>Ga0082212_10008445_pt1 | contig 13435 bp, 12 predicted proteins | sample TergutNt197P3_FD_71548 | JGI IMG/M metagenome (GOLD analysis project Ga0082212, IMG submission 71548) | Neocapritermes taracua P3 segment gut microbial communities from Petit-Saut dam, French Guiana - Nt197 P3 | ecosystem: Host-associated > Arthropoda: Insects > Digestive system > Gut ... | reverse complement strand
TAATATAGACTGAACAGAGTTTCATGATCATTAGGAGGGGGTAACGATGAGCAAGCGATGGGTGTTATGCGCGTCGGCATTGGCGCTGGTAACGGTTATGGCGCTGTCCGCCTTTGCGGCGGCCGGTGAGATGGCGCTTCGCCCTCAGGACGACCTATATGCGGCGGTCAACGCGGAGTGGTTAAGCGTTGCCGAGATTCCCGCCAACAAGTTCATGGTGGGCGGATTCGATGATCTTGGGGAACAGGTAGAACAGTTGCTTATGACGGACTTTGCGGCTATGACGGACGAGACCGCCGCGCAATTTGAGGCGCTGCCCGAATTTCTACAGCTATATGCCATGGCCGCCGATTATGAGGCCCGTGACGAGCAGGGCGCACAACCTCTCGCCCCGTACCTGGCGGAAATCGACGGGCTGAGCAGCCTTGCGGAACTAAGCGCTTCGTTACCCAGCTTTATTCTCCGTCAAATACCGGCGCTGTTGAGCTGCGGCGTTACGGCCGACATGGGGAATGCGCGGCAATACGCGCTCTATCTGTCGGGACCTTCGCTGTTTTTGCCTGATGTGAGTTACTACAATACGCCCACCGGCGACGCGCTGTTGCAGGTCTTCGGACAGAGCCTTGGGACATTGCTTCAACTGTGCGGTTACGACAATGAGGACGCCGCCCGAATCGTCGAGCAGGCCATGACTTTTGACGCGTTGGTGATGCCCTATATGCCCTCTTCCGAAGAGATGAGCGACTATACAAAGCTGTACAATCCGATGGCGCTGGCTGATTTCGCGGCATGCAGTTCGGCGCTGGATCTGGCCGGGCTGGTTGAGGCGTTGGTGCCAGCCGTTCCGGAGCGCGTTGTGGTTTTGCATCCCGCATACTTCACCGCCCTGGATCAGGTGGTGAACGAGGAGAATTTTCCGCTGATCAAGAGTTGGATAACAGCCTGTACGGTATATGCGTCGGCGCCCATGCTCTCCCAGGACATGGAAGCCGCCGCCGCCGCGTATCGGATGACCATGACCGGGCAGGCGGAGATGGATGAACCGCAAAAGCGCGCTTACCGTTTGGCGTACGCTGTTTTCGACGGCCCTGTGGGTAACTACTACGGCCGTACCTATTTTGGTGAGGAAGCCAAGCGGGATGTGACCGCGATGGTGGAACAGATGTTGCAGATATTTGGGCGCCGGCTTCAGGCCAATGAGTGGCTCAGTCCGGAGACCGTGCAGGCCGCGCAGCGCAAACTGGAACGCATGGCCTTGCAGATCGGCTATCCGGATAAGCTGCGGCCGGAATACACGCTTATCAAAGTCACCCCCAGCCGGGAGGGAGGCACTTTAATGGGCAACATGATGGCGCTTTCCCGTATTGCAATGGAGGCAAACCTGGCCAAGTGCGGGCAGGAAACCGACCTCTCCTATTGGGATGCAGGCGCTGCCACCGTAAACGCTTTCTATCAGCCGATGGCGAACGCTATCACTTTCCCGGCCGCGATTCTGCAGGCGCCTTTTTACAGCCTGGATCAGTCGGACAGCCGCAACCTGGGCGGCATCGGCGCGGTCATCGCCCATGAAATCACGCATGCTTTCGACAGCAATGGCGCAAAGTTCGACGAGTACGGCAGCCTTAATAACTGGTGGACGGAGGAGGACTACGCCGCTTTTGACGAGCGGACCCAGGCCATGGTCGCTTTGTTCGACGGCATTCCTTTTACGGACGGCGCGGTAAACGGAAAGCTCACGGTCAGCGAAAACATTGCGGACGCCGGAGGGCTTAGCTGCGCGCTGGAAATATGCCAGTCCCTTGCCGATCCGGACCCGTGCGCCTTCTTCGAGAACTGGGCTACGATCTGGCGCATCAAGGTCATGCCGCAGTTCGAGCAACTTCTTTTGGCCATTGACGTACACGCTCCCAATGAGCTGCGCGCCAACATGCAGGCACGCAACCAGGATGCATTCTACACCGCCTTTTCTGTAGAGGAGGACGACGGCATGTACCTCGCCCCGGAAGAACGGGTAGGCATCTGGTAAATGGGAAATGATGCGTGCGACGGAAGGGAGGAACGCACGGGAATGATCAAGATTGAGAATGTCACCAAGCGCTATGGCAGCAAGCTCGCAATCGATCACATCAGCTTTGAGATCAATAAGGGCGAGGTGCTTGGTTTCCTTGGGCGAAACGGCGCCGGTAAGACGACGACAATGAATATCGTGACCGGATACCTGTCCCCCAGCGAGGGAACGGTGCTTCTGGACGGGCACGACATCGTGGACGACCCGCGTTACGTGAAGCGGCGCATCGGGTATCTGCCGGAGCAGCCGCCGCTGTACCTGGAAATGACGGTGGACGAGTATCTGCGCTTTGTCTGCGAGATCAAGGAAGTGAACGGCAAGGCCATTGGCGGGCATTTGGCGGACATCTGCGGGCTGGTCAAGATCGACGATGTGCGGGGGAGGCTGATCCGCAACCTCTCCAAGGGATATAAACAGCGGGTGGGAATTGCCCAGGCGCTGGTGGGAGATCCGGACGTGATCATCCTGGACGAGCCGACAATTGGATTGGACCCGACGCAGATCATGGAGATCAGGTTGTTGATCAAGCGCCTGGGCCACGACCATACGCTGGTGCTGTCATCACACATCCTGCACGAGGTCGCGGATGTGTGCGAGCGCGTCGTTATCATCGACAATGGAAGCATTGTGGCCATTGACTCTCTGGCTAATTTAACGGCCGGCGAGGGTGAGACATCTCGAATGATCATACGCGTCGCCGGGGAGGAAGCACAGGTATCGCGGGCGCTTTCGGAGCTTGAGGGCGTTTTGCGGATCGAGCCGCAGGGCATACTGGAGCCTGGTTCCGCAGACTTTATGATTGAGACCCGAAGCCGGGTCGATATCCGCAGAACGCTGTTCGCGGCCCTGGCGGAAATGAATGCTCCGCTGCTGATGCTGCGGCCTGCGGATACGACGCTGGAGGAGATTTTTCTGAAACTCACATCCGGAAGGGAGGAGGCGTAACGATGCGGGCCGTTTGGAAACGCGAGATGCAAAGCTATTTTAAGACGCCGATCGGCTATGTGTTTATGGGCTTTTTCCTGATGGTCGGCGGTTTGATGTTCTTTTTTTCGAACATGGCGTCAGGAAGCGGTAACCTGGTAAACTTGCTGTCGCAATTCACTGTGCTGCTCATGTTTCTGATACCGATCCTGACGATGCGGCTGTTTTCCGAGGAGCGGCGCAATAAATCCGAGCAGTTGCTGCTGACATCGCCGCTGTCGTTGAAGGCGATTGTAGCCGGCAAATTTCTTGCGGCTGCCGCCGTGTTTTTGCTGACGCTGGCAATCACCGGCCTTTATATACTGATTGTGGGCCTCTATGGCAGAATCTACTGGGGCGAGGTGTTGACCGCATATCTTGGCTTCTTTTTGATGGGCTGCTGTTTTATTTCAGTAGGCGTGCTCGTCTCGTCAATGACCGAAAACCAGGTGTCCGCAGCGGCGGCGACCTTCGGGATCAACTTTTTTCTATGGGTCATCGACGCGATGGTTGGCATCATCCCGTCGCCGTGGGTCGCTGACATCCTATCCTGGCTTTCCGTCATCCGGCGGTATGATGCATTCGCGCGCGCGCAGCTTGGATTCAGCGGGACGCTGTACTTCGTGTCATTCTGCGCGGTCTTTTTGTTTTTAACGGTGCGAGTCATCGATAAAAGAAGATGGAGCGAGGGCTGAGCCATGGAAAAGCGGAAAACCTTTCGTAAAATGGCATTTCGTCCGCTGTGGTTTTTGAAACGCAGAAAGTTCCGCATCGGCGGGTATTCGATTCTGGTGACGTTGCTGGTGGTGGCGATCATCGTGCTGGTCAACGTCGGCGTTAGGGCTGCGGAAGATCGCTGGGCTCTTCGGCTGGATCTGTCATACAACAGCCTGATGAAGTTTTCCGAGCGTACCAACGCGGCGCTGCGCGACCTTGACCGGGACGTGGTATTCTACGTGCTCGCGGCGCAGGGCAGGGAAGACCCGCAGGTGATGGAGATGCTGAACCGGTATAGCGCAGCCAGCCGCCATGTGGACGTGCAGGTTGTCGATCCGGATCGGAACCCCGGTCTTGTCAGTGCGTTCCGTTCCGCGGATACCGCAGCTTTCGGTTCGAACACGGTCATCGTGTCCAATACCGACCGGAGCCGGTTTAAGGTATACTCGTACGGCGAGCTCTTTGGATACAGGTTTGACGAGCGGTATCAGCAGTATGTTCCCGTCTCATACGATTACGAGCGATTGTTTACGGAGGCGATGCTGAGCGTGACCGCTATGCGAACGCCCGCCGTCTATGTGCTGCAGGGCCATGGGGAGGTCCCGCTCTCCGGTTTGGCGGCGATGCAAACGCTGCTTACGTCAAACAATTGCGATGTGATCGAGGTATCGCTGACTGATGAGATGGACGCCGGAAATGGCGACGTGATATTGGTGCTGTCGCCGCAGAAGGACCTGGACGGCGAGGAGCGGGACCGCATCATGGCCTGCCTGCAAAACGGCGGAAACATGATTTATGTGCTGGATGTTGCCGCCCCCGGCAACCTGCCGAACTTTCAGACGCTGCTGGACTACTACGGCGTAGGATTCGACGATGGCATGGTCGTAGCGGACCCGAGGGACGGCAGTCAATATTATCCGATGAGGCCGACGTTTCTTCTGCCGAAACTGAATGATCATGCGATAACGACGCCGCTGATCGAGACGAACCGGCAGGGTATCATCATCCCTGAAACCCGCTCTGTGAAGATGCCGGAGATGAAGCGCGGCGATTTCATCGTCACGGAGCTGCTGTTGTCCAGGCCGGGTTCATACCGGATCGACGTTACCGATCCATCTCGCGCAACGATGGAAAAGCAGGCCGGCGATGCGGAAGGGCCGTTTCCCCTGGCTGCGGCGGTGGAACGCAGAAACGATGCGGAACCGGATAAAGGAAGCCGTGTGGTATTGTTCGGCAGTACGCCGGCCATCGCCGCCGATCAGATGCTCAGCTCCTATTACAATGGCGAACTGCTTGTGTCGACGGTCAAATGGGCCGCCAAGGACGAGTCGGTCCACCTGAGTATCCTGTCCAAGACGACCCAGCGGGCCGGGCTGCAAATTCCGTCTGCAAGCGTATTTTATACATTGGGCGCGCTGGTGGTGCTCGTGGTCCCGCTGGCGGTGCTGGCGACGGGAATCGTCGTTTGGCTCCGAAGGAGGCATTTGTGATGGATCACGAACCAAAGCGTCCCGCGGACCGGGGGCAGGAGTCGGGCGTGCTTGGCGGAGCCGGCGCGCTGCGCAAGCCGCGTAAGGAGCGTGGGATGAATAAGCGCCGGCAGCTCACCTTGGCGGTGCTGGCGGTGGTTGCCGGCCTGGCAGTTGCGGGCGTGCTGCTGGCGGATCGCATCCGGCCGGAACAGGCGGAGACGCAGCCGCCTGCCAATACGACGCGAAAGCTCGTTGACAGAACAATTGCCGATTTAGCTGAGATAACGGTACAGACGGCTGAAGGCGGCTATACGCTGATACCAGTTGGCGATGATGAATACCGCATGAAGGATTCCCCTGATTTTGCCGTGGATCCGTCCAAGGCGCGCAGCCTGGCGTCGGCGTGCGCGTCCATTTTGTATGACGACGCCGTGAATGAACCCGGAGACCTCGAGGTTTATGGGTTGGACGATCCGTCGGCGACGGTTGAGATTGTGTTTGCCGACGGAACGGCCCGCGTGTTCATACTGGGAGACAAGGCGCCCAGCGGTCTGCGCTATTACCTGATGGAAAAGGGACTGCCGGATGTGTACTTCGCCTACCCGTCGGTGGGCGCGGCCTGGACGCGAACGCGCGTGGAGATGCACGTCGCGTTGCTGCCGCAGATCACCGCCGAGGAGATCGTGCGGGCATCGCTGACAGGGATGGGGATTGAGACCATCATTGTGGGGTATGAACCGGAACGGAAGTCGCTGGGCATAAGCGGCTTATGGATAACATCGCCGGTTGAATACACGGCGAATGCCGAAAGCGTCGACGAGTACTTCCGGGATATCGCAGCGATAGAGATCATTGGGTTCGTGGACAAAGCGGACGGCGAGACGCTTGCCCAATACGGCTTGGACGCCCCGCGATATCATCTGATCGCATACGGCGAGAATGACGCGGGCCGGCGCAGCCCGATCCGTGCGCTACGCATCGGCGGCGACTGCGGTGCTGACGCCGTATATGCGCTTATAGACGACACAACCGATGTGTATACGATCCGCCGGGATTCGGTGGCGTTCCTGGCTTCCATTTCCACGGCAAGGCTGATTGACCGGTTCTCGAACATCATCAATATCGCGAATGTGGACCGGATATATGTTGTGGGCGGCGGTGTGGAGGAGACGCTGGAGATCGAGCGGGTGCCGGAGCTGGACGCCAACGGCGATCCTATGCCGGGGCAGGATGGAAACCAAGTGAGCGCCGAGGCGTTCAGAATCGGTGGCGAACCGGCGGACGATAAAACGTTTCGTAAACTGTATCAACTGGTCATCGGCACCCTCGCCGACGGGATACTGCCGGCGGGATGGGCCCCCGCCGATGATGCGGAACCCGTGCTGTCGGTGACGTACCGGCTTACCGAGGGGCGGGCTGACGAGGTGATCGAGTACCTGCTCTACAACGCGGAACACTACGCGGTACGCCGAAACGGCGTCTGCCTGTTCTACATCCTCAAATCGCGCGTCGACGTCATCCCGGAGGCGTTTGCGGCGTATCACGACGGTTCTTTTGATCCTAAAAATTTCGGACTGTGAATGTAAGGAAAAACCGGGCCGCCTGCGCGACCCGGCTGAAGAACCCTATTCTGTTTTCCAGCCCGCTCGAAACCTGACGATTGGGGTATCCGTTTCTGATAGTACCAAACCTTGAGGTTAGTCTTTGTCGTCCACTACGTCAGTTTCAAGATCCGTTTGTACGATTTCAATGAGTTTTTCGAGCAGGTCTTCATCTTCCACGGGAACGAACTCTTCCATTTCCTCGCCGTCTTCCTCGAACTCCACAACCTTCATTATATAGAGATTAACGGCTTCTTCCTCATCTTCATCCCCATGGTCATGGTCACAAGGCTCGCATTCCTCGCCGTGTTCGTCTTCGGGCTGTGCATCGCCCATGACAACGTACTCTTCCCCGTTGTAATAAAAATAACGCACGACCTCCAGCAGAACCTTGTTGCCATCCTCATCGACGCCTTCAATGAGGTCCAAATCCATTTCGTCGGCGGCGGAGCCGCCCAATGCTTGACTTTCGTTGTCCAATGGAACCGCCCCCTCATTCTGCTGATTTCAAGCGGTATGGCCGCTTCCCGGTGTGCCGTTTGAATCGGCGGGATACCTGGGTATGGCACCGGGCGCATCGTCCGTTCTGCCGGCTTTGCTGTTTCTGCGCGGGGCCTGTATGAAAATTCGGCCTGCCGGTCTCCACGGCCACGATGCGGAGCATGACCCTTCCGTACGCTATCGGGTTATTTCTATTATAGCCCATTCTTCTGAAAATACAACCCATTTGGCGAAGATTTTTTCCTTGATTTTCAAGGCTTTTTGTGGTATTCTATAAGTTAGGTGGCAAAAGGAGAAATAAGGGTGATCAGGAGCAGATGGTTTCCCCAGGGCAGCGACATAACGGTGCCGCTGGGCATACGGCGGGACGTTTTTAGCCGAGGCCGGGACAGGCTGGATAGGGAGGCCCAACAGGTGGTGGTATATAAAAACGATCTGCCTGTGGCGGCGGCGCGCCTTTGGTGGGCGGAGGACAGCTTTCACTTGGGGGATGTGGGCGTGCTGGCCGGCGAGCGGGGAAAAGGCTATGGGGACTTATTGGTGCGGCTCGCGCTGCACAAGGCCCGCCTTCATGACGCCCGGCGTGTGCGGGCGGCGGCTACCCGGGATACGGCGGCGTTTTTTGCCCGGTACGGCTTCCGGCCCGAGGGAGAGGAAGGGCCGGGCGTTCCCATGTGTCTATTGGGGAAAGACATCCGGCTGGAGAGCTGCGGAAGTGCCGGCGACGGCGACTACCACTGCGGCCCGGGCTAACGCTGCTTGGAGAACACCCATTTCTGCTGTACCCGATAGCTGAAGAAGAACAGCAGCAAATCCACGGGGATTTTGGCGATGTTGTCGCTCCAGCCGGTCCATTGGTGGAGGATGCTGGTAAGCACGGCCGACAGCAGCATGACCGTCACAAACACGCACAGGTAACGGGGAAATGTTTTGCGCGTAGTGGCGGGGTTATCAAAGACAAAGCGCTTATTGAGGAAGAAATTGAAGATTCCCGAGCCCAGCCGCGCTGTCACTGTGGCGATCACCACATTGGGCACCAGGCCTGCGATGCCCAGGAAAAGCTGTTTGTACAAGGAAGGGAAAGCCGCCTTCAGCAGGTTGTTGATCAACAGATACAAGCCGTAGTCCACCAGAAAACTCAGGGCGGAGGATCCTATGAACCGGAAGAACCCGCTGAAAATCACCCGATAGATGCGGGCGCTGTCCCGTACGGAGCGGAAGTGGCTTCCTTCATTGTTGTTTTCATAGACGGTTTCAATGGGCAGCGGCTGCAAAGGAATTTTAGCTGTGGCGCAAGCGATGAGCATGTTCATCTCATACTCGTATCGTTCGCCTTTCACGGCGATCATGACGGGCAGCAGTTCCTTCGAAAAACCCCGCAGGCCCGTCTGGGTGTCGCTGACCCAGAGACCATACAGCAACCAGAATACTATGGCGGTTATGTTGTTGCCGGCTCGGCTCTTCCAGGGCACATCATGATGGCGAAAGCTTCTGGTGCCCAGGTGCAAGCCCTGGCTGCCCGCGTGGAGCGCGTCGCTCATGCGCAGCACGTCCTCGGCGGTATGCTGGCCGTCGCTGTCTGCGGTGATGATAAAGGAGCATTCCGGGCATTCGTCCCGCAGGTATTCCATTCCCCGCTTGAGGGCGGCGCCTTTGCCCCGGTTGGGTTCCTCGTGAAGAACGCGCACAACCGCGTCCTGAGAGATGGCGTCAAAAGTAGGACCATAGGCCGGGCCGCTGCCGTCGTCCACCACCACAATCCTGCAAAGACCTGATCCACGAAGGGTTTCAATATAGGAAGGCAGCCTTTCATCCGGCTGATAGCTGGGGATGAGAACGGCTGTGTCATAGGCTGGGGATGGCGCCATGGCGGATCTTCCTCTCTATGGTATATCGCTATGGGGTCAGATAGGTATCCAGATAATCGGAAATCAGGGCGGACCAGTCCCGGCCGCTTACCCGCGCCAGCAGGGTTTCAAAATCCTGCCGGCTGGCTCGCTTAAACGCATAGGTATCATAATACGCTTTCAGAAAATCGTCAAGCCGGCTGGCGGACGCCTCCTCCAAAGCGCATAGCAGGGCCGCGCCGCGGCGATAAACCACCAGGCTGTACTCGTTCATGTCGCTGAAATAAGAAAGGGGGCTGCCGGGCGTAACGCCTTTTGGGATGGTAACCTGCATGGCGGTCTCAATGCGGGTATACTGTAAGTCTTCCCGGGCCTGCCGTCCATAGGTCCGGCCCACATAACGGAGGAGGCTGTACTCGCACAGGGCCTCGTCCTGCCAGGCTTGTTGCACCTGGTCGCTGCCAACCACGGCGTACCACCATTGATGGGCGGTTTCGTGAGCCGTCAGCAACTCCAGATTCTGTCCCCCCTCGTTGAGCAGTGCCCCGGAGAGCATCACCAGCGAGGGGTATTCCATACCTCCGAAGGGAAAGTTCACTTGAGCCAGGGTGAAAGCAGGATATGGATAGGGGCCGTATAGCTCACAATAACAGGCTAAGGCTTGGCAGGCGTAACGCAGGGTTTCCGCCGCGGCGTTCCTGGACCGGGCGTAGACGGTGACCAATATGCCGTCTGCAAGGGCTTGAGCCTGCTGGTAGTCCTTCGAGATGCATAAGGCAAAATCCCGGACGCAAGGGGCATCGAAGGTATACCGGAGGCCCGCGCCGCTATCCTCCACAACCGGCCAGGCGCTGCCCGCGCAGATGTAGCCGCCGGGCACATCCACAACCACGGCATAGTTTGCGCACTCGCTCAAAAAGGGGTCGCCGATGGAGTAATAAGGATCTTCCCGGTATGAGCCTTCCTCATAGACGGCCGGTATCAAAAACCCATTGCCGATGGCCCAAATGCCGTCGTTTTCTCCAAAGCGGCCCGCTGAGCGCGGCAGGTTCAGCGTATAGTTGATGTCCATCAACAGGGTGGTTCCGGGAGCCCAGGACTGGGGGAGCTCTACGCGCATCACGGTTTTGGCTGGGTCCGTATAGCGGTATCGGGCGGGTTCCGCCGCCTTTTCCTCCATGGCAAGCATGGCGGAGGATACCGCCAGCCATCCTGTGGAAAAACCATAGGGGTAGCAGGCGCTATACCATTCCTCAACGGCTACGGGGCTGGTATCCGGGCTTTGAAAGGCGTTTGGGTAGGCCCTCAGGACAAGGGCTTCCCGGTGGGCATCCTCCCGGTTGACAAGAGCGAGCTGCTGGCGCACCAATAGCGCGGAGGCTTCGGGGTTAAAGGAAGCGTTGATGGAAAGGAGATCCAATCCCTCTGACCGACGCATAATCTCCTGGCCGGCAGGCGGGGCGTCCGGAATCCTGCCGGCGCGCCGCCCGCCGGTAAGCCCGTAAAACACCGCCACTCCCAGTACCACTGCCAAGATCCATGGCGATCGTTTGCGGAGCCATGCGCTTCTCTGCGTTGCCCCAGCTCTCACAGCCGCCGCGCCTCATCCAGCATGGCCTGTTCCCGCACCAAAAATTCAAGATGAAACAGGTTTTTTACCAGCAGGGCTCCCGCCTCGTTTACCGCCGATAGAAAGGAGGGGTCCAGCGCATTCAGGCGTTCCTGCTCCGCCAATGGACACAGAGCCCAGGCCCGGGGATCAATCTCCGGGTCGGCGGCGGCGTGGGCTCCCAGTTCGTCAAAGAATACCCGAAGCCGCAGCGGAAACAGCCGGCAGGCAAGGGGCCGCAGCTCACGGAGGCAGCGGCCTTCGCATACCAGCCGTACGCCGCCCTTCCTCACCGAGTTGTCCGGGATGAGGCGAAAGGGGAAGTCCTCCGAGGTCCTTTGGTAGAGTACTTCTTCGTATGGAAATAGCTGCATGCCGTTTTCGCCGGATTCGTCGCTTTGGCAGCAGGCTTTCTCGCAAAGCCGGCCGCAATCCGTCTTCAGCGGCGCTGCGGTTTCCAACAGATCCCTGGCGGCGCGGAGGGTTCTCACCGCGCAGGGTCTACCCAACCAGGTCATGAGAATTCCCATGGGGCACCTTCTTTCATGGTGGGCACAGGCGAAGCGCGGGATCCGCGTTCAAGGTCAAATCTGCGATTTCTCCCTTTTGCAGGCGATAGTACGCGGCGGAACCGATCATGGCTGCGTTGTCCGTGCAGAGCCATAAATCCGGCATGCAGAGTGTGAAACCATGCTTTTTTGCCAGTTCCGCCATTTGCGCCCTGAGGCGGCTGTTTGCGCTCACGCCTCCAGCCAGGCACAGGGTATTCAGACCGCTCTCCTTTACGGCCAGCTCGGCCTTGGCGCACAGGCTGTCAACCACAGCTTTTTCAAAGGAGGCGGCCAAATTGGCTTTGGGCAGGAGTTCGCCTTTTTGCTCTATTTTGCGGCAGGCGTTGCCAAAGGCTGTTTTCAGGCCGGAAAAGCTATAATCATAGCGCCCTTCCGGAGAGGGCCGGGGTAAGGGAATGGAGGCGTCGTCGCCGCCTTCCGCCAGCTTGCTCAGCAGGGGCCCGCCCGGGTAGGGCAACCCAAGCAGCCGGGCCGCCTTGTCAAAAACCTCCCCTGCCGCGTCGTCCACGGTTTGGCCCAGCAGGGTATAGTCCCCATAGCCGTTCACCCGTACCAGATGGCTGTGGCCGCCGCTGACCACGAGGCATAGAAAGGGCGGCGTGAGGGATGGGGTGGAAAGGTAGTTGGCGCTAACATGGCCTTCAATGTGGTTGACGGGCACCAGGGGCAGGCGGGCCGTGTAGCAGAGGCCCTTCATACAGCTGACTCCTGTCAGCAGCGCGCCCACCAGCCCTGGGCCGTACGTGACCGCGCAGGCATCCGCATCGCAAAGGCGCATGCCCGCTTCCCGCAGGGCCTGGTCGATCACCCGATCGCAAGCGTCCACATGAGCCCGGCTGGCGATTTCAGGCACTACACCCCCATAGAGGGCATGGAGATCCGCTTGGGAAAAGATCACGCTGCTCAGCACCTCGCGGCCGTTTTCCACCACGGCGGCGGCGGTTTCATCGCAGCTGCTTTCCAGGGCCAGAATACGGATGGAAGCCTTGCCGCGCAGGGTCATTGCCTTGGCAATCATCTCCGCTTGGGTGTTCATTCGTTTTCCTTATCTGCCGGAGGTCTCTCCCCGGGTAAAGGGATGCCGGCAGGCCCCGGCAGGCTTGCCAGCGGCTGGGATAGAAGGGACAGGACCAGCGGCAGAACCAGTACCGCAGCCGCCATAAGGCCGAAGGTCACAGCCACGGGCTCCAAGTACGCCGCGAAGAGCTCCACGGGGAAAAGCCGCATCACAGGCTCCAGCGCACTGAAGATACCGTCGGGGATCAACGTTTTATGCAGAGCAGTCCACAGGCTGTTAAAGTTCAGAACGCCCCACAGACCGATGCTTCCGACGGCCGCCAGTGGGATCAGCGCGCCCAGGCAGTATCCCCCCGGGGAGAAGCGGCTCTTTCCGCTTCCCTTTCGGCCGATGAAGGCCTGGCCCAGCAGCAGCGCCAGCGATATGACCCCCCCCGCCGGCAGCAGTACCTTGGCGGAGGTGAACCAGCCCTTCACAGTGGCCATGTGATCCCGGAAGGATTGGGGGATGAACTGGCCGGCGGCAACGCCGCCCACCACAATCCGCGGGTTCCATGTATCTTGGTTGCCGTTCAGGTAAAAAATCGTTGCCTCGGCAAATTCCTTGAGGTTGTCCTCATCCAGCCGCAGGTTCGGATCCACGTTTTGGATCAGGGCTTTTTCAAAGAGATCTACCCTGCCGGCGTTGGTATACACCGCCGCGACCAATGCAAGAACCGTCAGCAAAAGGGCTGCGGCCAGGCATGTCCAAAACGAGCTTCTTTTCACCGCACCGCGCGCAGTTGTTACCATAGGATATACCACTCAAAGGGCGGAGCATCATAAACCAGCACGTAGCATGTCTCTTCCTCGCCGGAGAACTCCTCCATCCCCAAGAAGCTTTCGCTTTCCAGATAGTTGCCGCAATGTTCCAACAACGTTGCGTACTCTCCCTCCGAGAGGATCAGAAAATAACGCTTCAACCCCTCCTGCTCCTCATACCATGTAATATTGCTTTGGTAAGGATGAGGGTATACGCCGGGTGTATCTATGGAAACATGGCGGACCTTGACGGCGGAATCGGAAAGC
>Ga0082212_10008444_pt1 | contig 13438 bp, 11 predicted proteins | sample TergutNt197P3_FD_71548 | JGI IMG/M metagenome (GOLD analysis project Ga0082212, IMG submission 71548) | Neocapritermes taracua P3 segment gut microbial communities from Petit-Saut dam, French Guiana - Nt197 P3 | ecosystem: Host-associated > Arthropoda: Insects > Digestive system > Gut ... | reverse complement strand
CGCAGCATGGGCGCGCCCTGCGACAAAGCGGATACCACCACAGCGGACACCGCCGTAGCGAAGCACAGCACCAATATCATGACATAGGGCCACCGCCGCAGGGGCTTTTCCACGCCTTCGGCCCTGTCAACCCAATTTTGCAGCCTGCGCAGGCGTTTCCCGGTCCACCAGCTGCTCAGGCGCAGCCGGGCGAGCCGCAGGCGCAGCTGTATCGTGCGGTCAGACGGCATGCTCTACACGTCCCTTGCGTCCTTTTTTGGCCTTCTTCTTTTTTATCCTAGAGCGAAGCGTTTTCAACCCGGGGTGCTCCTTGCTTGCCCAGAGCCGCATCACCACGGCCGCGACGGTCAGGGCCCCGGCCAGCACCGCGAAGCCCCAGGCGTAGGTCTGCATGAAGGAAATCACGTGCCCCGCGTAGGGGATCACGGCCAGCTTCACCCCCAGGATGTGTGTCATGTTGATGAGCATGCTGTCGGGCGCGGCGTTCGCCGTGCGCTTGGTGCGGAAGATGGGGATGCCGTTGTTCTCCAGGCGCTCGTCCACGATGCGGGTCAGGCGGGTATCCGGCTCGCCGGGCAGGGCGTAGTAGGTGATGATGTCGCCGGGGCGGATCTTGGCGCTGGGGCGCGTGACGGTGATGAGCAGCGAGCCGTAGGGCGCCTGCGGCATGGCGTTGGTGGGCTCCACGAAGAAGCGCAGCCCCAGCACACCGTTGGCCGCGAAGGCGTTGAGCAGCAGCGCGGCGCTCAGCAGCGCGCAGAAGACCACCGTGACGGCGTAGAACGCGCCGGCGGTTTTGCGCATATTCATCGCGTGTTTCAGGCTCATGGGCTCGGGCGGCTCTTTCTCCGGCGCGAGCACTTCCTCGGCCAGCTGGTCCACCTCCTCCAGCAGGGCCCGCCCCTCCGGGGAGAGGGCGTCGTCCCCCGCCGGGGCGTCGTTCTTTTTTTGCTTGAAGCTAAGAAGCGGCATATTCCTCACCCCGCTGCTGATACTCTGCGCCCGCGTTCTCGCGCAGGACGTTGCGCAGCCCGTAGGAGATCCCCTGCAGCTGGCTGTGCACGCGCTCGTGCTCGGCGCGCAGCTGGTCCACCTTCTGGCGCGCCCTGTGGGTCATGAGCTCGGACTCCTGCCGGGCGGCGCTCACCATCGCCTCGGCCTGGGCGCGCGCCTCCACCAGCACCTTGCCGATCAGGCCCTGCTGCTCCTCCTCGCTGAGTTGGTAGGCCGAAGCCGCAGGCGCGCCCTGGGTGCGCAGCTGCCGACGCAGGGCGTCGGCCTCATTGCGCAGCGCGGCGATCTGGGCCATGAGGGCCTCGGCGGCCTGGGGGTCGCCGGGCTGCGCCTGCGCCTCCAGAGCCATTTGGGCCATCTGGGCGGCCTGGCGCCGACCCTGCTCCTGCTGCTCGGCCAGCTGGGCCTGCAGCTGCATGATGTACTGCCCCTGCTGCTCCAGCTGGGCGGCCGTCTCGTTATCCGGCGCGAAGATGCTGAAGCCCTGCTGGGCCTGTCCCGCGGGCACGCCCATGGCCTGGGCGGACAGCTCGCGCTTCAGGCTCCGGTTGTCCTCGCGGATCTTCTTGAAGGCGACCTCCAGCTGCGCCAGGTAGAGGTCCACGCGCTCGCAGCCGTAGCCGCTGCGCTCCACCCCGAACATGTTGCGGTATTTTTCGTTGGGGACATAATCTTCCTTCATTGGCGCCATCCACACCTTTCCTTCGCGTTCACGTTGCGCAATCTTGCGTTTATCCAATTTATATTATACTACATCTTGTGGAAGAAAGCAAGGGTTTGGATGAAAAATTTGGGGTAAAAAAAACGGGCGGCAATCTTGCCGCCCGTGCAATTTTATGTTCTTACGCCCCCCGCCGTCTCACCTCCGCCGCGATCTGCAGCAGGTACTGCTCCGGGGCGGCCACGCAGGCCGCATCGAACAGGTACACCGTGTAGACGGGGCCGCACAGCTCCAGGCCGTTCTGCCGCGCGTGGACGGCCATGCGGCGGGGCAGGCCGTTGTCCTCGGCGTAAAAGCAGGTGTCTGTGCCGACCAGGTACTCCCCCGCCGGGCGGACGTCCGGCCCGTGCGGGTCGTAGGACACCAGCTGCGCGGGCAGCTGCGAGCGGTCGAACAGGTCCGCGAAGCCGGCGTAGGCGTAGCCCATCGGGCAGCCGGGGTTACCGCCGCTGCGGATGGCCTCGTGCGCCCGGCACAGGCGCTGCGCCTGCCTTTGCCTGTCGCCGTTCCCCGCGATCGGGCTGAGGCGCACGGGCAGGGCCGGGAGCGCGCGCAGCGAGATCTCGCCGGGCACGGCGTCCATGCCCTGTTCGATCAGGGAGATAAAGCTGCCCAGCATATCCAGCTGCGCCTGGTAGAGGGTGATCTTCTCCTGCAGCTGCGCGCTGAGGGCGCCGAACCGCTCCACGGTGGCCGCCGGCGTACGGGCCTGGCCCATCTCCCTGATCTGCGAAAGGCTGAACCCCATCCCCCAGAGGAATTTGTACAGGTACATCTGCGGGATGGACCGGGGGTCGTAGAAGCGGTAGCTGCTGTCCGGGTCCTGATAGGCCAGGTGGAGCATGTCGCAGTTGGTGTATTCGCGCACGGTCCCCTGTGAAACCTGCGAGCAGGCCGCCATATCGTTTATCTTAAGGGTCATAAGCATTGGGTCCTTTCCTGGATGGGTTCCCCCGGAGGGGCCCCGGCCCCGTTTTAGGGGGCCGGGGAGAGAAAAGAAAAAGAAAAAGAAAGAAAGCGGTGTTACGCATAGAGAATAGCACAAAATACGGGGCAGGGCGCGGATATGGCCTGAATTGTATACGCGGCGTCCTGAGCTGTTTTGCAAAAAATGGAAGAATCGACCCCGGCCTGTGGGGGCCGGGGTCTTTTGGACAGCCTTAGATTCTTGACGTCTTGAAAGAAAAGAAAAGAGGTTGGCGTATTTCAGATGGCCTTTGCCAGCAGTACCATCCTGGCGTTGTTGAACTCGTACGAGCAGGTGGAGAGCGTCACGACCCTGTCGCCGCCCGCCAGCCCGACGTCGCGGTACTGCCGCGCGCTGCTCCTGACGTAATCGAGGTAGCCTTCGCCGCGCTCCACGCCGTAGATCACCTCGTCGGTCGCCTTGACGACCATGTAGGCGAAGAATTCCAGGCGCAGCGTTTCATCCGGCAGATAGATGGCCCCGTGCGTGTTCGCCTCAAAGAAGGCGCTGTCCGCGAAGGACTTCAGCGTGCCGAACATGCTGCCGTTCTTCATGTGGTGGCCGTAGATGATGACGTTCGGCGAGGCCGCGAGGCCGCAGCGGTAGTCCATGAACAGCGTGCCCGCCATGGCGTCGCTGCCGTCGAGGTCGCGGCGCAGGTAGTAGTCGTTGTCCCTGGCCTGCACAAAGGGGTAGTCGATCCTCGTGCCCGGCACGGTCAGCCAGCCCACGGCGTCCGGGTATTTCTCCCGCAGGCCGATCACTGCCCAGTTGACGGCTTCATCGTCCTGCGGCTTGTACTCCATGACCGAGCCGTGCACCTGCGCCTCGGCCCTGTAGTCGCCGCAGGCCCTCCACGCCTGCCGCCCGCTGTAGATCAGGAGCGCCGCAAAGCCCAGCGCCAGGCCGCTAAGAATGATTTTTTTCATGCCGCCTGTGCCTCCTGAAGATGATGATAACCGCCGCCAGCCCGACGAGGCTGAAGCCCATGACGGCCAGCCAGGCAAACAGGTTGTTCAGGTCGTCGGTTCTGGGCAGGGTATAGGGGGGCTTGCCGTAGGTATTGTGGATGTTGAGCAGGTTGTAGCCGTCCACGGCCTTGACGTAGCCGGACACCGGCGCCTCGTCCACCGTGTAGACGATCTCCCTGCCGTCCTTATCGTATTTGTCCATCCGCACGCTCCAGCTCCAGTGCTCGGCCTCGCCGACCTCCTTTTGCAGGATGAACACGCCGTTGGCCCGCAGCTGCAGCACGATGGACGCGGGCCGCAGGTGGATGGGGTTGCTCCCGTGCTCCCAGGTCTTCGTGCCGCTGACCAGCACCTTCTGCGGCGCGCCGGGGCCGAAGGTGTTCGTGATCACGAAGCCCCCGGACGCCCCGCCCGAGATGGCCTTGGCAAAGCCCTCCGGCACGTCGAACTCGTCCACCGTCCACGTCCACGTGCCGTCCTGGCCCAGGTTGTCCCAGGTGTGGCTCCAGAGGTTCCCGGCGTCCAGCGTGACGCAGTTCCCGTAGGGGACGCCGTCGCGGTAGAGCTGCACCAGGATGCCGCCGGCCGGGCTGGCCGCCCCCGCCCACACCTTGTATACGCTCAAGGAGTTGACCCTGCCGCGCCTGAGCGGCTCCGTTTTGGGATACGTTGTGACGTTGTAGTCCCACATCCGCGTCCTCTCGTTCATGACGGGGACGGCGACGAGGTAGGGGGCGATGATGTATTCGCTCTGTTCGCTGTCCGCCTGTGTCACCAGGTACAGCCCAGCAACCAGGTCGGTGAAAACCGCGCGCCCGCCGCTGTCCGTGACCCTTGTCGTCCGTGCGACGCTGTGGGCGGCGGCGTAGGCGTTGAGGCTGGCGGCCAGCGCGATGTTCCTCTCCTTGGTCAGGTTTGTGAAATCCGCCCCCGCCCCCGCGAACGCCGCCGCGGGCTCGAAGACGACCGAGCCGTTGACCTCACGCGCGCTTGCGGCAAGGCAGACCGCGACGCCCTGCCCGCCCAGGGGCTCGCCGTTGTATTTCATCGCGACCGTAAGGGACGACAGCTCCAGGCCCAGCGCGCGGGGCACGTTCGGAGCCAGCATCAGCAGACAGGCGGTGGCGAGGAGAACGGACAAGAACCGTTTCATCGTTTCACCTTTCCTCCCTTGTAGATTTTCACGCATCGAAGGCTTGCGTACAGGATGAACACCGGCAGCGCCGGGATCGTAAACAGCAGTATAATCAGGTGCTTCTCCAGCCGCCTCGCGCCGGCCTTGACAGGCGCCTGCGCGCCCGCGGCGTTCTCCGTGCGGCGCCCGCGCACCAGCAGCCTGTGGGTGTTCACGCCGTAGGGCGTGCACGTCACCAGCGTGCAATAGTCCATCCCGGCGTCGATCTCAAGCGCCTCCACCTCGTCCGGCTTCACGGTCCGGATGTCGTCGACCCGGTAGGTCAGGGTCTCGCCCAGGATGAACAGCGAGAACGTGTCGCCCCCGGCCATTTTGTCCAGGTTGGACAGCAGCTTTGACGAGGGCAGCCCCCGGTGCCCGGTGATGAACGCGTGGGTTCCGGCGCCGCCCACGGGCAGGGACGTACCCTGCAGGTGGCCTATGCCGATTTGCAGCACCCCTTCGTCCGTCCCGTGGTAGATGGGCAGGTTCACGTCGATCTTGTCGATGACCAGGATGCCCATCACGCCGCGTCCGGCGTCGAGCTGCCGCCTGTACTGCGCCGTCTCCGCCTCGGTGGGCTTGAACCGGTCCTGCATGCGCAGCAGGCCCTTGTTGTACGTATGCGCCGCCTCCAGGATTGCCAGCCTGTTTCCGTCGTCCATCACCGCCACGTCGTCCAGGTAGAAGTTGACGACCCGCGTCTGGCGGCGGGAGTTGACGGCGTCGGCGACGGCGGGGTAGAGCAGCACGGAGAGGGTTACGAGAACGCCCGCCAGGAAAAGTATGGTGATGATATATTTTTTCATAGTCCTCTCCCTGCCGCCCGGGACCCTGCCGCCCTGCCGCCCGGCGCCGGCTCAAAGACGCCGGGCGGGCAGGGCTGCGCTGGCCGGGTCAGGCCTTGTGATGCGTTACGCGGCATCCAGGGCGCCCAGGGTCTTCCTTCTCCTGTAGATGATGAACGCCGCGGTGAGGAGGATGGCCATGGCGATGCCCACGCCGTAGAAGATGTAGGTGCCGATGCCGCCGGTGCCGGGCAGCTGGCCGCCGGCGTTGTTCTCCACGTTCACCTGCTGCGGGCTGACAGGCGTCCCCTCCACCTCCAGGGTGGAGTTGCCGGTGCCCTTCCCGCCGGAGGAGAGCGTGTGCTTGATCTCGATGGTCGTCTTAAAGCCGGCCACAAAGCCGCCGGGAGGCGCCACGGTCTCTTCCAGCTCATACAAGCCGGCGTCGAGGCCCTTGATGCGGATGTAGCCGTCAGCGGCGGAAACAAGCGTGGGGGAGCCGCTGTCGTCGACGATGTAGTCATATGTGCCGTAACCGACGTCGCCGGATACCAGCTTGCGGAATTTCATCGGGCTGGATGCCCCGTCCGCTGTCAGGTTGAACTCCGCGCCGGGCAGTGCGAAGTAGTCCACGCCCAGCGTGCCGTCCTCCATCTTGCCCGTGAACTTGAAGATTTTCAGGTCGAAGGTATATACCCTGACCCTGTGCCACGGGGTTTTGGTTTTTTCATTGGTGTCGTGGGGATTGTTGCTGTACTCCAGTTGGACCTCGTTGAAGTTGCCGGGGGCCCCCGCGCCGATGACGGCAAGCTTGTTCAGCTCGGCGGCGTAGGTGATCTCGATCACGGCGTCCTTCTGCGCCTTCCAGTCGATGAAGTCATGGAAGGTAATCGTGATCTCCGTGTCGTCGGCCACCGCCTGCTTCGTGGCGGGGGACACGGTGAATTGGGTTCCGGCAGGCGTGGAGACGTTGCCCGAGAGCGTCGTGCTGCCGATCTTGATGACCACGCTGGACGGGTCAAACGTCAGGCCCTTGCTCATAAGGTCGTGCACGATGAAGGTGTACGAGTCGTAGCCCTTCATGTCCGGGACGGAGGTGGTGTGCTTGAAGTACACGGTGTCGCCGACATTGACGTCCGTCCAGCTGTCCCATTTCGCGCCGCCTGTCGAAGAGCCGGGGGCGCTTGTGCCCGGGTCGTCCGTGCCGTGGTTCCAGACCTCTTTGTCGATCATCGGCGCGTCGGCCTTCAGGTTGACGGTGACGTCGTCCTCCAGTTCGTCCGGGTCCCCGGGCTTGACGCCGGGTACGTTGCAAAGGATGCCGCGGCTGATCACCTTGTCTTCGTGCTCCCTGTCGGGCTCGGTGTGGTTGGCGTTGTCCGGGTCGACGTACAGGCCCTGCGCCGTCACGAGGTAATAACCGTAGTCCAGGCCGCTGATCTTCACATTCTTTTCGTCGACCAGCGAGGCGGTGCCGCTGTCGCTGAGGGAGGATACTTTCGCAATCAGGACCTTGGCCAGCTCGATCAGGTCGTCTTCGCTGGGGCCGGCCTGCAGGTACGCCAGGAACTCCAGGGCGGCGGCTGTTTCGGCGGCCGGGCCTCCGGTCGGGTCGGTGGTCACGCCATAGTCTCCGAGGTCGAGGCTTGTGTCCGCCTTCACCGCCTTCAGGAAGGCCTTGACCTCGGCTGTGGGGATGTAGAAGAACTCGAAACTGGTAGTGCTCCCACTGCCCTTGGTGGTGACGTTCACGTCAAACAGTTTGTAGGCGAAGAAATCGTCCTTGTCCAGGACAAGGCGGCCGGGGGAGTTGATCGTGATGCTGCCGTTTTCGCCCACCGCGCTCACGGTCATGGGCAGCGTGAAGGCCATCAGCATGGCCAGCGCCAGGAACAGGGTCAGAAACTTGCTGTGTCGTTTCATGGATAGGTCTCCTTCTCTTTCTTGATTGGGTTTGGATTGGGTTGTTTGGATTTTGCCGGGGAAATGTCAGGGGAGGATTGGGTTGGGCCTTGTAACAGAGTCATTCCATGAGAGATAACCTCCTTTTGCGCAGGCAGTGATATATGAATGCTCCTGCGAGGAACAGCAGCAGGCAGGACAGGATCAGCGCGCCGGTGCGGAAGGGGGCGGTCCCGATGCCGCCTACCTCCGGGAGGATATACCCGGCTTCATAGCAGTTGTCGAAGGTGATGTTCGCCTCGGGATAGCCGGGGAAGGCGGTCCAGCCGGTCTCCGGCGGGTCGCGGTAAAAGACCTCCGTATCGGTCACCGTGAGCGCGCTCGTGCCCCCTACCGTGAACTTCACGAGAAACTCCCTGGCGGATACCTTCCAGCCGTCCTCGTCCGCGCTGGTCTCCTTGATCACGAAGTAGTGCGGGCCCGCCGTGTTCAGGCTGCCGGTGCTGAAGGACGCGGTGGGGCTGCCGTCGCTCACCTGCTTGGTCTCCAGGAGGACGAGGCTGCCGCCGTCCGAATCGGATTTGAAGATCGCGATGTCGAACTCCCACGCGGAGGGCTTGCCGCTGCCGCTGGTGGTCTTCTCAGCCTGCAGCGTGGTGCTGGCGGGGGTGAAGGTGTTGATAAAGCGGATATTCGTATCGGGGGCGTTATAGGGGGCGTAGTCAGGCGGCACCGGCCACCCGCCGCTCATCTTGTACATCCACCCGATTGCGGTCACCTCAAGGTCGCCCGTGGTGCTGTTGGGCGCCACCGTGACCTTGACGTGGTACTCAAGCCGGGAGGTCTGCGCCCAGCCGCCGGTGTTCGCGTTGGTCTCCTTGATCAGGAAGTAATGGTCGCCCGCCGTGGCCAGGGGGATGGCGGCGAACAGCTTCCAATACCTGTTGTTGACGTTGTCGAACGAGCTGCTGTTGTCGATGGTGATGGTTTCGATCAGTCCGTCCTGCGCGATAAACTCGTCCGAGTGGTAGATCGCGAAGTCGAAGGACCAAGCCGCGGGGATGCCAGTGCCGGCGAGCTCTTTGTTGACCCGCAGCTCCACGTCGGTGGGGTCGGGGGCCTTGAACTCGTTTGCGAACGGGGCGTTGTAGGTGGAGGCGAGCGCCCCGGGGCAATCCAGCCACGTGCCGCTCCAGCTGCCGTTGCTGTACGTCTGGTATTGCTTGCTCTTGACCTCGTAGTCGCCGGTGGTGGTATTCGTCCCCACATTCACCTTGATGAAATAGGCCGTGGCGGCCGCCGTCCACCCGGTCACGGGGGTCTCCTTGATCAGGAAGTAGTTGTCCCCCGGCGTGAGCGCCTGCGCGCCGCCGATGGCGCTCGTGAAGCCCGGGGTTCCCTGGTTCACGGTCGCGGTCCCGATCGCACCGCCGGCCTCGTTCCCGCCGGCGTCCGACGGATACAGCGTGAAGTCGAACGACCAGCTGGAGGGCACGGCGCCGCTGGCGGCGGTCGCCGTCTTCGTCACGCCGAACTGCGTGTCGGCGCTGCCTGGCTGGTATTGGTTGTCGAACGCGGCGGTTTCGATGTTCGTCATCGAGCCTGTGATCTGGATCCACGGGTCGTTCCAGCCGTTGTTGTATTGCTTGTAATGCTTTTCAAACACCTCCAGGTGACCGGTAGCGGCGTTCTGTCGCACGTTCACCCGGACAAGGTAGGGCTGTGTCTGGGGCGTCCAGCCTGTCGCGGGCGCCGCCTCCTCGATGAGGAAATAGTGATACCCCGTTGTACTGAGCGTGCGCGCGGCGAAGTTCAGCGTGCGGCCCGCGGTGCCCTGGTTAATGGTGATGGTCTCCAGCAGGGTGCCGGAGGATCCGTTGAAGTCCGAGCTGCGCAGCGTGAAGCTGAACGACCAGTTTGCGGGCACGGAGCCGCCGGCGGCGGCGCTCACGTTCTTCAGCACGCCGAACTGCGTGGTGGTGTTGTTGGGGGTGAAGGTGTTGTTGAAGGTGAAGCTTGAGGCCGAATAGGAGTACCAGCTGCCCCATGTGCCGCCCGTGAGCGTTCCGGCGCCGTTCCACACGCCGTTCGTGATTGTCCGGTACCACCGTGAATCCACGCTCAGCGTGCCGTTGGTGTCTTTGATCTCGACCTCCACGTAGTACGTCACGTTGGATACGCCCCAGCCGTTGCCGCTGCTGCTGGTCTCTTTGACCAGGTAAAAATAGGTGCCGGAGGTGTAATAGGTGATGATGGGGAAGGACGGCGAAGGGCTGCCGTTATTTGCGGTGATGTCGCTCCCGATCTTTGAGCCCTGGTTCCCGTATTCGTCTGAGGCATAGAGGCCGAAGGTGAACGACCAGCTCGCCGGTCTGCTGAACCCGCCGGTTGCGCTGGTTGTCTTGTTGACCTGCAGCTGCGTGGTGATGGATGTGGGGGAATATGCGTTGCTGAAGGCGATGCTCGAGGCCGAATAATTCCCCCAGCTGCCCCACGTGCCGCCCGTGCGCACGCCGGTGGTGGTGTTCCACACGCCGTTCGTAATGGTCCGCACCTGCCGTGTCCCATATACATACAGCTGCCCTGCGCCATTGTCCCGTACATCCACCTCCACGAGATACGCCACGTTGGACACCTGCCAGCCGCTGCCGTTTGTGCTGGTTTCCTTTACCAGGTAGTGATGCATACCGGCAGTGGAGATCGGGATGGAGGGGAAGGCCTGCGAGGGGTTGAGGTTGTTCGCGGTGATGTCGCTCCCGATCTTGGTGAGCATGTCCCCGTTCGCGTTCGAGTCGTAGAGCCCGAAATTGAAGCTCCAGCTCGTCGGCCGCCCGTCGCCGGTGGTGGATTTGTTGACCTGCAGAATTGTGCTTGTGGGCTGGACGCTGCCCGAGATAACGAATTCGGCCCGCAAATTGACGAACTCCGCATAGCCGAGGATCAGGTGCTGATACGTGGTATGCGTGACGTTTTTCACCGTATCCCCTCTCAGGGAGTTGTGCTTCAAATACCTTTGCCAGTCCGTCAGCTGCATCGTCACATTGCCCGGGGTTGACTTGGTTATTTTGATGACGTCCTCTTTCCAGACCCGCGTACCGCGGGCTACGGGCGTCCCGTTGACCGTGACGGTGACGCCGGTGGCCGCTGTGTCCCAGTCGATGGTGGTATAATACCTCTGGTTGGTTTTGGTATTGCTCGGAAAGTAGGGCACGAACCCGTCGTGGTCGAAGGTCAGGATGTTGGTCGACGGATCGTAGTTCATCGTCAGGGAGGTCGTCTTTCCCGCCGCGGGGTTGCCCGTATTGTATTGGGCCAGCATATCGTTGATCATCAGGACCACCTGCTGGAAGGACCGGCGGAAGGTCGTCCCATAGGTGGGAAAGTTCATACTGTTCCTGATATAATAGACGTGGGAATTCGGCGTGCCGGCCACGGTGGTGCCCATGATCAAATCGCCCAGCCTGGAGCCGCTGATGCCGAAGTTGCCGGCCACGGCGGCGTCGCTGACCGGTATCGCAAGGTTGGCGTTGCCGGGGTATTTGTCCCTGTATTCAAAGAACCAGATCACATAGTGCATCAGTACCAGGCGCTCCATATCGCGGTAGGGAACGGTCACGCCGGACGAGGTGTAGCCGCTCGTGCCATATTGCCCGGGCTTGTTCGCCGCCGCGACGTTTTGAATAGTGATGCCGGTTGAGGTGACGGTACGGTCGTCGTCCAGGCCAAAGAAGCGCATGAATTGATCGAAGCTGAATCGGCCGAAGTCCGCCGACATCAGGGTATACGCAAGCGCGGAGGGCTTGTGGTTCCTTGTGGCCTCATACTGCTGGTTGTCGCCGATGTCCGGGGCCGGCGCGTTTTCCGTGGCGCAGAGCATGGCCCATTCTCTCCCGAGGCTCGTCGCGGAACTTGAGCTGCCGTTGTACTGTTCGATTCTGAAGATAGGCCAATAGATCGTATAGATCGAGGGGTTGGTCCAGCCTTTGGGCGACGGGCTGGAGTTGGTGCTGCCTGGAATGGGCCAGCAGCCGGGTTCGTTATTGACGCGGTACGTATACGAGAATTGCTGCATCCGCTTGAGCCAGGAGGTGCTGTTGATGTAAGATGTGAAATTGTACGCCGTCATGGCCGGTGTGGCCGCCGGCTGCGAGTATGAGACGCTCACCAGCGACTCCGCCCGCGCGGGCGCGGCCGACAGCATGAGCGTGACGCCCACGACGGCGAGGCACAGCGGCACGAAGACAGCCGCGGCTATCCTGAAGCGCTTTTTGTTCGCCAATAGTTTTTCTATTGAATGATAGATGCCTTTCACCTGGAGAGCACCCCCTGCAATGTATTTGCTGATTTGCTTTGGCTGATCCGTTACGAGACGCGCCCGAGCCGCCGCGGCGGCCAAATCCGGCCTATGACCTTCCCGATGATCTGCTCCCGCTCCACGGGGCCGAACCCGCTGTCCCGGCTGTCCAACGAGGAGGGCCGGTTGTCGCCCAGGACGAAGACCGCGCCCGCAGGCACCTGGAAGGGGAAGCGGATGTCGCAGTGGCCCAGACTCTTTTCGGCGACATAGGGCTCGCTGAGCACGCTGCCGTTGACCAGCACCGAGCCGTCGCCCGTGATCTCGACCCTGTCGCCCGCCGTGGCGATCACGCGCTTGACATGCAGCTTGTTGTTCCGGAGGAACGCGATGACATCGTTTTTCACCGGGTTGTCGGCCTTCACGGCGATCACCACGTCGTTCATATCCAAAAGGGGGTTCATGCTGGAGCCGTCGATCTGCAGTACGTTCAGCCACAGGTTCGTGACGATGACGGCCAGCGCCGCCGCCGCCAGCAGGCCGCCGAAGAGCCCGCGCGCCAGCCGCCAATAGGCTTCGCCGCGTTCGCGCCTGGCGATTTCGCGGTCGAGCATCTCAATGGACGGGCGTCCGAGCCGGTCCACTTGCTCGCGGATCATATTCAGTTTCATTTTTTCTTCTTTACTTCCTTTTTCTTTTTGCGTCCTGTGCCCGGTCTGCTATGCCTGCCGCTCCCGCGGAGCCCTGGCGCCGCATACGCCCAGCAGGTGCGCCATCTCCGTCTTTTCCCGCAGCAGCTCCTTTTCCAGGTCGCGTATCATCATGAGCAGGTGTTTTTTGCTCAGTGCGCGCAATTGCTTGTCCGTGATGATGGAGGCCGCTTCCCCGGCCTCCCAGACGGGGCCCGCCGGCCGGGAGGGGCCGAGGCACGAATCCAGCAGCCCGATCATGTCGTCCAGTTCCGTTTCGTCCCAAGCAAACAAAATGTGCCCCTCCCTCCAAAATAAAATATCACTGAATGCCCGGCCGTGCGCAAAATTGGCCTGAAGCGCCCTTTTTCTGTCCTGAACTGCGGTTCCGGCCTATTTTCTCCCAAGGATTGCCTTCAGCCGCTCGATCTCTTCCTCAACCTCCGGCTTGCCGCGCAGGGGCGGCTTGCCGCGCTCCGTGATGATCCCTTCGAACCCGCCCTCCCGGCTGGCCCTGCGTTTGCAAATCCGCCACAGGACCAGGCCCGCGGTGGTAATCAACAGCAGGGCGGCAAGCTCGATCCAATTAATGAAAGCCACGCAGCGCATCCACCTCCTTTCTCAGCGCGTCGCGCTGCTCGATGGCCCTGCGCCGTTTTTTGGCGTAGGCCAAAAACAGGAAGTATGGGACCAGCAGGAACGCGAACCCCCCCAGGGAGACGGCGTTAGCGCTGACGAGTACGATGTCCGCCGCGGAGGGCGTACGTACGGGCGGCCTGCTTTCCGTCACGGGCGGTTCCGTGGCCTCCGTGGGTGGTTCGGTGGTCGTTGCGGGCGGTTCTGTGACCGTTGCGGGGGGCTGCGTGGTGATCTCCAGCGCCGCGAGCGGCCGGGCCTCCACGAAGCCGCAGCGGCCGC
>Ga0082212_10008443_pt1 | contig 13439 bp, 14 predicted proteins | sample TergutNt197P3_FD_71548 | JGI IMG/M metagenome (GOLD analysis project Ga0082212, IMG submission 71548) | Neocapritermes taracua P3 segment gut microbial communities from Petit-Saut dam, French Guiana - Nt197 P3 | ecosystem: Host-associated > Arthropoda: Insects > Digestive system > Gut ... | reverse complement strand
GAAGATCACTTTCAACGCTCAAGGTGGAAAAGGCGCAGCAGCTGTTTCATTCAAATACCAAGCAAAAATGCCGAAGCTACCAAATACAACCAAAGCAGGTTACACGTTCAAGGGTTGGTACACCGCTCCTACTGGCGGAAAGAAAGTGGCGAAAGGTAACAAGATCACCCAAACTGGACCATTCACTTTGTATGCGCAGTGGACACCAAAGTCTTACACGGTTAAGTTCGACGCCAATGGCGGCAGTGCACCGAAGATCGGGACGAAAAAGGTAACTTCTAAGAAAGTCTTTAACGGTCAGCCTTACGGCACTTTACCAACTTCTAGCAAGGGTAAAGCTCCGTTTGATGGTTGGTACACCGCAAAGACTGGTGGTGTGAAAGTCACGGCGACCAGCGCTGTGAAGCTCACCAAAAACACGACGCTGTATGCGCGTTGGTTGAAGCCAAGCAAAATCACGCTCACTGGAGCACAAACCCAATATGTGGTAGGTGCACCATTCAATCGGTCGGCTGGCAAGCTGAAAATCACCTATCCAGGGATGGATCCGATCACAGTTTCGCTTTCTGACAAGAACATAAGTATCACTGGTTTCAACTCAAAGAAGGCCGGTACTAAAACTGTTTCCATCAAGTATGCCGGATTGCAAACGCCTTACAAGTTTAAGGTGAATGTAGTTAAGACGGCGAAGATTACTTTCGACGCTCAAGGTGGAAAAGCTGCATCAGCTGTTTCGTTCACGTACAAGGCGAAACTGCCTGCGCTGCCCACCACTAGCAAGGCTGGCTACACGTTTAAGGGCTGGTACACCGAACCAACTGGCGGCAAGAAGATGGCCAAAGGCGACAAGATCACCAAAACTGGTCCATTTACGCTTTACGCCCAGTGGACTGCTGCGAAGACGATTACGACCGGTACAGTCACTGCTGGGGCGTTCTGCACACCTGTTGGTGCCAAAGGCGTTACTTCCAACGGCACAAAAATGGTTTGTAAAACGACCGCCGAAGACCCAAGAGCCAGGTGGCGCGCAGCTTAGACAATTTGGCCAAATAGAAAGTCAATGAAGATCCAGTATTTGCTAGATCTTCATTGACTCGGGTAGCTAGCCTAAGCAGTAGCTACTTCCAACTCGATGTGAGCAGTGATTCCTGCGGTCAACTTAATGCCTACGGTGTGCTTCCCCACTAGTTTTATCGGCTTAGCGATTACAACGCCGCGCTTGTCGAGCGAAGGTCCACCGGCTTTCTTCACGGCTTGCACTACGTCTGCTGGCGTGACAGCTCCGAAGAGTCTGCCGGATTCGCCCGCTCTCGCGACTAGTGTCACCTGCAATTCTTCCAACTGGGTGCGTATCTGTGCTGCGTGGTCAGCGGAGCGAATATCGCGTGCGTCTCGTGCACGTTTGATACCTGCAATCTGCTTTTCTGCACCTTTGCTCCAGGAAATCGCATAGTTGCGCGGCAGCAGGTAGTTCCGTCCATAGCCATCTTTTACTTCGACGATGTCACCTGCGATACCAACACCTTCAACTGCGGCAGTGAGAATAAGTTTCATTTCCTCTCCTCCAATCAGCGAGATGTCGAAACGTAGGGGAGCAATGCAACTTCGCGTGCGTTTTTCACGGCAATAGCGATCATGCGTTGTTCCTGTACGGATAAGCCGGTGACGCGGCGGGCACGAATCTTCCCGCGCTCCGAAATAAAGCGACGCAGTGTAGCGACGTCTTTGTAATCAACATGCCCAATCTTGATCGCTTTCGCGGGGGCAAGTTTTTTTATATTCTTCACAGGTTTACGCTGTGAGGCCATTGTGGTGCTTCCTTTCTTGGAGCCCGGCTCGCGCTGTGTGCCTTTGCCGGAATGTGCCTAATGATTTGGGTCAGGTGCTGCCTTGGTATCAACCCAGACAGTGGTTTTCTTAGAACGGCGGCTCTTCGCTTGCAGAGCTATTCGCCCAAGGGTCAGGACCGATGTTCGCTTCCGAAGATTGGCTTGCCTGCCAACCACCAGAGCTAGCACCGCTCGTGCTGCGATTGACCTTTGCTGTGGCGTACCGCAAACTGGGGCCAATCTCCTCGACTTCGACTTCAAAGACGGTGCGGCGTTCTCCTTCGCGGGTTTCATAGCTGCGCGAACGCAACCTACCCTGCACGATCACTCGCATACCTTTCGTCAGAGTTTCGGCAACATTCTCTGCTGCTTGACGCCAAATTGCGCAGTTCAGGAACATGGCATCGCCATCTTTCCATTCGTTGTTTTGACGATCGAACATCCGTGGCGTTGACGCGACAGTGAAATTAGCTACCGGTGCTCCGGTCGGAGTAAAGCGCAGCTCTGGGTCAGCGGTGAGATTTCCAACTACGGTAATTATGGTTTCGCCAGCCATGATTGCCTTTCGATAGGTTCTTGGTATCCGGATAGGAGTTGCAAGCAGCAGTATTACTGATGCTGCGCAACGTCTCAGTGAAGATCCGGACGGATCACCTTGGTGCGCATGATCTGTTCGTTCAAAGTGTATTGACGATCCAGTTCCTTTACGACATCAGGTTCAGCATGAAGGTTCAGTACGGCGTAGATGCCTTCTGACTTCTTGTTAATGTCATAGGCCAAACGGCGTCGACCCCAAACATCGATGTTGTCCACAACGCCACCGGACTTTTTGAAAGCCTTGAGCGGCTTGTCCAGCAAACCGTTTACTAGACGATCGTCAACCTCAGGGTCAATGATCACTATTACTTCGTATTCACGCATACGCGGACCTCACCTCCTCTGGACTAGAGCGGCTATGGGCATTTCCCACAGCAGGAGGGCGTATCAGGTTAATACAACCGAGGTGCCACTCTACCCTATTTCGGGCTTTCAAGCACGGCCGGTCGCTGCCTGAAGCCGAGGCGATTCCAGTTAGGGTGTTACAGCGCTTTAAGTTTTTCAAGTAATAGCGTTTGCGCTAGGACGTATTTACGAAAGAGTTCAAGATCGAGCGACTCGTTCACACCGTGGATGCGCGAAGTGGCGTCGCAAGAACCGACACAAAGCACTTCGGCAGCTGGGAAAGTTTCCTGAAAGAGTTTTATCATAGGAATTGAACCGCCCATTCCCATGAGTACCGGCGGGGATCCCCAGACTTCTGTCATCGCTTCCCGCATTGCTTGTGCTGCTGACCCGTCGGTTGCGATGATGCTCGGCTCACCCGAGTTCAGTGCTGTGATTTCGATTTGCGCGCCCCAAGGCACGTGCGCTTCCAGATGGGATACCAAGTGTTGTAGTGCGGCAGCCGCGTCGTCACCAGGAGCTACGCGTAATCCGATCTTTGCACTCGCCTGCGGTATCAAGGTGTTCGATGCTTGGGCGATATTCGTCGTATCTATGCCCAAAACTGAGATGCTGGGCGAAGTCCATAGGCGTTCTACGACAGAACCAGTTCCAATCCAGGTAGTTGCTGGAAGTTTCCCTGTTTCTTCGGCCAGCCGATCAGTTGGATATTCCAAATCGGGTGCCGGAAAACGTTTGATCCCAGCGACTGCCACATTGCCCTGCTCGTCATGCAGGGTAGCAAGTAGCCTGCAAAGTGTGGTTAGCGCATCTGGTACGACGCCCCCGAACTCACCGGAGTGAACACCGTGATCGAGAGTTCGCACCGTCACGACGCACTCTCCGATACCGCGCAATGTGTTGGTGATTGTTGGGTGGTCGGAATCCCAATTGCTGGCATCTGAGATTACGAAAACGTCGGCTGCTAACACGTCGCGGTGTTTGTTGAGAATTTGAGCAACCGTGGGCGAACCGATTTCTTCTTCTCCTTCTATGAATACCGTGACCCCTACCGGGGGCTTGCCATTAAATGCACGCAGTGCAGCAATATGAGCCATGACTCCGTTTTTGTCGTCGGCACTACCACGAGCGTAAAGCCTGCCATTGCGTATGACGGCGTGGGTTGGGGCTGAACTCCAATCCGAAATCTCACCGAATGGTTGCACATCGGAATGTGCGTAGAGCAACACTGTGGGTTTTCCGGGCGGCGCGGGGAAATGCGCTATCACGGCGGGTTGTCCGCCCTCTTGCACGATCTGAGCGTCGGCCGCTCCAATTTCAAGTAGCCAAGAAACTATTTTTTCTTGGGCTTTGCGCACATCGGTGGCGTGTTCTGGCACCGATGAGATCGAGGGGATAGCAATGAGTTCTGTTAAGTCAGTTACTAGCTGCGGCAGCAGTTCCTCAACCCGATCGGTCAACTCTGTATTGGTCATGGCACAAGCCTACGCGAGTTCATATTACGCAGTAACTTCACATAAATGAAGAAAGTTTCGCTCGTCCGGCTACACCAAGATATAGTTATTCGCGCACCGGCCACCACAGGTCGGTTGTCGCCACCTTAGCTCAGTCGGCAGAGCGGCTCACTCGTAATGAGCAGGTCAAGGGTTCAATTCCCTTAGGTGGCTCCGACTCCTAAGGAAATTGAACCCGAGAGGGCGCGACTATCTGACCCGTAGGGAGATGCTAAGCGGCTCGCCACCTGGCACGAGAATCCTTGTCAGTTGTCTTGCATACCATCGGGGTGCCTTTAGCGGTAACGCCCTTTGCTCCAACAGGTGTGCAGAATGCGCCTGGATGAACTACCTGCTTCGCAGGTGTGGTGGTTGCGGTTGGTTTTGGTGTTGCTGTTGGTTTTGGTGTTGCTGTTGGTTTTGGTGTTGCTGTTGGTTTTGGTGTTGCTGTTGGTTTTGGTGTTGCTGTTGGCTTGGCGGTCGCTGTTGGCTTGGTCGTCGCCGTTGGTTTCGTGGTCGCCGTTGGCTTTGCAGTCGATTTTGGACTTGTTGTAGCCGATGGTTTAGCAGTAGGTGTGCTAGCAGGATTTTCCACCGTCTGCGGCGTGGGTGTCGGCGAAGGCGTGGCTGCTGTACCGGTGATTGTGAGCTTGACTACACTGCCAACTTGAGACTGGCCAGTGACAAGCAAATCCACAGCACCTATCACCGTCGATCCAGCAGTAAAACTTTCTTCGATCTCCACACCATGGGATGCAAGCGTTTGACGAGCTTGTGCTACCGTCATTCCAACCACGCTGGGCGCTGTGACTGCGACCGTCGTTTCTGGGGTGGCAGTGGGTAGCGGAGTATGTGGCGACGTTGAAACCACAGGCTCAACCGGTGTCATACTAGGCGTCGAAGCTGCGGCAGTAGACGGTAGCGCCTCGGGAGCATCAACTAATGGCGATATTTGCGGAACGGCACACCCAGATATCACAGCAAGGCCAATAAAGCCGACGACGAGCTTCCATCGCAGAGTTTGTCTAATCATGTATTTCCTATCTGTGTCATGGCATGAGCGGAATGACTAGTTGCTCAGCGCCCAAAGAATCTGCTCAAAAATCCCGATTGCGGGACGGGGTTATCAATTTCAGCTTGAGTGTGTTTTCCATCACACCAATTTTCGGCGGGAACCCCCACCTTGACTTGAGCGACGTGCGCGCCGCAGCCGCCCCAGGTGGTCTTGCCACAGATTTCACATTTGCGTGGGTAACACATTTTCATTTTCCTTTAAATTGTTTGGGTTTAGCTAACTGGTCTTGTACTGGTGGTTCATTTGAGCATCATGAAGATTTTCTCGATCTCAGCAATGTCTAGCCGGACGGTTTTTTGGTCTTGTTGAACTGACGACAGCTGGTCAGCGTCGGCGCTCAAACACAGTTTCATATTGCCCATGACGATGATGAAACCAGCCCGATCAATGGCTTTTGACACCGCTGAAAGCTGGGTGACTACGGCGCGGCAGTCGTCGTCATTTTCAACCGCCGCGATGACCGCCCGTAGCTGACCTTGCGCTCGCTTCAACCGATTGAGCACTTGGTGCTTGATGTCTGGTTCCTTAGTTGCCTGCTGCATGATTATCGGCTCTTAGTGATAGCGTCGTCGGCATTTGCCCCAAGGTAGGCACGTAGCGTCAACATGCCACCTGACAAGGTTTGTGAATCCAATCCGGCGCTGGCCAAGATGCGATGGGCAATGTAGCTGCGTACTCCCGATTGACACATCACAGCAATAGGACGCCCGGCTGCCAGTGCAACAACCTTCGCTAAAGACTCGCGCAACTCAACATGCGGAATATTCACAGCTTCCAGAACATGTCCAGATGCGAACTCATCTGGGGTTCTTACGTCGAGAATCAAACACTGCTTACGCGCCCAGTCGAGACCGGTTGGGTACCACAGTTTGGTCTGTCCGGTGAGCACATTGTCGGCAAGGAAACCAACCATAGTTACTGGGTCTTTCGCCGAACCATACAGCGGCGAATATGCAAGATCAATGTCGATCAGATCAGGAGCTGTCAGACCGGCACGCATAGCTGTTGCGAGCACGTCGATCCGCTTATCAACCCCAGCTCCGCCGACACCTTGCGCTCCAAGAATCTTGCCGGTTTCCGGCTCAATGTGTACCAGCAGGTGAACCTGGGAAGCCCCCGGGAAGTATCCAGCGTGGTGAAGCGGATGCAAATGCAGCGTGGTGTACTCCATCCCTGCTCTTTCCAAGCTCGCCCGATTTGCACCCGTCATCGCTGCCGTCAACGAACCGACTCGCAAAATAGCAGTCCCAAATAGCTTAGGAATTTGACGAGCACATGGTGTGTTGCCAATGGCATCGGCCACCAATCGCCCGCTGCGATTAGCGGGGCCTGCTAGCTGAACCGAACGTGAGACTCCAGTTACAGCATCGACGCTGGCGACCGCATCTCCGAGCGCCCACACATTCGCCAAGTTAGTGCGACCTTGCTCATCGGTGATAATCGCGCCCTGCTCGTCGCAGGCCAACCCGCAGGCTGCAAAAGGCGCTGTAGCCGGTCGGGTGCCTACACTCAAAACCACCAGATCAGCACTGAGCACATCCTGATCAGAAAGGGACACTTGGGCTACCCCATTTTGATCTTCGATCTTGGTCGCAGCAATGCCCTCTCGGACATCGATGCCCAGTTCGAGTAGCTCTTGGGATACCAACCAAGCCATTTCTTGTTCCAGCGGCGGCAGTACGTGCGGTGCCATTTCGATCAGTGTTACGTTCAAACCTTGGGCTTTTAACCCTTCGGCTGCTTCGAGCCCGATGAACCCAGCACCCAGAACCACCGCATGTTTGGCACCCGAAACCACCATGGACTTCAGAGTTGCAGCGTCCTTTACGTCACGCAGCGTGTGTACTAGCGGATGGTCTAATCCTGGGATTGGAGGTCTGGCTGCCACTGCACCAGGAGCAAGTACCAAGTGATCGTAACTTAGCTCACTTTCTTGTCCAGCTACGCTAACACGAACAGTCTTTGCAGCCGCATCAAAGCTGATGACTTGATGGTGCGTTCTGACATCCAGGTTGAGGCTCTCGCGCAACGACTGCGGCGTTTGTACCAACAGCTGCGCCTCGTCGACTATTTCCCCGCCGACGTAGTAGGGCAGTCCGCAGTTAGCAAAGGAAACGTGTTCGCCTTGCTCCAAAACAATGATCTCGGCATTTTGGTCGAGACGACGCAATCTAGCGGCGACTGACATTCCGCCGGCGACGCCCCCAACAATGACGATCTTGGTCTTTTCCATGCTCCAAATATACCCCAGGGGGTATATTGCGTCCAATTGCAGACTATCACTTACGTAATTTTCCCCAAATGCAACAGAATGTCGTGCACTTTTGACTAGCACCGCCCCTAGCCAGGAGCTTTCGATAAGGTTAGGCAGCGAAATAACTACGAAGATGTGGGTAGATAGTTGACGACAACCTGCGGTGAAGTGTTACTCGAAGCACGAAAAATAACTAAAACCTTTCCAGGTGTCAAGGCACTTGACGAGGTTGACTTCACGCTTCGCGGTGGGCAGATTCACGCGGTCTGCGGCGAAAATGGTGCCGGGAAATCCACCCTAATGAAAGTGATTGCCGGAATCTATCGCCCAGATGCTGGGGAACTGCTGCTAGATGGTCAGCCCGTAACCATTAGCACACCCACACAAGCCCGCCAGTTGGGCATCAGCGTCATCCACCAAGAGTTCTACTTGATGAATCACCTCAGTGTGGCGCAAAACATCTTTTTCGGACGAGAACCCAAGTTGCCAGGCGGATTCATCAATGATGATCGTCTACTGAATCGCAAGGCGCAAGAGCTGCTGGAGCTGCTGGGGATGCCCATCGACCCCAGAGTGAAAGTAGGCCAGCTAAGCATCGCCGCCCAACAAATTGTGGAAATAGCAAAAGCGCTGTCATTCGAGTGCCGAATCTTGATAATGGACGAACCCACTGCTGCACTGTCGGGCGGTGAAGTCGAGTTGCTGTTCGGGTTGATAGAAAACTTCCGCAGCACCGAAACCGCAGTGGTATACGTCTCGCATCGTTTGGCCGAAATCAAACAAATCTGTGACCAAATCAGCGTGCTTCGCGACGGTCAGGCGGTAGCCAGCCACCGATCAGAAGAGCTTGAGATTTCGCAGCTGATTCAACTCATGGTAGGACGCGAGCTGCAATCAACTGTCCGTCCTGAACCGAAGCCAGCGGCCGAAGTTGTGCTCAAAGTTGAAGGACTGACCGCACCGCCTCGGGTCAAAGACTTAAGTTTTGAACTGCAACGCGGCGAGATTCTAGGTTTCGCCGGTTTGATGGGCGCCGGTCGTACTGAAACCGCCCGAGCTTTAGTTGGGGTTGATAAGGCCACCGCAGGGAAAATAACGGTGTTTGGGACTGAAACCAAAATCAAAAAACCCGCTGCTGCGGTTCGGCTTGGAATTGGCTACCTGTCCGAAGACCGCAAGCGATACGGCCTGTTACTACGTCAGAGCGTGAGCGCAAACATTGCGCTGCCGTCACTGGGAAAATTCTCGAAACTTGGTTGGCTATTCGAAACTCCCATGGCTACGGCTGCAAGCCGACACAGCGCGAACCTAAAGATAAAAACTACGAGTATCTGGCAGCAGCTTCGGAACCTGTCTGGTGGAAACATGCAGAAGGTCGTCCTGGCAAAGTGGTTGGAACGCGATTGCGATATTTTGATCTTCGACGAACCAACCCGCGGGATTGACGTCGGCGCTAAACAGGAAATCTACGACTTGCTGCGCGACCTCACTGCCCAAGGAAAGTCGATCATCATGATCTCCTCCGAGCTGGATGAAATCCTACGGATGGGGGACCGAATCGTCGTCATGTGTGACGGGCGAATCACCGGTGTTTTGAAAAATTCCGAAGCCACACCAGAAGTCATTATGGAGCGGGCAACCGATTTTCAACCCGTGCAAGGACTGAAATGACCACAGCTAATCAAGCCAATACTCATATGTTGACCGCTACCGCCACCCGGCGCCATCGCGGCTTCATTCAGCAAACGATGGTGCTGTTAACGCTGGTATTGTTAGCCATCTTTTTCTCGTTTATGCGGCAAAGCTTCTTTTCGTGGGAGAACATCTCACAACTGCTGCTGGCATCAGTGGTTACCGCAGTTCAAGCTATTGGTCTGAGTTTTGTGATTGCTACTGGCGGCATCGATTTGACCCCGGGCATGGGCATGGCAGCTACCTCGGTCATCGGAGCGATACTGATGACCAGCTTGGGAATGCCGATTTGGGTAGGCGTTCTGGGGTGTGTACTTGCAGGCGCGCTCCTGGGTCTGATCAACGGAACCCTCGTCGCCTACGTCAAGATGCAACCAATGATCGCCACCTTAGCCATGATGATGGTCTGCTGGGGAACTGGCCTGGTGCTGGCTGGAGGTATCACTATTTCGCTGCGCGCTGTTTCAGGCTATAACGCCATCGCCATGGGTGAAGCATTCCTTCCAGGGTTGAAGAACGCCGTAGTCATCTTGGTCGTATTGGCTTGCATCGCAGGTTTGTTGATGAATAAGACGGTGGTCGGTCGTTATGCGCTAGCTATCGGCTCCAACAAAGAAGCTACCCGAATTTCGGGAATTAACACTCCGCGTTGGGAAGTCTTGGCATACGTGATCTGTGGCTGCTTCACTGGTATCTCCGGGGTGATCATGTCGTCGCGGCTGTCTTCGGCTAATCCAACAATGGGGCAGGGCTACGAAATGTATGCCATCGCTGCGGCTGTCATAGGTGGCACCTCGCTGCGTGGCGGGCGGGCTTCGGTGTTCGGAGCGGTCATTGGAGCGGTGACCATCCAGACCATCTTCAACGGTCTTACAGTCATGGGGGTGCAAGATCAGTGGCAGAAGGTGGTTTTGGGCACCGTCGTACTATTGGCGGTGTTCGTCGATATTATGCGTCGTGGCGGTAAGGAAGAATGACCGGCCAGCAGGGGCATTCTTCGCTGCGGAACTGAATGGATATTACAAGGAGAGTATGTGAGAAAACTAGGGAGCATCGCTGCGATATTGACAGCGCTCATTATGGTGACTGCGTGCAGCGGACAGCCCGCGCCGACGGCGACTGGTGGCGGCGAAACGCCAGCTGGGCAGCCGCTGCGGATAGTGTTGGTCTCAAAAGCCAACGCTTCAGATTACTGGACGGCAGTAAAACGTGGGGCGATGCAGGCAGGTTCCGAGTTAGGAGTTGAGGTTGTCTTCCTAGGGCCGGACACAGAATCCGAACCAGACAAACAGCTTAACCAGTTGCAGACCGCTGTTAATGAGCGGCCTGCGGGCATCGGATTTGCTCCCCAAGATGGCGCTCAAGACGGTGCCCCCGAGATTCTGCAAGCAGCGCAAGCGGCAGGCATACCGGTGGTTGTTTTCGACACTCCATTGAGCACTTCAGAGATTCCAATAGCTACCATCGCCTCAAACAACAAAGCCATTGGAGCGCTGGCTGCTGAAAATATGGCTAGGCTGACCGGCGGGCAGGGCAAGATTGCCATTGTGGCGCATGGGGTACTCGGTACTGCGGCTGAACGCCGCGATGGTTTCAAAGAATATATTGAAGCCAACACGCAAATGGAGATCGTCGATATCCAAAATGGTGAATCCGATCAAGCCAAGTCACGGGACAAAGCTGCGGGCATATTAACCGCCCATCCGGACTTGGTTGGCTTCTTCGGGACTGACGACGACTCGGTAATCGCTATCGCTGAGGAAGTAGCAGGCCGAAACCTTCTCGGTCAGGTTGTTGTCGTTGGTGTTGACGCATCACCGGATGAAATCACATTGGTCGCCGAAGGTATGATCACTGGCGCAGTGGCGCAAAATCCAGCAGGGATTGGCTACCTGACCGTTCAGGTGCTAGTCGATGCCGCCAACGGGACTATGCCAACTCAGCGCGAAATCATCTCTGAAGCTGTGTGGTACACCGCCGACAATCTGAATACTCCCGAAGTAGCGGCCATTCTCGGCACGAACTGACAGCAGTTCTCGGTTGAGTAGACCGCAGGTCATATCGAAACCACGAGTAAAGGCAGACCCGCCAACTCTGAAGTCTGACGGGACCCCTTGATTTGGTCCGGCTAGTGTGAGAGTTCCGTTTCTCTTTGATAGTTGGCGGCGTACTGCGCGGGAGTTTTGTACCCAAGCGAGGAATGCCGTCTTTGTTGATTGTATTCGATTCTCCAGTCGGAAATGATGACGCGCGCCTGGGTCAGCGACCAGAAGGCGTTGATGTTCAAGCACTCATCGCGCATCCTGCCGTTGAATGACTCGATGTAGCCGTTCTTCCATGGCTCACCAGGCGGTATGTAACACAGGCCGGTGCGTCCTTCAGCCCAGTCGGCGAGGGTTTGGGAAACCATTTCTGGGCCGTTATCCATCCGCAGCACTCTCGGTGGTCGGCCTCTTTCGGCGACGATCCTGTCCAGCTCTCGAGTCAAACACGGCGCAGTGATCGAACGTTCGACCAGGCCACCGGGATTCTCTCGGGTGAACTCGTCAATCACCGACAGGATCTTGATCGGTTTCCCGTCGGTGGTCGCGTCATACTGGAAGTCGATCGCCCACACCTCATTCGGGGCAGCGGGGGTCACGTCAAGGCCTTCCGGGGTGGTACCTTGGCGTTTCCGGCGCCGCTTCACTGGCACCCGTAGTCCCTCGTCACGCCAGAGTCGTTGGACTTTCTTATGGTTGACCATCCACCCCTCGCCACGAGCATCGTGATAGGCGCGCCGCCATCCCCACCGTGGATGAGCACCAGCATAGTCGCGTAGCCAAACCCGAAGACCCTGGTCAGAGTCATTGATGGTTTGGTCTTTGGCCTGGTACCTCTGAGTCGAGCGATGTTGCCCAACCGCTCGGCAAGCTGCCCGCTGAGAGACACCGAACGCACTGACCAAGTGTTCCACCCCCGCCCGGCGCCTGGCCGGGCTCACCAGTTTCCCTCGGCCAGCTCCTTGAGCAACGCCTTCTCAAGCTCCGCCTCAGCCAGCAGCCGCTTCAACGTCGCGTTCTCGCCCTTCAGCCGCTTCAACTCTTTCGCGTCTTCAGCCTTCAAACCACCGAACTGGTTACGCCACCGATAGTACGTCTGCTCTGACACCCCGAGTTGACGCGCCACTTCAACTGCCGAGATGCCCTGCGCCAACAACTTGTCTGCTTCCAGTAACTTCCGCACGATCTGCTCGGGTGTATGTTTCCTGCCCTTCATGATGAGCCTTCCTACCCAGAACACTAGGTTCAAGACTCTCACATCACCCGGACCAACAATCTGGGGTCAGGTCAAGTCCACTTCAGGTGTTCAGCGGTTTATTGCTGCATTTTCGCGGCTTAGTCCTCGGCGAGAGTAACCTCAATCCCACCAATGACAGTGGATGCCAGATTGTAAAGGAAGGCGGCAATAGTCCCCAAGGCGGTCATTATTATCACATTGACTGCAGCAATCACCGCTGTGAAACCCATCACTCGCTCGCCATTTACGTAGTCTTGCACCTTAAAAGGAGTCGGATCGGAAGGATTGGAGAGGAGCTCAGTGAGGTTCTCATTCACCAAATCGAACAATCCGCCAGATTCTAATGCAGTCCATGCAACGTACACTCCAGCAAAAATCATGACGCCAAACGCGATGGAAAACATGAAAGAGATTTTCATCGCCGACCACGGGTCGACACGGGCAATATGCAGCCTGGCACGTCTAGGGAGTCGCTTCTTGCGCCGCTGCTTATTGGCCGGAAGTTCCGCAACCGTGACTCCCGGGGCTGTCGCCGTGTCAGGTGCAGGATCTAAAACCGGAATTGGGGGTACGGGAGGAGGAGCCAGCGGAGCCATATCCGGAACGATAGGAGCAGCAGGGGCGGGAGAAACTGCCGGAGTCGGGGTTATTGGAGCATCAGGGATAGCTTCGATGGCTTCAACAATAGGTCTGGGAACTCTTACCGGCGGCGGTGAAGGAAGTACAGGCTTTACTTTCACGCTAGCAGCCCCAGTTTCCGGCCGTGGCCTTGTGGTTCGTTTCGTTGCTGGCTTGGTAGGAATCGGACCCTCAGCAGGAATCCGAGGAATTTTCATGACCGTATCAGCCCACTCCGGTGAATCGCTATTGTTTTC
>Ga0082212_10008442_pt1 | contig 13440 bp, 10 predicted proteins | sample TergutNt197P3_FD_71548 | JGI IMG/M metagenome (GOLD analysis project Ga0082212, IMG submission 71548) | Neocapritermes taracua P3 segment gut microbial communities from Petit-Saut dam, French Guiana - Nt197 P3 | ecosystem: Host-associated > Arthropoda: Insects > Digestive system > Gut ... | reverse complement strand
AATGCGCCGGGTTTCCTTGCGGCCTGCTGGCGCCATCGGCAAAAGGCGCGAGCTATCCGCACAATATGAAAGTATATAATCTGTGCAGAATGAAGCTCCTCGGCGTTGGAGAGTGGATGAAAGAGTCGGCAGTTATCCGCAAGCGATACTATGAAGGGACATTTGTAGTGGGGCAAGGCCCTGTTCTGGATGATCAGAATGATACTTGAAGTCCGTCCCGAAAAGGTTGTTTAAGTCCGGAAGTGTGAAGGCTTATGAACCCGTTTTTTGAGCGAGTCTACGGCATTGTGGAAAAGATACCATACGGAAAGACGATATCTTATGGAGAAATCGCCCGGCTACTGGGGCAGCCGCGCGCCGCGCGTGTGGTCGGATGGGCTATGCGTTGTTGCCCCGGGCATTTGCCGTGGCAGCGCGTCATTATGTCGGACGGTTCCGTAACAGGGGGCGAGTTCGCAGATACAAGAAGGGCGTTACTGGAATCTGAGGGCGTGCCTTTCCTTCCTGACGGCCGCGTCGACACAGCGGCGTCCCGCTGGTTCGAATAGAGCCGCGGGCAGTCCATGCGTTTGATAAGGATAATGGTTAAATGGCATACAGCGAGTTGATAAAAGACTTTTCCCGCATAAGAGATTATTTGCGGGATTTTTATGTCTATGGTTTTAAACATCGCGAAGAGTACGACGCTAAAAGTGCGAGGAGCTACGACAACGAGCGGCGTCGTATTGAGAGCTGGCTGGGAGAGTATATGGCGTTCAGGCAGGACGCCGACGGGAAGCGAGTGTTCATATCAATAGACAGCCGCGGCATAATACACAACCCGCTCTACAGAGCGTTTAAGGCTAAGAGTTTTACCTCGAATGATATAATGCTGAATTTCTATATTCTCGATGCGTTCGCGGACGGGTCATCATATACTGTGAGCGAAGTTACGGATAATCTGGAAAGCATCTATATGTCGATGTTCGACCCAGCTCCCGCCCTTGACGAATCGACGATACGGATCAAACTAAGAGAGTATGAAAAACTCGGTCTGCTCACATCCGAAAAGAAGGGGAAGCGGCTCTTCTACCGGTTAAGCGCGGATTTCGTGTCTCTAAATGCGTGGATCGACGCCCTGTCTTTTTTCTCAGAGGAAGATCCGTTAGGCGTTATCGGTTCATACCTTCTGGATAAGCTTGACAACACGCCGGAATACTTCCGTTTCAAGCATCATTACATTCTCCACGCGTTTGAGAGCGAAGTTTTATGCGGGCTGCTCTCGGCAATCGATGAGAAGCGCCGCGCTGAAATTGATATTTACAATCCGCGCCGCGGCAAGGCTTCCTCTCAAATGGTAACCCCGCTTAAGATCCTTATAAGTACACAAGGCGGCCGGCGTTACCTGCTTGCTAATACCGGCGCCGTTAAGCAAATGAGGTTGTATCGCCTCGACAATATCAAGGCTGTAAAACTGTGCGGCAGGGATGAATCATTTTCTGAACTTCTGCCGCATGCTGAAAATTTCATAAGCCACATGTGGGGCGTATCGTCGGGGAGCGACGCCGGTCTTGACCACATTGAAATGATTATCCGCGTCGGGTCAGGCGAGGACTACATCCCTGCGCGGCTTGAACGTGAAAAAAGGTGCGGAAAAGTGGAGATGGTCGGTGAAGGTCTTTACCGCTTTGCCGCAGACGTCTATGACGCTTCTGAACTGCTGCCCTGGCTCCGCACTTTTATCGGGCGCATAGTGTCTCTCGAATGCAATAATGAATATGTTAGAGACACTTTTCAAAGCGATCTCGATAAGATGTACAGCATTTATCAGGGGGGTGAACCCGATGCTGTTTCATGAGATTTACGGCAGCTATTTTAATGTAGCAGCCGCTGTTTTGAGAGAAGCATGCGCGAACACGCTGACCGGCGAACGGCTCAATGAGATAATACGGGAAAGAGGTTTTGGCGAGAGCGCCCTCGTGGTTCCCGATGCGTTAAGGCGCGGCGATTGGCCGCTCTTGACGCCGGGCATGAAGACTCCGCTGGTTCATCCTCCGGCCATGCCGCTGACCTTGCTGCAAAAGCGCTGGATGAAAGCTCTTCTGAGCGATCCCCGGATCAAACTGTTCCGCGTATCGCGCGACGGGCTTGACGATGTTGAGCCGTTGTACGCCCGGAACGTCTTCCACTATTTTGACCGTTATAACGACGGCGATCCTTTTGAGGACGAGAAATACATATCACACTTTCACTGTGTCCTAACCGCTATAAAAGAGAAGCGTCTTTTGGGTATCAGCTTTACCGGAAGGCACGGGACGCAAAACCGGCGCGTATGCTTCCCGTGGTATCTTGAGTATTCTTCAAAAGACGATAAGTTCCGTCTGATAGCCACTGATAGCCTCGAAACATGGACTATCAATATGGGGCGGATCGATTCCATAACAGTGCTTAACCACCCGGTCCGGGAGCCTGTCCCGCCTGCAGTCCGCAAGCGCAGTCTTGTGCTGGAACTGATCGACGAGCGCAATGCGCTGGATCGCGCAATGCTGAGTTTTTCTCACCTGGAAAAGGAAGCTGTCAGAACAGGCCAAAACAGTTACCGGATAACTCTGTTTTACGACATGGACGGTGAGACGGAGTTGCTTATCAGGGTGCTGTCTTTCGGTCCCATGCTCCGTGTCGTGTCGCCGGACAGTTTCATTTCTCTTATCCGGGAGAGGCTTGAGAAGCAAAAAGGTTGCGGACTGAAATAAGAAACCTGCGGCAATACCGCAGGTTTTTTAGTTCGCAACTTTTTTTCCGTGATTGTCATCAACTAATCTGTTATTCTCCGATTACAAAAAGCGCATGCAGCAAATCATTTATTGATTATTGAACAATTCATCCAAAACTGCGCTTTGTCGCATGTTCCCGTCCTGTGCAAACGGGTACGGGAATATGCCAAAAGATGCCTGCAGCAAACATTTAGGCTTCAGATTAGCCCCCAAAGGGGCGCCTGCCTAGCAGGTAAGAACAAGCGGGTGAGAGCCCCGCATCTGTAAAACGGCATCTTGTAAGGAGAAGAAAAAAAATGTTGGATTACTTAAAAACAGAGGCAAATTTTGCCCGGACCGAAAACGGAGCCGTTACTTACGCAACTACGTTTTCCGACTGCCTTGATCTTTTCGCGACTATTGGCGCGCTTCGCCGCGAGGATGAGGCCGAAATCATCACGCGTTTCGACAGGGCGTGGGCAGAGGACGCAGACCTCGCCATGAAAACGATGTTTTTCGCGCGTGACGTCCGCGGCGGCCTTGGCGAGCGCCGGGTGTTCCGTGTGCTTCTGCGCCACATAGGGAACACCTATACCGGTTCGGCTGCGAAGAATGTTGAGTATGTAGCCGAGTACGGTCGCTATGACGACTTGCTGACCCTCATAGGAACGCGCTGCACGGCAAAGGCTGTAGCGTATATCAAAGAGCGTTTTGACGCGGATATGTCAGCGCTTGACAGCGGCAAACCGGTCTCGCTTCTGGGTAAGTGGCTCCCCTCGGTCAATGCGACGAACAAGGATACCGTTATCATGGGGAAATGCATCGCCCGTGCGATGGGGATGAACGATAAACAGTATCGCCAGTCGCTGTCACGCCTACGTTCCGCAATAGCGATTATTGAGAACAACCTGCGCGAGCGCGATTACAGCTTCGATTACAGCAAGCAGCCGTCAAAGGCCATGTTCAAGTATCGTAAAGCTTTCGCCCGCAATGATGGCGAGCGTTATGCCGCCTACTTACAGGCTGTCAGCCGAGGCGAGGTAAAGCTGAACGTATCAACGCTTCTGCCGTATGAGATCATTGAGCCTGTTCTCAACGGTAACCTCACAGAAACTGAAAAGCGCAGTATAGACGCCGCTTGGAACGCGCAGGAGGATTTCACCAATGGCGAAAACGCCCTTGTTGTGGTCGACGGTTCCGGTTCCATGTATTGCGGGACGTCGCCGCTGCCTGTAAACGTTGCCGTGTCTCTCGGCATATACTTTGCCGAGCGTAATAGAGGAGCGTTCCAAAACCACTTTATCACATTCTCACAAAAGCCCCGGCTTGTTGAGATCAAAGGCGCGGATATCGCGGAGCGCGCGAATTATTGCTACGGGTTCAACGAAGTCGCAAACACAGACCTGCAAAAAGTCTTTGAGCTGATCCTGCGTACCGCGGTCAGAAACAGCCTTCCTCAGGGCGAGCTGCCCGCGACGCTGTATATCATCTCAGACATGGAATTTGACTCTTGCATCAATAATGCCGGAGCGACCAACTTTGAGAACGCTAAAAAACTCTTTGCAGACCACGGCTATGAGCTGCCCCGCGTGGTGTTCTGGAACGTGGCTAGCCGGAATCGTCAGCAGCCTGTCACAATGAACGAGCAGGGCGTCGCCCTCGTATCGGGCGCGAGCCCGCGGGTGTTCTCCATGATAAAGTCCGGAGTCCTTTCTCCGATAGCGTTTATGCTGGAGACACTGCAGGCGAAACGATACGAGAAAATAACTGCCTAAACAGAAAGAAGCTCTGTTTCCTCTGCGTATTGCATAATGCCTAAATCAGCATTATGCAACATGCGCGGAAACAGAGCATTTACTTATGACCGGCGGCAGTCCGGCGACTCGTGAGTAGTGGCGCGAAAGCACAGGCGTGCGTCCGCCGCTCTCTTTATTTCATCTGGCGTTCCACGCTTCCTGAACAGCGTTTTGAAGATCTCTCTTATATGATTCCGATGAGTTGCCTGCGGTGCTTCCCAGAAAATGCAGGCATATGTGCCCGTTCATGCCGTTATCGGGTATAGTGCTGACGTCATGGGGCATACCGTGAAGTGACGCGGCTATCGTATGGCCTCCTATGGTAACCCACACCGGGCGGGCCGACCAGCTTCTGACGCCGTTGTGAGTACGCAGGTGAACTTCCATATCGGCTCTTGTCGCCGGTTCAACATCCGCGTGAACGCCTGCGGAGAAACACTTAATATTAAATGATAACCCTGTTCTTACATCATAGACCGGGATGATCTCTCCATAAGTGATCATACCTCTGACTACCGACCACTCAAGCAATTCGACAGTTCTGCCGTTTACGCTTAGCAGATCCGACCTTATATAACCGGTCGCGCCTTCATGCACGACCCTCGACCAGCCGTTTGAGTTGTGCTCCAGCACCTGTACTGCCGTATTTACGCTCAGTACCCTTATAATACTTGAGTCTGTAGTCGGAGCCGCTCTGAGATTGACCCCGTCATTCGTTCTCATCGTTGAGCTTCCGCCGCTTTCAGCGCCTGTAACGGAAAGAAAATCAGACCTGATATATCCGTCTGTGCCGTTTACCCTGACTCCGGACCAGCCGGCAGGGTCATGGTTGAGCACTTCAACATCTGTCCTCACGGGCAGCGTAGCCAGGATTTCAGCATCAGTGGACGGAGATCGCCTGAAGTTGACCCCGTCTGTCGTCTTGAAAATCATCGACTGCGTCCCCGAGGGTATAGTCAGGAAGTCCGACCTGATGTAGCCTGTCGTACCGTTAGTCCTGACTCTTGACCATCCGGCAGGGTTGTGTTCAAGCACTTCCACGCCGGCTCCGGCGTTAAGAGTTGTTATCACATCCGCGTCGAGCGACGAACCTGTCCTGAGATTCACTCTATCCGTAGTTACAAGCGTCTCCGCGGCAAGAGAGGTAGCCGCGAAAGCGAACGTCAGGCAGAGAAATACGCCAATGAATATCATTATCCGCGTACAGCGTTTCATATCAAAGCACTCTCCTTCCGTACCGTCATTTCAAACCGTAGCATATCAGAAATTGTTACTTTTGTCAACTATTTGTTACTGAAATGTATTATTTGCCTTTCCTGCTACTCTGTATTATACTGATAAAAGTATCAGACTTGTATCGGGGCGGATAAAGCATCCGGTCCATAGTTGAGTAAAGCGCATTAGGAGATAATAAGATATGCAAAACAGGTTGATTGAGTACGCGAGAGTTATTGTCAGAGTTGGGGTCAACATTCAAAAAGGGCAGACATTGGTGCTGACATGTCCCGTAGAATGCGCCGCGTTCGGGCGCCTAGTCGCTTTTGAGGCGTATGAAGCCGGAGCGGGGGACGTCGTGGTTCGATGGGTCGACGATGAGCTTTCCAGATTGAAATTCATGCGGGCTGATACGTCGATTTTCGACGAGTTTGCGGAATGGTCAAAGACCTTTTTCTACGAGTACGCGGAGAAAAAAGCAGCCTTTGTCTCTGTATTAGCCACAGATCCGGAGCTGTATAGAGACGTCGATCCTGACAGGTTAAGGCGCAGCAATATGGCGGCAGGCAAGGCTTTGAAGTCGTACATGGATATGCAAATGCGAAACGATATTCCCTGGTGCGTCGTATCGATCCCGACTATGTCCTGGGCCGCTAAAGTCTTTCCGGACGTCGATACTGAAATTGCCGTTGATAAACTGTGGGACGCTATTATGTCCGCAGTCCGCGTTACAGGCGACGGTACGTCTGTCGATAGTTGGAGGGAGCACATAACCCGATTAAACGGCCTCTCGGAAAAGCTGAACAGTTATCAGTTCGCGAAACTCATCTATAAAAACAGTCTTGGAACCGATCTGACAGTTGAACTTCCCGAAAAGGCGATATGGGGCGGCGTCGGCGATAACGCAAAAACCGGCGTAAGCTTTGTTGCAAACATGCCCTCCGAGGAGATCGCTACGCTGCCAAAAAAAGACGGCGTCAACGGCGTGATTTGCTCATCTATGCCGCTGTCGCTCGATGGCGTTGTTATCCGGGATATACGTTTTACGGTAGTAAACGGCAAAATCGTAGAAGCCACAGCCACGGAAGGCCTTGAAACGCTGGTTTCAAAGCTGGACATGGACGAGGGCGCAAGGTATTTCGGTGAAGTAGCCCTTGTGCCGCACAACTCTCCGATCTCAGATTTGGGTATACTGTTCTATAACACGCTATTTGACGAGAACGCGTCCTGCCACTTTGCATTTGGAAAAGCTTACCCGGCCTTTTCCGACGCCGATGATCTCACCGAAGACGACCTGATAGCAAGGGGCGCAAACGACTCGTTCGTCCATGTCGATTTCATGGTCGGCACCCCGGACTTGTCGATTACAGGAATAACTCCCGACGGCAAGGAAATCGCGGTTTTCACTAACGGAAATTTCGCAATTTAGGAGGCATAGTAATGGACAACACTGAAATCAAAGAAATAATCCGGACATATTTTGACGCGAGTTTTGAATCCAGCGGAGAAAAAATGGCGCAGGTTTTTCATGACGCCGCGCACATATACGGGCACGGGGAGAACGGCGCGCTTAATGACATGGACAAAGAGTTTTTCGTAAATCTTGTCGGGACTCCAGGTCCTGACGCCCTGAGCGCGGAATATCCCAGACAGGATGAGATACTCTCCATAGACTTCACAGGGGAGAACACGGCTGTCGCCCGAGTCAAGCTGCGCGTCAGGAACATTCTCTTCACCGATATGCTGTGTTTTATGCGCATAAGCGGCAAGTGGGGCGTTATTTCCAAGGTCTATTCAGGCGTTCTTGTTGATTGACGGCAGGCAGGTCCTGTTTCGGGCTTGCATGGTCTTATCACCGTGAGAGCCTGACCCAGAGCCTTATCGTAAAGCCGTCGCCGCGGTTAAGCGCTTCGAGCCCGCCGCCCATCTTTTCCATCAGTTGCTTCGCGATATAAAGGCCAAGACCCTCGCCTTCTTTTTGCGACGCGACCGCATTATGTCCGCGGTAAAACTTTGTTGTGATAAGCTCAAGCGCTTCAGGTTCCACGCCGTCGCCGTAATCGTCGATATCGATCTGCAGCCCTTCCCCGGCAATGTTGAATGTCACGTCAATATCAGTCCCCGCGTATTTGTAGGAATTGATTATTACGTTCCCTATCACCTGCTCCATCCTCGCGGGGTCAAGCTCCACCATGCAAGGAGGGATGGAGCCGAGCCTGACCAATGACAAATGGTCGGCGCTTTTGAACATCTCCGGTAAGACTCCGCAGTCCTCGCTCACCGGAGTTACGGTGAGTTCGCCTAACTCATCAAGCGCGCTTAGCAGCATATCGTTCATCAAGCGATCGATTTGATTTGCTTTCATTTCGATCGTCGCCAGTTTTTCAGATATTGCGGAGTCACCCGCGCCGACTTGCAAGAGTTCCGTAATCAACCTGATCGAAGTGAGCGGCGTCTTTATATCGTGGCTGAGCGACGCGATCAACTCTTTTTGCGCGCGCTCGGCCCTATATTGTTTTTGGCGCGCGTCAAGCAAAGAATCGCGCATTATATCAAAACTGTGCGTGAACAACCCGAAAGGGTTGTTTTTATTTGCCGGCAGCGGCTCGTCAAATACGCCGGCGGATATTTTTTGGGCGAATCGCTCGATTTGCCGGAAAGGCTTGACGGAGCTCCGGTAGAATACCGCCAGAAACGCGATATTCACAGCGCACAGAGCCAGGAAGGATACTACTGATATCGCGCGAAGCCTTGCGAGAGCCATTCCAATGCTGTCCTCGGGGTGCGTTTCAATAAGCGCAACGCCTGCGGCGCGCCCGTTCTTTTCTATATTCATAGGCAAAAAACCGCGGCGTATCGCGGTCTGCGCGTTGTCCGGCAGGCTCCTGTCTGATGTGTACAGGACTTCACCCTCGTTATTGACAATAAAGAAACGATAAGTAAAATCCGTCCGGCCAAGCGCGGCCGGGTCATCCAGGTTCAATTCCGCCTGTTTGACTATCTCATTTACCGCCACCGTGTCTACTGTTATGGCTGAAGGCAAACTATGCAAACCCGAATAAAACAGTAAAACTGCAAGAATTATTACAATCGCGGATGCATATACTATCAAAAACCGCCTCATCTATCTGCCATGCCTTTCCATATGATCTGTATCGCAGCTCCCGGCCACGCGGCTTTTCATGCTGATCAGAGTACAGGCGCGGCGGCCCTTGAGCTGTAACCTTTTACCCGTCAAGCTCCTCAAACATGTACCCGCTTCCCCACACTGTCTTTATATAGCGCGGGTTGTTCGGAGTTTCCTCGAGCTTTTCACGCAAATGGCGTATATGCACACTCAATGTTCCCTCGCCTATGAATGTGTCCCCCCATACGTTTTCCAGAAGTTCGTCCTTTGTTACCAGGTTGCCGCGGTTGTCGATCAGATAAAGCAGCAGTTTGTACTCCAGAGGTTTCAGTTTTACAGTTACGCCGTCACGCAGGACGCGTCCGCTGCCTCTGTCGATCTCGACTGCGCTGAAGCGTATGACCTCGCGCGGAGCGCGCGGAGCCGCGCCTGCAACCGCAGCCTCCGCCCCCGCTGCAGGCGTCGCCGCCACTGCTGCCGCTGCGCTGCGCTTGAGTACGGCTTTCGCCTTTGCGAGCAGCACAGCCATTGAAAACGGCTTTGTGACATAGTCGTCGCCGCCTACGCCAAGCGCCGCCAGCACATCGTCGTCTGTATTGCGTACGCTGATGAAAATGATCGGGACATCAGAAGTCTCGCGGAGTTTTTTGCATAAAGCGAACCCTGATTCCTCGCCAAGGTTCACATCCATGATTATCAGCGCAGGTTGCATTGAAGCGGCCGCGTTAAGCCCGGCTTCATAGTCGGTCTCGTATGCGCTGCTCAGGTTGAACAGCGTGAAATACTCATGTATTGTCGCCGCGATGCTTGCGTCGTCGTCGATTATAAGGCAATCTATCATAAGAAAAGCCATTCGCCGGGTAGCGCGAAAAAGTAATGCAGCGCGCTCAAGGCGCATGCGTTGCCCCGGTTCCTTTCTTTGTATTTGTCGCGTTGAGCGTCCCTGATAAGAAATTGACAGGAAATTGATAATCGGGTGTTAAAGCAATTATCGCATAATATCAATATAATGCAACCATAAGCATTCGGCAAGCGATAAATAATCCTTTTGGAGGTCAACGTCATGAAAACCGCGATCAAAACGAACAAACTCTGTAAATCATTCAGCAGCGGCGGGACGCAGATACACGTCATCAAGAATCTGGACCTGGAGGTGGAAGCGGGCGCTTTCACGGTTATTATGGGCGCTTCGGGCAGCGGCAAGAGTACGCTGCTGTACTCAATATCCGGAATGGATAAACCGACGCTTGGCGAGGTCTGGTGGGGCAAAGAAAACATAGCGGAATACTCAAACGACCGGCTCGCCGTATTCCGCCGAAAAAACTGCGGCTTCGTTTTCCAGCAGATACACCTCATGGACACAATGAGCGTAATTGATAACGTACTGACGGGCGGGTTCCTGGTCGCGGGCGATAAAAAGGCTTTGGTGAGCCGAGCGGAATCGCTTCTTAGCCGCGTCGGGCTCGCAGAGGAACTCTGGGGAAAATTCCCGAACCAGCTTTCCGGCGGCGAAGCGCAACGCGTCGGCATAGTGAGAGCGCTCATCAATGAACCCGCCATCCTGTTCGCGGATGAACCGACAGGGTCGCTCAACTCAGCGTCCGGCGTCGCGGTCCTGGACGTAATAAGTGAAATACATGCTAAAGGGCAAAGCGTTGTCCTGGTGACGCATGACCTGAAAACAGCAGTCCGCGGCAGCAGGATAATCTACTTGCGCGACGGCGCGGTATCCGGCGAGCTGGCGCTCACGCCCTATCATGGGGACGATACGGCAAAGAGGATGGAAAAGGTTCAGATGTTCCTCGACAGGATGGGCTGGTAAGTTTGAAGGAAGCCTCAAACACAGTTTGGCGACAAAGCGTTAAAACTGCGATGACCATCTCCAATACCCGAAATAGGAAGGAATTGATAATAGTATGAGAAAGATATTACGCATTGCGAAAGCAAACGCGTCCGGGCATAAGGGCGCGACTATATCGCTGTTTATAATTGTCGCTATAGTATCAGCGCTGATGACTGTCGCCTTGAGTGTTTTGACGCAGCTCGACAGTGATTTCCGGGGCGTCACGGACAGCCGGAACAGCATGCACAATGTGTTTGTAATTCCGAGGGATGAGTATAAAGCTTCATTTGACGATTTCCTCAGAAACGACCCGCGCGTTTCGCAATTTGAACGGACCGAAGCGCTGTTTGCCGACAGCCCCTCCGTATACTACGGAAGCAAAACCGACATCAATGTGATCGTCGCGAGTCTAAGCGAAAAAGTCACGATCAACGCGCCGGAAGTGACGGAACACGACGACGCCGTACCGCCCGGGTTCGCTATCTATCTGCCGGAGTTCGCGAGAAACTTCGGGTTCGTAACAGGCGACCCATTCTCCATCGTACACAGAAACAGAGAAATTGACTTAACCGTCGCCGGTTTCTTTGAAACCACTGTGTTCGCAAACTCACAGCAGGGCGCCCTGAGATTCTACGTTACCCCCGAATGCTATGAACAGCTCACACAGTATTTCAACCGCTCGGTTTACATTGCGCTCCGCCTTTATGACGCAGACGACGCCCTGCAGTTTCACTCTGACTTCTCCGAAGAAGCCGAAATTGATTTCTTCTTCTTCAACGGCGGCGCCTTTGCGTGGAACATTCAGGAAAGCGCTGTATCCGCTTTATCGCCTGTATATACCATGAGCGCGATAATACTTCTTTTCGCGGCTATTCTCACATTAGTCTCAATATTTGTAATACGTTTCCGCGTCAGGAGCAGCATTGAGAACAGTTTGCACGAAATAGGGGTGCTGAAGGCTCAAGGCTACACAAACCGCCAGATTTCAGCGTGCTACTTAACTGAGTACATGGCTTTGTCCCTGCCTGCGGCGGTGTTGGGAGCCATAGTATCAATACCGGTATTCCCTCCTGTCCGGCGGATGTTTTTCACGATGAGCGGTTTTCCCTGGACCTTCGGCGTGAGCGCCGCGGCAGGAGTCCTGTCTGTTGTCGTGATTTCCCTCTCCCTTCTGCTAATGGTTTGGCGCTCGGCACGGAGTGTCAGAAAACTCGCGCCGGTAACTGCGCTGCGCGGTGATTTAGCCGTGAACACTTTCCGCCGCAACTTCCTTCCGCTAAAGAAATTCTCCGGCAATATTCACCTTGGACTCGGGCTTAAAAATATGTTCGCCTACTTTAAGCTCTATGCCATGATCGGGCTCATTATCGCCGGAATATCACTGGCGATAATCTTCATGGCAGTTTTGTACCAGAACTTTGTCATGGATCAAACAGCGCTTCTCAAGATGACCGGCGTAGACGTTAGCGACGTCGCGGTGACAGTCACCCGGCACACGGACGCCGCCGCCCTTGCCGCTGAGATGGAGCGGATGCCGGAGGTGCGAAAGACGTCGATGATAGATTTGCTGGGGTTCAAAGTCGAAGGTTATGATACGTTTGCCAGCGTTTCTGACGATTTCAGCAAGATAGAAACCATTACGGCCGGCGCAGGCAGAATGCCCTTGTACGATAACGAGATAGCGATACCGGGTGTTTTTATGCGTCTTCTCGGCAAAGAAATCGGGGACGCCGTTACGGTAAAATCAAACGGAGTTACACAATTGTTTATCATCACAGGGAATTTCCCCGCGATCAATAACGGCGGTAAGGCCGCCATGATAACTCTCGGGGGTTATCAGCGTCTTGATCCGGATTACAAGCGCAACAGCATTAACGTATACCTGAACGACGGCGTAACCCCGGCGGAGTTTTCGGAAATCCTTGAGCGGCAGTTCGGCGTGCTGAACGTTTACCGCGAAGGAGAGGACAGCCGCTTCTCAGCCGCAAAGGCTCGGGCCGAGGAGAAAATATCAGCCATGCTGGAGCACTATGACGTCGACAGTGTTTCATACGCCGTAATTTACAATGGCGACATTATTCTGAAAGGTTCGTCAGACACATATCAAATTGAAAAGATAATAGACTTTCGCGAATACCTGAACGCGCAGCTCGGCAACTACACGGGCGCAATAGGCGCTGTCACTCAAATGATCGTACTGGTTTCGCTTCTCATATCATCGCTCATTTTGGTTATGACGGTGCGCTCGATCATCTCTAAACGCCGGCGCGAACTAGGCATACTGAAATCAAACGGTTTCACGACGAAACAGCTCGCGAGGCAAATGGCGATCAGTTTCCTGCCGATGACGGCGTTTGGCGTCGTCCTTGGCTGCGCCGCCGGCGCGTTTACTGTCAGCCCGGCTATGGGGGCGGCGCTCTCCGCGGCAGGCGCGGAAAATGTCGCGCTTGCTGTTGACCCGCTGATCGTTACTATTCTGGGCGCGGTGATTTTACTCGTCACGTATATCGTAGCGAACATATCCGCCCTTCGGATCAAGCATATATCTGTATACGAGTTGCTTACTGAATAGAAGTTGAGTGCAGCGCGCCGTTACGGCGCGCATGGTAGCCGCCTTGACGCGAAGCGGAACGCCGGATTACAGAAAGGAATGTTTTATACCATGAAAAAGTTGATAATAATGATAGCTTTAGCGGCAATCTGTATCTTTACGGCTGTCAAAGTCAG
>Ga0082212_10008441_pt1 | contig 13441 bp, 13 predicted proteins | sample TergutNt197P3_FD_71548 | JGI IMG/M metagenome (GOLD analysis project Ga0082212, IMG submission 71548) | Neocapritermes taracua P3 segment gut microbial communities from Petit-Saut dam, French Guiana - Nt197 P3 | ecosystem: Host-associated > Arthropoda: Insects > Digestive system > Gut ... | reverse complement strand
GGTGGCGGGGATTGGGGAGGGTTGGTGGATTATTTGGCCGGTTAGGTGGGCTAACTCGCCTGGGTTTTCTATTACTGTTACTGATGCAGAACTGCTTCTAGTAAAAGCTGTTTTGTTTCCAGAAGCGCTATCATCAGTATTTGTTATATTGCAATAATAGGATCTTGTACGCATTAAATCTGTCGGCGCGTTATAGGTCGCGCTTGTTGCGCTGCTAATTGGTGAGGGCATCCCAATAATATTTTCATACCATTGATAACTAAGTGTCCCTATTGACACTTCGGCAGACACCGTTAGTATTGCTATCCCACCTTGGCTTATCGTTATGCTTTGTGGTTGTTGGGTTATTATAGGGGTTTCAACAAGATGCTGCCCATTCTGTGGAAAAAATATAAAAGTACTCCCCAACCTAAGCTTTATTTCTTCCCAACCAATAACATCGTTGGTTGTTTTCATATTGTTATTGATGCAGTTAAAAGAGGTTAGAGAAATATTGCTAGATACATCCAGTTCTGTTAGTAGATTACTATCACAGCGCAATGTTGTCAGTTCTGCAAGACCAGATACATTTAGTAATGCCAACATGTTTTCTCTGCAATCGACGCTAGTAAGAAAAATGTTCCTAGACAAATCCAGTTTTGTCAGTTGATTGTTACTGCAATCAAGTTGTATTAAATTAACAAAATATTCTATCCCTGATAAATCTGATATATCCTTTGATGCGAGGTCTAAGTAGGTAGTTGTAAACACATCGTAGTCATATATAGAACCTTCGGGTTTACCAATTATATCGCGAACTGTATTTAGGAAGATAGCATCTGTAAACGAGTCTGTTATTTCCTCGCCCACTGGAGCTTTACCTCTATATTGTGGATAAAACAGGAATCTTGTGTCAAACAAGAAAGTCAGAATTTTGTTAGAACGCCAGCCGATAACATCGTCAATTGAGTTCATATAATTGTTGTAACATGATAAATAAGTTATTGATGGATTATCTGAAATATCCAGCTCAATTAATAAATTGTTATGGCATTTTATCCAGTCTAATGGGGAATCCTTTGGTAATATTAACTTAGTTAGCTTATTATTTTCGCAAAATATTACTTCAATGCTTGGTTGTTGTGATAGGTCAAGTTCTGATCGGATATGCCGCTAGGATTTGACAGCTAGACCGTTTGCCTCTTTACACCTTGACCGCTAGAATTTTACACTGTCACCGCTAAAAATTGACACCATGACCGCTCAAATTTAACATTGCAAAACCATGTTATGGCTGGTATACTTAACTTGCTTTTACTCATGCGGAGGATAGGTCAACGCTGGAGAGCGAACTGAGCGCCGGATGAGGTTTAGTAGGGAGAGTGATGCCGCCTGGCATTACTCTTTTTTTATCGATGAACATTAATAATCACTCTCCCTAGAAAACCAAAGCGTTAAACTCAATGCCGAAGCGCTTTATGCTTCGGCGAATATGGAAGCAGCCAGTTTCTTGCGCATTTCGCCTTCGACAACAATTTTGTAGGAACTGTTGACCAAACGGTCGCAGATTGAGTCAGCCGCTATTTTGTTGCCGATTTTGCCGTGCCAGCCTTTGGCATCTATTTGCGAACAGACAATGGTCGCGCCAACATGTTTGCGTTTCTCGATAAGGTTGTATCCTGAAAGTTGGATTATATGTACTAAAAACGTCATAATCCCAATAAGTTGATATAAAAAGTTTAGAAAATACCTGCATATTGCAGTTTTTGGGCTTGCATTTTATTTTAGTATATGTTATAATAAACATATACTAAAATAAAGGAGAGCGCTATGCCAGCAAAACCGTCCGGTGAAATCAAAACTAGTATTATACGCAACACCCAAAAGAATGGGGATATCTATGTTTTAGAGCGGCAATCAATATATGACACAGATAAGAAGTATAACAAAGTGCTAAGCACCAAGCTCCTGTCCAAAATTCCAAAAGGCTCTGAAACCCCCGTAGCAACCAGGCCAAAAAAGGCACATTCTAGTAAAAACCTGAAAATTCAGGGGAAAATGGCAGCCTCGCGTGACCATGTTGGCATGATGGAAATAATAGGCCATGTTGGTGCCATTTCCGGAATAGATGACGGGGTTTATAATAATACGGATATTGGCACCGCACAGAAGATTATCTCCATCGCTAGGTATCTTCTTGCAACCAATGGGCAAAGCCTGCCAGGTATTCTTACATGGCAGTTCAACCACCCGCTACCATATGACGAAGGGATATCGGAGGACATTTACCATGATCTGTTTGTCAGAATTGGGCGAGATGAGTCTTTGCAGCAGAACTTTTTTGCAAGCCGATGCGCAGGCATTGAAGAAAGGGCAGTCTTGGCTTACGATTCTACCACTATTTCAACCTATTCTGAAAACCAGATTGAAGCGAGGTATGGTTTTAATAAGACCGGCGACGGGCTGAAAACCATAAAACTGCTAACGCTGTACTCCATTGAAACGAGTCAACCAGTAGCGTTCACAAAGCAGCCAGGCAACCTCCCAGACGTGATTACCATAGAGAACGCACTGAAACAGCTTTCGGTGCTTGGCTTGGGGGATGCTGAAATTGTTACGGACAACGGATATTATTCTGAACATAATCTTGCAGCTCTTTTCCTTGCGCATTTCGACTTTGTGACGCTAGTAAAGACCAGTCTTAAATGGGTAAAAGCTGAGATTGACGGCTATGGTGGTGATTTTGGCAGCGTGTCCAGCGCCTGCCCCTTCGATGCCGGGACACATGGCATAACGCTCACGCTAATGCGCGATTTTGAGAAAGTCAGGAAATACGCAGGCCGGAAGAACGGCATTCAAAAGGGGAACATAGAAACATTCCGCAGGAGAGTTTACCTTCATATATATTTTAACCCTCTGAGGAGAGCGGAAGAAGACGCAAATTTTGATAACGATCTTATTGAGTTGCGGGGGGTCATCGAAGGTGGTGTCAATATCGAGGACTTGCCCAAAAACATTCAAAACAAGGCTACCAAGTACCTGTATGTTAAGGTGCGGGGAGGCAAAGTCCATGTATCATTCAATGAGGCCGCATGCCGCGAAAAGAAAGAACGCCATGGCTATTTTGCACTCGTTTCAAACTGCGAGAAGGAGCCTTTTGAGTGTCTTCGTAAATACCGCAAACGCGAAACTATTGAATCCTACTTCGAATCCATGAAGCAACACGCTGATGGGGCAAGACCCAGAGTCTGGGATACTGATACACTTAGAGGTCGCATGTTTGTTCAATTTATATCACTTTGTTATTACGAATACTTAAGCAATGAGATCCGGAATATAAAGGCGTCACTTGGAATAAAAAATGGTGATCCTGGGCATGATGTTGAAAGCAATCTCAAATTAGAAAGAAAGTTAAAAAACTGGCTTAATAATACACCGATCTATTTAATATTGCAATGGTTCGATACAGTTGAGGGAGTCAAAGTATCGTCAAAGCTCCTTTCAAAAAGATGGACAACAGAAATCACATCGCGAGATAAGATGTTTCTTGACAAAATGGGGGTTGAGTTGCCCTATTGATTTGAGTATATGTTGTCCAACTTTTAGGATTAACAATACTGACGCAACATTCATTGCGCGTAAAGCCGGGGGCAATACTTCCATTGTCTTCCCTATTGAATCAAAATGGACGCCCTCCGAAAACTACGGCTGGTAGCATAGCCAACCCTTTCTTTAAAGCACCAAAAAATAATGATTAGCTGGCAACTTGCTTCAATTGACCATTACTATAACAAAAAAAATGACAAGAATATGATCGCATGAAAGGAAAGAGTTGTTTGTTGTATCTGTTGATGTTGGCGTTGATATTAACACTTTCTATTGCTTTTACTCTATTATCGACTTGGAGCCAGGAAACCGCTATTTGCTTGCCTAATACGAAAGCGACCTTCATTGAGATTATGATATTGCTTAGTTGATTTATACTGCATTAATGGCGTACCCTCCATAATATTTAAAAAATACAGGCTCATGCATTTACTGCGTGAGCCTGTTATGTCAGTTACATGCCTTGAAATTGTAAATTGGTCGTATCGTCTTTTCGATATTCACAGTGTCTCCAATTACAGAAATAATACCTTCTGGCGCCTTATACGCCATCGGGCACTCGTCAATCGTTCCAGTGTTGGCAGTCGTCGTGTAAACCCCCTTCATCTGTTCTTGAAATTCTTCAACGCTGTATGCGTATTTCGCGTCAGTCCGGCTGCATGTACGCCCCGCGCCATGTGGAGCCGAAAAATTCCAATCGGGGTTTCCCAGGCCGATACAAATGATAGCACCGTCGCGCATATTCAACGGATTCGCTTCGCGAAAACAACCTACATTCTGAATCCTTGCGGCTGAAAGCCGCGTTAGAAAAATATCAACAGTTTTTGCCATATTCCCATGTGAACCACTGCATCTAAGAAAATCAAGCTGCCTCTTATTCCTGCATCTCTGTCATATTCTCCCAATAGCGTTTGGGCATATGTGTCATGCGACAGCGGGGATTATAACGCGCTTCGATGGCCACTGTATTGTAAAAGCGCTTCCACAGCTCTTGATAGCCTGTTTCTTGAGCGGAAAGCTCCGGAAAGGCTATGTCTGTTAAGGTGACTATTCTTTTTTGGCGGTTTTCGTAGATCAGAGCGGCTTGATGTGTTTTATCATAAATCATAAAATTTTCGCCGGAAAAACGGTTAATAAAATGCCCTGCTAAATGAGGAAGAACATAGTTTTTTGGTGTTATGGTTGCTATCAATACACCCCCATGTTCCGCAAAGCGCACAAAACCCTTTAGCAGATGGCATTCCCCGATCAAATGTTTTTCTGCCTTAATTAATGGGGCAATCTCTAGGCGCCCTATTTGCTGCGTCACTTGGCCGCCTTCATTATAGCCCAATAGCAAAAACCGTAGCAAAGCTAGCTCCCGCTCTTTTAAGCAGCTCAAAAAAACATTCTCCACTAATTCCAGGGCACGCGGGCAAATCTTAGCTGGGATAGAAGCATATACCCCTTGAGCCTTAGCCGCCGCGGTAGGTATAAATTTTTTGGGCAGCAGGCTGGGCTCAGCCATGGTTTCCGCTTCTATGCAGAAAGGCAGCTCATTTTGGTATATACTTTCATGCACGCAACAAAAAAAACCCGCCAAACCCCCGTCATATAGATAACCGATATCGCGCGGCTCGACCGCCAGCCTAAACCCGCACACAGTATACCTCTCTTTTAGCCTAAAGCTGACACTGATAGTTTTCCAGTTATTCCATAAGCATCACTTTACCCTTTTATTTGCGCGATAAAAGGTTTCAATACATCTTCCATATTGGGGTGGCCGATTTCTTGCAAAGCGTATTCCACGCGCGTATGGGGCTTGGTGATTTTTATTACCCGTCCTAAATCTATGGGGGTGGCTATCACTACACTGTCACAATCTGCGCTTTCAATAGTGGCGGCTAAATCTTTTATTTGCTGTTCACCATAACCCATAGCCGGTAAAAGCAGACCGATATTGGGGTAGATGCGGTAGGTTTCAGCCAGCTTGCCCACGGCATAGGGGCGGGGGTCAATTATTTCAGCCGCGCCAAAACGGCGGGCAGCCACGGTGCCCGCACCCAGCTTCATCTCACCGTGGGTCAGGGTGGGGCCGTCCTCAATAACCATCACCCGTTTGCCGCGAATAATATCCGGGTTATCTACGCTGATCGTGGAAGCGGCATCTACCACCATGGCGCCTGGGTTTACAAGCTCAATGTTAGCACGTACCTGCTGTATGTTTTCAAAATCCGCACTGTCTATTTTGTTTATAACCACCACGTCGGCTAAACGCAAGGTAACCTCGCCCGGATAATAGGCCAGCTCATGACCGGGGCGATGCGGGTCGGTTACGGTTATCATCAGATCTGTGTGGTAAAAGGAGAAATCATTATTGCCGCCGTCCCACAAAATCACATCGCAACCGTCCGGATCCGTTTCCGCCGCGCGCAGTATTGCTTCATAATCTACCCCGGCATAGATAATATTGCCCCGCGCTATATGGGGTTCGTATTCTTCCATCTCTTCGATGGTGCATTTATATTTAGTTAAATCATCAATGTTGGCAAAACGTTGAACTTTCTGTTCAACTAAGTCGCCATAGGGCATAGGGTGGCGAATGGCGATCACTTTTAAGCCATTAGCCATAAGAATTTCCGCTATTTTCCGGGAGGTCTGGCTTTTGCCGCAGCCGGTACGTACCGCGCATACCGATATTACGGGCTTTGTGCTCTTAACCATGGTGCTTTTTGGCCCTAAAAGGGTAAAATCCGCCCCGGCGGCATTTACCAGTGCCCCTACTGCCATTACCGACTGATACATTACATCGCTGTAAGAAAAAAAGCATTCGTCAATTTTATGGGTCTTAATAAGCTGACTCAGATCTTCCTGCGCATAGATGGGAATGCCTTCGGGATACAGTTGACCAGCCAAGGCGGCAGGGTACTTGCGCCCCGCGATATCAGGAATCTGCGCCGCTGTAAAAGCCTTTACATCATAAGCTTGATTGTCACGAAAATGGGTGTTAAAATTGTGAAAATCCCGGCCTGCGGCTCCAATAATAATAACCTTACGTTTTTGCATAAAGCCCTTCCTTTCTTTTTTTGCGGAGTGATTTGGAAAACTCCCTCACTACGCTGGGTGCCGAGGATACCGTCCCCTGCAATTATACCTCTGGAACTAATAATCCATAATCGCCGTCATGACGGCTATACAGTACATTTATAGTGTTGCCGTCTTCGCTATTGATAAACACAAAAAAACTGTGCCCCAGCAAATTCATTTGCATGATCGCCTCATCCACCGGCATGGGCTTTGTGGTAAAATGCTTTATTTTTACCGGCTGGTCATCTTCCATATTGTAAGCCATAGTCTCGTCAAAAACAGCTTGTTTTTCACCGCGGCTTTTTTTCATCAGACGGCTGCGATATTTATGTAACTGGCTTTCAAGTTTAGATGTTACAGTATCAATGCTGGAATATAAATCGTAGCCTTCATCCTCACCCCGTATGGTCATGCCAATATAAGGAATTGTTACCTCCAGACGGTATCTGTCCTTTACCATACTCATACTGACCATGGCGTCGTCCACCTTGATCAATCTGTCAAATTTGGACAAACGCTTTTCCGCGTATTCTTTTAAGGCTTTGCTAATTTCCATATTTCTGGCTTTAAAGGTAATATTCATAAAATCTTCCCCTTTCTTGTTCGAAATCTTTTGTATATTCTACTTATTGTCAGCATACACATATGTATAATATTTGCCCAAACTTAAAAAAATCCTGCAATGTTTCTAACTTCTATCTTCTTTCTTCTCGCCTCTATTATCGTAAGCGGCTATTGTAAGTCCATATACTGCCTTTGCTCCGGCTGCCAATAATACTTCGCTGCAAGTATTAAAGGTAGCGCCGCTAGTATAGATATCATCAATTAACAGTACAGTTTGTCCCGCTGCTGCTTGAGCGGCAAAAGCGCCTTTTAGAAGGAGGCGCCTTTGCGCGCCATCATAGGAGGCCAGGGGCGGTGTGTCTTCTACCCTGACAAGCAGGTTAGGACTATGGTTTAAGCCAAACTCCGCTGCCAATAACCCAGATACCATTTCGCTTTGATTGTAACCGCGCTCTTTATATCTTAAGGCGGCTAAAGGTATGGGGACTACAGCAGAAAATGCCATATCTTGATAATGCTGTTCATAAGCCCAAGCAAGCAAAGCGGCTAAGGGCCGGCGTAGCCAGGTTTTTTCTTGGTATTTAAAGCCAAGCAGGCTATCCCTCAGGGAGCCTCCATAGGGTGCTGCGGCGCGGGCTTGCCCAAACAGCGGGCGGTTGTGCGCGCAGTTGGCGCAAATGCCGGGAGCAGCTACAAAGGCTGCACATATCTCGCAATGGTGCAAATCTGCCAGTTCCCCCGCGCAAACACCACATGGGCCGGTTTCCTCGCTAATTTTTCCGCAAATCAGGCAGTGGCGTTGCGGAAAGAAAAACTGTGCTACCTGCGAACCAAACAGGCGCCGCCGCCGGACACCAGCCTCCTGTTCCATATTATGATAATTATCATGCAAAAAACTTAAATACTTAAAAAGCATATATTCCTCCAATTATTACTTAAAGCTTGTATTTTTCGCTTTTTAATGATATGATATTTTTGTTTAGGAAAGAAAGGAATAAAGCTGCTGCTTGGCAAATCAAAATAATTAATGCTTATTGTAGCAAAAAAAACAACAAGGAGGATATGCTATGAATAGGTACAACCTTGTCGCTATGTGGTGGATAATGCTGCTATTCGCCGTGGTTGTTATGATTTTGCCTGCTTGTGGCAAATCAGAACAAAGTTCATCATCTCAAGAGGTGATACTGGAGCCGGGGATCAAGCAAGACGGATCGGGTGAGCCCGTTTCAACCCCTATTGAGACTGAAGCGGAGGATGAACCGGTTATCCCGGCAGAAGAGGAAGGAGGGTTTGTTGACCAGGGGCGCGCCTCCACCATAGAAAACCTTATGTCCAATAAAAGCAAGATAATGTCCTATTATTTTGAACAAACTATAAATGCCTCTTACGGTGATATTTTTATAAAAACCTGGTATGCTGACGGTTGGATGAAGATAGTGAGCATTGCCCCGTATGGAGAGGAAAATACGGAATATGTTGATTATGAGAATTCTCTTTTAATTGAAATTTTATCCTCACCTAGCGGTTATATTGGCAAGATGAGCTCATTTAAGCCAGGCGACCCAGACATACCAAATAACTATGTCGACACTGATTATCATCAATTCCGGATAGTTGACAACGACAATATAGATGGGCAAACCTGCCGGGTTCTAGAGAGCAGGCAGGGTGAAAAAAGGTGGGTAAGCACCAAATACGGTTTCCCTGTGCAAGTGGAATTTAATGATCCTACAAATGATGAACATTTTATTATCTCCTTCGACAACCTTACCTTTAACGAAGTGAGTTATGAGGATATCGCCATCCCTGATGATATTGATATAATTGCCATATCTGATGATGAAGATATTTACGAAGATATTTATGAAGATATTGCCATTATTGATGATATAGAAATATACGAGTAATTACGGTGCATTTCTTAATTATTTCTTAAGGGTACCTCTGATCACGCCGAATTGCCCATAATTGTTATTGACAAAACTAGTATATGAGTGAGAAAATAGAAGTTAAGAATATTATGCTCATTTACTTGCTGTGGAGGAAACGGGAATGCCAAATTTATGGATGGGCGTGTTCATAGCTTTTGTGACCGCTCTTCTCGCTACGCCTCTGGCTATTTTTTTAGCCCGCAAATGGAAAGTAATGGATATTCCCAATGAGCGTAAGGTACATACCGGCGCTGTTCCGCGTATGGGTGGGGTAGCTATATATGGCGCGTTTGTTGTGGGTGCTTTGGCACTTGGTATTTACACCAAACCGGTAGCCGCTCTACTTATAGCATGCAGCATCGTAATGTTTGTAGGTTGGGTAGACGATGTACGCGGTATATCGCCCACAATAAAACTGCTGGGTCAAATAGCAGCTTCTCTGGTCTTAATCAAAGGAGGATTTTTCGTACAATTCATCACCAACCCTTTCACTGACGGCGGTTTGATTTCCTTGGGGGTTTTTGCTATACCTGTCACTATTTTATGGCTTACCGGCATTTCAAACGCGGTGAACCTTATTGACGGCATGGATGGGCTTTCGGCAGGGGTTTCCTCGATTGCTGCTTTAACCATGGCTATCGTCTGCTATGTGCAAGGACAAATTCAAGCGGCCGCGCTGGCGGCGGTGCTGGCGGCGGCGGCCTTCGGCTTTCTGCGCTACAATTTTTATCCGGCGCGCACCTTTATGGGGGATTGTGGGGCTTTGTTCCTCGGTTTTACCTTAGGCGCTTTAGCTATTATGGGTTTATCAAAAGGCGCTACGATAGTCTCCATTTTCATTCCTCTGATTATCATGGGCATACCTATTTTCGATACTTTTTTCGCCATCATCCGCCGTATCTTCCTGCGCAAACCCATTTTTGAGGCAGATAAAGGCCATCTGCACCACAGCCTGCTCTCCTTGGGTCTTAGTCATCGTCATACCGTCCTGATCATCTATGCCATCAGCGCCATAATGGGTTTAGCCGCGGTGCTATTAGCGCTTCTCACCAGCGCGCAAGCAATAATCCTCTTAATTGTCCTCATTACCGCCACTTTTGCCGGAGCGGGAAAACTTGGCGTATTACGGGGAAGCAAAAAAACCCCTTTGAAGCGGCAAAAAACAAATCCATAAGTTTTTATTATTATCTAAAAGGAGTGTATTTCCATGAACAAAATTGGTGTAGCAGTTCTTGTGGTGGCAGCCTTAGTATTTACCGGGCTGGGTTATGCATTGGGTCAGGTTATACAAAAAGTTGAGGCAAAAACTATGGCTGGCGACTTGGTAACTGAAGGGTATGTGCAAATATATGTAGGCGAAATGCTGGCTGAAATGCAATCCAGAATTGATGAGCTGGAAATGCTCTTATATGAACTACGCGGTAGCTCGACGGATACTGTCGTTACACCGCAGCCGAACGACCCAGCGGATAACCCGGCGACCACCCCCACGGGCAATGCCACAACCAGCACGGCTAAAACAGTAAAAATAAATGCCGAAAACGGTGTTAATGTGCGCAATGACGCTTCGGCCAGCGCTACCTTAGTTGGCAGCGCCAATAATAATGCTGTGCTTACATATTTGGGGCAGAAAAATGGCAGCGACGGGCGCGCCTGGTATAATGTTAGGCTTGAGAATGGCACCGAAGGCTGGGTAGCCAGCTGGTTCTGTTTCGAACCTGAGTGATGGAGAGTTCCCCTTTGCCTGTGGGCTGGCAAGAATTACTGGCGCATGGATGCCCTAAAGAACAATTGCTTTTACTGCCTTTAATTGAGCGCTATGCCACAACCGAAATATGTGCCTACACCGCCTTGTTGCCTTTGGCGGTGAGCCAGGATTTTGCGTTGAGGCTACGCGCTTTGTTGGCATTAGGGCGTCTGCAACAAGTAGAGGCTTTTTTGCCCTTAGTGCAGATATTAAGCGCGGAGTGCTTCAATCATTGGCGTTTGGCCGTCTTGGATACACTCTTTATGCTTCCCTACCCAGATAAAATTAGCCCTTTACTGCCTTTGCTGGCACAAGATCAGCCGGGAGATGAGGACGCGTTTTTTTTAAGCGGGCTGGTATGGTTTTTGGGACAACAAGGGGAACTGGGGATAGCTCCGTTGACAGATATGCTATTAGCAAAACCGGTACGCTCCCGCCGCCTCAAAGACGATTTGTTGGCTGAAGCCATATTTGCTGCCGCCGCGGGAGATATAAATTTGCTAGCGGGTTTGAGCAAACATAGTCCGCCCTTGGCGCGTTTTTGTGATAACCGTGTCTGGCCCAAATCCAAGCGGGCAAGTTTTGGTATTTATCCCAACCCGGACTATCTGCTGCAAAAAGCCCTACAGGCGGGTGTAAGCAAAGAGCAGTACAAGAAACTGCATCATTGGTATAGGAGAAAAAAGGGGGCTATTTTTCACGGTTGAGCATTAGGGCGGGAAATTGGCATAATAGGATGGCATTATCTCCCAGCGGCTTGAGGGCTTCTTTAGCTTCATGGGCTGCCCGCTGAGCTATTTTTCGTGCCTCGTCTTGCCCCAGCAGGGTAGCAAAATTGATTTTACTGTTTTTGGCATCGCTGCCAATGGGCTTGCCTAGCTTCGTTTGGTTTCCTGTAATATCCAATATGTCGTCTACTATCTGAAAGGTTATGCCAAGCTGTTGGGCAAAAACACTAAGAGCGTTTAGTTTCGCTTGTCCTGCCCCAGCCAAATACGCGGCGCAAAGTGTGGAGGCGCGAAACAAAGCGCCTGTTTTTTGTTGTATCATATCATATAATTGTTTAGAGGCTGCTTGTTGCCCGGTTAATGCTATGTCTGCCATTTGGCCTGCTATCATGCCGTTTGACCCGGCACAAAAAGCTACTTCCTCTAGGGCGTTGATCAGCCTTAGCGGGCTTACCCGGTTTTTTATGCTGGCCATTACGGCAAAGGCTTGGGTTAAAAGGGCATCTCCGGCCAGAATAGCCGTGGCTTCATCAAAAGCTTTATGGCAGGTGGGGCGGCCACGGCGTAAATCGTCGTCATCCATAGCAGGCAAATCATCGTGGATAAGCGAGTAGGTATGTATCATTTCCAGGGCAGCGGCAAAGGGCAGATAAGCCTCTTGCTCTGCTTCCAAGCCAGTGGAAAAAGCTTCTAAGGTCGCCATGAAAAGCGCGGGTCTAAGGCGCTTGCCTCCGGCAAATATGCTGTAGCGCATCGCTTCAAGGAGCCTGACTTGAAAGCCACTTGCGGGCTGCAACAGTTTTTCCAGACAAGCTTCAGTGCTTAAGGCGGTTTGGGCAATGAAATCTGCTAATTCCCCGGCCATTTATTGATCCTCCGCTGATTCTTGAGGTAATAATTGTTCAGCTTGTTGCAGTATCTCACGGCTAGCGCGTATCAGTTCCACGCCGGCTGCGTATTTTTCCAGCATCTGCTCCAAAGTCAATTGACCTTGTTCAAGTTCAGTCACTGTGCCTTCCAGCCGCAGTAATAATTGTTCAAAGTCAGGTTTGGCTACTTCTTGATTTGTCATAAATTACCTCCCGGACGCCATTATTCTATTTTTTCTACCAGGCAGCATAGTGAGCCTTCGGCTAATAATATATTCAGGCTTTCGCCAATTTGTGCTTCTGCCGCCGCCAGCAGGCTTTTACCGGCGGCATTGCGGCAGATGGCATAGCCTCTGGATAGTGTGGAGAGGGGGCTTAGGGCTTCCAGGCTGGCAATAAGCAATTGTAATTTATGCCGGCGCTTTTTTATGCCCTGTTCTACTGCCCGAGTTATCCTGCGTTCCCTTTCTTCCAGCAATTGTGCCTGTAATGCTAAACGCCGTGTCAGAGCTTGCTGCATTTTTTGTTCATTCTCTTTTATACGAGCCAGTAGTTCCGAGACTTCGGGTACTGCCAAGGCTGCGGCATGACTGGGGGTAGCGGCTCGTCTGTCAGCGGCTAAATCTGCCAGGCTCCAGTCTATCTCATGCCCTATAGCCGCGATCAGCGGGGTTTTACAAGTAAATACGGCGCGGGCTACGGATTCGGTATTAAAAGCCGCCAAATCCTCTTTTGCGCCGCCGCCCCTGCCCAGTATCAATACATCATGGGCAGCCAAATCGGCTTTGGCTAAAGCCGCGCAAATGCTGGCCGCGGCTTCCGCGCCTTGCACTATGGCTGGATAAAGTTTGATTTTAAGCCCCGGCCAGCGGCTTGTGGCCACTTGCCGGAGGTTCGCCCCCGCAGCCCTGCCCTCACCTGTGGTAACACCCCGGGGAAGCGGGAAAAGAG
>Ga0082212_10008440_pt1 | contig 13444 bp, 10 predicted proteins | sample TergutNt197P3_FD_71548 | JGI IMG/M metagenome (GOLD analysis project Ga0082212, IMG submission 71548) | Neocapritermes taracua P3 segment gut microbial communities from Petit-Saut dam, French Guiana - Nt197 P3 | ecosystem: Host-associated > Arthropoda: Insects > Digestive system > Gut ... | reverse complement strand
ATATTCATCTTCAAAAACTTACAAAAATAAATCGCAAGTTTTTATTCATTATTTTGATGATTGGATTTCTTTCGCTGCAATTTACGTGGTTTGGGGTAAAATTGTTACCGGCAGCGCAAAAAAGTCCGCATACGTTTTATAATGCCGGATAGTACAATAATAGTTAGAAGTTTGAAGTTACAAGTTACAAGTGGACGAGTAAACAAGAATGTAACGTGTAACGATTGTAACGAAAAATAATGAACCATAAATATTAAATCTTTAAATCTTAAATTATGACCTGTTGTATTTTTTCCTGGCTCTGGTATTCCATTGCCGTTGTGTCCGTGTTTTTTATCGGCTTTTTTTGGTACAATCAACTATTTGGCAAGAAGTGGCTGTGGGCGGTGCGCTACGATGAGTGCCCGTGCGGCGCCGACCTTTCCAAAGGCGAGAAATGTACCTGCAAACCCAACCTCAACGCTTTTCTGCCTATGATTATGCAGTTTCTTTCTATCTGCTTGCTGGGCTTTATGTATTTTGTTTTAGTGAAATACAGTATTTGCCTTGCCATTTTGGTGTGCTTTGCCACCTTCGGCTGGATGAAAGCGAGTTTGCTCTTCAAAACCCCAAACCGCAAACGTTTTATGGCGTTGCTGTATATTGACGGCGGCTATTTCGTGGTGGCTTCGGGGGTGTTTATTTTGCTGGGGTTGATTTAATATGTGGTAAAACATATTGGATTTTTTTATTTTCGCGCCAAATTTAGAGAAATGAAAATAAAAGGGGCAATAATAATTGAAAGTTTTTGCAAAAAACATTCGGATGCATGGGATTATTTGTCAAGATGGATAGAGATAGTAAGTAAAGCAAAATGGACTAATCATAACGAACTTAAAACAGACTATCCTTCTGCTGATTTTATTGGTAATAAACGATATGTGTTTAATATAAAAGGAAATAATTACAGAATGGTTGTTGTGGTTGTTTTTATTGCAGAAATAATTGAAATTCGTTTTGTTGGAACCCATGCTGAATATGATAAAATTAAAGACATTCAAAATTTATAATTATGAAAGAGAGTATGATCATAGAAAATCCCAAACAATTTGAATCTTTTAGAGAAAGATCTGAAGTTCTATTGAGGCAAGTTTGTCAATATGAAGATGAAAGCAATATTCCAAGCATAATTTTGGAAGAATATAAAGCCATTTCCGACGCAATTATTGAATATGAATCTGTATATCATCCTCTGCCAAAGAAAATTAGTACACTCAATAACTCTGTCATTACAAATAGAAAAACAAAAGCTCATCTTAAAGAAAAAATACTGGCTTAAATGAGAACAATCAAATTCATCCCCCTGCTTTTTTGCCTGCTATTCTTTTCCACTACCGCTTTCAGCCAAAAAAAAGAGTTGAAAGTGATGACCGAAACAAAAATCGTTGGAAAAAATTATATGGATGGTTCTGACATTGAAGGCATTGAATATAAATTTCAGGATAGAATTGACAATTACTTTTTTGATACTGAAAACCGTTTTCTAACGCTTCAATTACGAGGATATAAGGCTATGACAGAAGGATTGAAAGCAAAAGGAAATATTTTACAATACGATTTAAATAATCATAAAATATTATGGACAAAAGCCATAGATTATGATATGTGCGAATTGTTAAAGTTTGATAATCTATTGATTTTTAATGATTATAATGATGCATACGGATTAGATGCAAACACCGGTGAAAACCTTTGGCGTGTAAGAAATTATATCTATTTTGCCAATCCGAAACGTAATGTGGGCGTTGCATACGAGTATATTGCAGCCGGTGATGGCTATTACACCAATAATCTTTTTGGCGTTCATTTGTGGAGTGGAAAACCGCTTTGGAAAAGGAGTATTAACAGAGCCTTTGGCTGGAACGATTACTTTTATCTTAACGACTCTACTTTATTGGTAGCCGCCGCCGGCTTGCATTCCATAAATATTAATACAGGCGAAGGCTGGGATTATAATACGCCAACCGGAAAAAATTTGAACGTAACTCCATCTGGTACAGAAATTACAGGCGCTGTTATAGGAGGACTCATTGGCGGATTAGTAGGTGGGTTGATAGGCGGAGTTATTGGAGGTTCCTTAACAAACTATGGTGCACTAATAACCGGAAGTGAAGTAATTAGAGATATTGCATCAAACACTCTTATTAACAACGATTTTATTTACTTCGCCTCCAAAGATACGCTGACGAAATTAAACAAACACACCGGACAACCGACTTGGAAATGCACTTTTGAAAAAGATATAACAAGTAACTCTTTTATTTTTTTGAATGGTAATGAACTCTATATGATAAACAACGGTTTTGCTTTTAGAGGACAACGCCAAATAGATTATGGAAAGCCTTTTATCGCTGCTTTTAATGCAACAACCGGAAAACAAAAATATCTTCAACTATTAAATAAAAATGATGGTCCCGTGATTGATTTCAAACTCATTGATAATGAAATTTATCTGTTATTTAAAAATGCCATTGGAAAATATGATTTGGAATCAGGGAAACAAATACTCGAAACAACTTTTTCAAAAGCAGTTATTGGAGATTTGGAATATTTTGCAGGAAATCAATATTTTATCGCTAATAGAGATGATTCTTTTTTATTTATTGATCAATACGATTTATCAACTATTCAAATTTATACCACTACAAGAAAAATTATCACATTAGATGAACAATTTAATGTGATGCACACCATTAACTATGAAAATATTGGTGTTTATTATGAACAATATCAAGATTATTATCTCATTGCAAATGATAAAAAAACTTATCTGGTGAATAATGATGGTGAGAGAGTTGCAGAATTTGAAGCCACCGCAAACGCATTCATTATGGATAATATTTTGTACGACAAACAATTTAGAAGCATTATTGCTATTGATTTGCAAAATATTATCACTAAATAAGTTTCTTTCGTAAATAATCTATTTTTGCAACCCAAAAACATCATTCTATATGACCCCTCATCGTACCACACTTTTCCCCAATGTTTCAGACCTTCAATGGAATGATTGGAAGTGGCAATTGAAAAACCGCATCGAAACGTTGGAAGAACTTAAAAAATATGTGCAACTAACGCCCGAAGAAGAAAACGGCGTGAAAGAATCGCTGAAAACGTTGCGCATGGCAATTACGCCCTATTATCTCAGCCTGATAAATCCGGATGACCCGAACTGCCCTGTACGCAAACAGGCAATTCCTACCAAATTTGAAACGCACAAAGCAGCGGCGGATCTGTTAGACCCGCTTCACGAAGATGAAGACTCGCCGGTGCCCGGATTAACACACCGCTACCCAGACCGTGTATTGTTCTTAATTACAGATCAGTGCGCGATGTACTGCCGCCACTGCACCCGCAGGCGTTTTGCCGGACAGCACGACTGTGAAAGTCCGAAAGAGCGCATTCAACGCGCCATTGACTACATTGCCGCCACCCCGCAAGTGCGCGATGTGTTGCTCTCCGGCGGCGATGCCTTGATGGTGAGCGACAATATGTTGGAAAGCATTATTCAACGTTTGCGCGAAATTCCTCATGTAGAAGTTATTCGCATTGGAACGCGCGCGCCGGTGGTTTGCCCGCAACGCATTACAGACGATTTGGTGAATATGCTGAAAAAATATCATCCAATATGGCTCAATACGCACTTTAACCACTCTAACGAAATTACGGACGAGGCAAAAACCGCGCTGGCAAAATTGGCAAATGCCGGTATTCCGTTGGGCAATCAAAGTGTTTTGCTTAGAGGCGTGAACGATTGCGTGCTTACAATGAAAAAGTTAGTGCACGATTTGGTAATGAACCGCGTGCGTCCTTACTATATCTATCAGTGCGACTTGTCGTTGGGCATTGAGCATTTTAGAACCACAGTGGCAAAAGGCATTGAAATTATTGAAGGATTGCGCGGACACACTTCCGGCTATGCGGTGCCTACTTTTGTGGTGGATGCCCCGGGTGGCGGCGGCAAAATCCCCGTGATGCCCAACTATCTCATTACGCAAGGCAACAACCGCGTGGTGCTGCGCAATTTTGAAGGCGTAATTACCACTTACACAGAACCGGATAATTATACTGCCAACAGCGAGTGCAACAACTGCGAACACAAGTGCCAAACCGAAGGCGTGGCAGCGCTTTTAAACGGCGACGCGCTGGCAATTGAACCCGCAAATTTAGCCCGTAGAAAAAGACATGCCAAAAAATAACCTTTTTCTTCTCTTCATTGCGCTCGTTATTGTCTCATTTTCTTTCTCTTGTAAAAGAAAAACCACCGAAATTGTCATTACGCCCGATGCCCTGAAAAATCATTGGCAACGCGCAAGATATTTCGGCAATGTGAAAAGCGTGGAAACCATTACCTATTATTATTCCGACAAAGATTCAACTTATTATCTATCAAATAAAAACATTCAACATTACAGCTCAGACGGTTATTTAACCCAAGTATTTTTATTGGATAATAATGATGACACCGTTTCCAAAAGAACACTCTTTTATTTGCCGAATGCTAACGAAAACTATTGGTTGGAAAAGAATTACAGAGATTTAAGTGTTACCAAAGATACTTTTATGTATGATAAAAACGGAATGAAAAGCGAAGAACAGTTTTGGTTAAACGATTCGTTGTTGTATAAGATTCTGTATAAAACCGATGCGTTTGGCGGCATTATTGAAATGAAACGTTTGCTGCCGGAATATACGCTTACCAATAAAATTTACTACAACGCCAACGGCTTGGTGGAGCGCATTGAAGAATATGACCCGCAAAACACACTCTACAAGTATGTTACTATTGAATATGACAATTATGGCGATGAAGTGAACCGCCGCGCCTACAAAACCTCCAAAGAGATGATTGAATATACTTACACCCAATACAATAACGAAGGTTTATTGCAAAAAGTAATCTTTGAAGACCGTTTGCACAACATTCGCGATGACAAGATTTATCCGCTGCATGATAATACAAAGAACTGGTTGGAAGAGATACAATTGCGTGGCAATGATACGGTGCGAAAAAGAGTGAGGAGTATTGAATATTATTGATAATATGACCCTTTGGCTTGCCCCTCTTCACGGTATTACCTACTACCACTTCCGAAACTGTTTGAGCAAACATTTTCAAGGTATTGATTGTGCCATTGCACCTTTCATTGCGGCACAATCCAAAGCCACGCTCAATCCTAAAAAACTGCGCGATTTGTTTCCTGAAAATAATGCAAAGTTGCCTATCATTCCGCAAATTATGGGCAACAAACCGGAGGATATTAAAGATACGGTGGTTGTTTTACAAGAAACTTTTGGATACCAACAGTTTAATTGGAACATCGGCTGTCCCATGAACCCCATTGTGCGCAAGAAGCGCGGCTGCGGCGTAATGCCCTTTCCGGATTTAATTGAAGAGGTTGTGAATGAAGTGTGCGGCAAAACTTCCGCGCGTTTCTCTTTGAAAATGCGTTTGGGCTTGCATTCCCAAAAAGAAGGATTAGAGATTTTGCAAAGAGTAGCCCCCTACCCTATTGATTTCCTTTGCATTCACCCACGATTAGGCACACAGCAATATGAAGGCGTTGTGGATTTAGACACCTTTGAAACCTTTTACCAAACCACCCATCACAACATTGTTTACAGCGGCGATATTATTGATGTTAATTCTTTTATGAAATTGCAACAACGTTTTCCAAAAATTGACCATTGGATGTTGGGACGCGGGGTTTTGCAAAATTTGTTATTGGCAGAAAGAATTAGGGATAACCTCGTGGGGGCGAATAATAATTCGCCCTCACAAACAGATAAAGAACGTTTTATCAGTTTTCACAATGAATATTCCGAAATATTACAAGCCCAATTCGGTGAAAAAATCGCATTATCCTCATTAAAAGAATTGTGGCATTATTTCGCAGTGTTTTGGCAACTCAATTCGTTGGAATTAAGAAGGCTTTTGCAGATAAATGATTATGGGGAGTTTCGTGAAAGGCTTAGTGATTTATTTGTGAACGCTGTGTCTCTGTGTTGTATATAGATGAAACTAATATTATTTTCGTTCATTATTATTTTTTTGAAACATACTAAAGTAAAACTTTATTGTTAATTTGCACAACGAATTTAAACAATAATATTATGAATAATTTAGCAAATTTTACCAACCTTACTCCTGATAACTCAAATCAAGAAATAATAATTTACAATTCTGACGACGGCAGCACAAAAGTGGCTTTGATGACACGAGACGGTAATGTTTGGCTGAATCAAAATCAATTAGCGGAACTTTTTGACACCTCTGTGCCAAATATCAGTATGCACATATCTAATATTTTGAAAGAAAAAGAATTAGATGCAAATTCAGTTATTAAGGAATACTTAACAACTGCCGCCGATGGCAAAAACTACAATGTTACTTTTTATAGTTTGGATTTAATTCTTGCGGTTGGGTTTCGTGTTCGCAGCAAGCGCGGAACACAGTTCAGGCAGTGGGCAAACCGTAATCTGAAAGAGTATATGATAAAAGGGTTTGTAATAGATGATGAGCGATTGAAAAATCCTGATGGTCGCCCCGATTATTATGATGAACTTTTGGAGCAGATCCGCGACATTCGTGCTTCGGAAAAACGTTTTTACCAAAAAATAAGAGAATTATTTGCACTTGCTGCCGATTACGATGCTACCGACAAAGCCACGCAAATGTTTTTTGCCGAAACACAAAACAAACTTCTTTTTGCAATTACAGGCAAAACTGCCGCTGAAATTATTGTTTCGCGTGCCAATGCAAATGAACCAAATATGGCTTTAACAAGTTGGAAAGGTAAAATAGTTCGCAAACAGGATATTTACATTTCAAAAAATTACCTGACCGCAGATGAATTAGACAGTCTTAATAGGCTTGTAATCATATTTTTGGAAGTTGCAGAATTGCAGGCAAAAGACCGCAAGCAAATTACGATGCACTTTTGGCACGAAAACGTTGATGATATTATCAAATTCAATAAAAAGAAACTGCTAACCGGCAAAGGCAGTGTGAGCAATGCCGAAATGGAAACATTTGTAGAACAAGTTTATGAGCAATTTAATGAAAAACGCAAAATTTTTGAACTTGAACAAGCAGATTTAGCCGATGTACAAGAACTTAAAATGTTGGAAGATGGCATTAAAAACAGGAAAAATATCAAATAAAAGGTAAGGATAACCGTTGTGAATTGCTTTCAAAAGTTTGTATCTTCGCCGCCGTGAACAGTGCGCAATTTATTTGGTACTGCTTGCTTGAACAACAACAAACTGTTTACTTTGCTCAATAAGTTGAGAAAGATCATCGAGCAACAGTTGCTCGGAAGTTTGGATTTTTATTTCTTTTTGTGACATAAATAAGAAAGTTTAGATGTTTCAAAAATTTATAGAAGAAAAATAAAACTTTATTCTTTATTTGCACAACGAATTTAAACAATAATATTATGAATAATTTAGCAAATTTTACCAACCTTTATTCGTTGAGCAAAACGCTCCGGTTTGAGTTGATACCACAGGGAAAAACATTAGAATATATTCAAAACAAAGGACTGCTTGTGCAAGATAATCAGCGGGCAGAAAGTTATAAAAAAGTAAAAAAAATTATTGACGAGTTCCATAAGGCGTTTATTAAATCTTCGCTTAAAGATTGTAAATTGAATAATGAATTACTTGCCAGCTACTTCTTTTATTACAAATTAAAACGTGATGAAACACAAAAGAAAAAGTTTGAAGAATTACAAACTAAATTACGCAAAGAAATAGCCGAACAATTTACAAATCTTAAAGACCTTGAATCCGCAGATTTATATAATGCAAGTAAAAAGGAAAGTAGAACAGAAGGAAAACTAAACTCTTGGTTGAAAGAAAATCCAAGTATTACTGAAAAACTAATTAAAGATTTAAAACTTCCACAAGACTATAATTTTGAGAATGACTTAAAGAAATTTGAATCTTTTGCTACCTACTTTACGGGTTTTCACGAAAATCGAAAAAATATGTATTCGGCAGAAGATCAATCAACTGCTATTGCCTATCGTTTAATACACGAAAATTTACCGAAATTCATAGATAATATCTCTACTTTTGACAAAGTAAAAAATACACCTGTTGCCGAAAATTTTGAAAAACTTTATAATGATTTGGAGGAATATCTCAATGTTACGAAAATTGAAGATATTTTCAGATTAGACGCTTTTTCCGGTTTTCTGACACAGGAACAAATTGATGTCTATAATACCGTTATCGGCGGAAAATCAGAAGAACAGGGAAAACTAAAAATTCAAGGATTAAACGAATATATAAATCTCTATAATCAAAAGCAGACAGATAAACTCCCGAAACTTAAACCACTTTTCAAACAGATTTTAAGCGACCGAAACGCCATTTCGTGGTTGCCCGAAGAATTTACGAAAGGGAATGATAATGAAGTATTGGAAAGTATCGAAAAATGTTATAGAGAACTAAGTGAAGAAATTTTTACTCCAAAAGAAAAACAATCTCTTATTGAGTTGCTGTTACACCTGAGTGATTATGATTTACATAATATTTATTTACGAAACGATGCTTCATTAACCGATATTTCACAACAACTTTTCGGTTCGTGGGCGACTATACAAAAAGCAGTGGAACGTCGTTTTGAAAACGAAAATCCAAGAAAACCGAAAGAAACGGAAGAAAAATTTGCGGAGCGAAAAGAAAAGTATTACAAAAATCACGATAGTTTTTCCATTGGTTTTTTGAATGAATGTTTGGCTCTGTTGGACGATATTGAAAAAGATGGACAAGTTTGCACCAAAAACATTGCCGACCATTTTACTAATCTCGGCAAAAAAGAAGATACGGAAAATCTTTTTGCCCAAATAGAAAATCATTATAATCAAGTAAAAGATTTACTCAATGCTCCTTATCCCGAAAATAAAGATTTGTCGCAAGAGAAAAAAGATGTAGAAAAAATTAAACTGTTTTTAGACAGTATTAAAAATGTTCAGCGGTTTATTAAGCCATTGTTGGGTAAAAATGAATCGGACAAAGATGAAAAATTTTATGGGGAATTTACGCCGCTTTGGGAAGAGTTAGACAAAATTACGCCGCTTTATAACAAAGTGCGTAACTATATGACGCAAAAACCTTACTCGGAAGAAAAGATTAAGTTGAATTTTGAAAATTCCACGTTATTAAACGGATGGGATAAAAACAAAGAACAAGACAATACTGCAATTCTTTTACGGAAAGGTAGTAATTACTACTTGGCAATTATGAATTTCAGTTCCAAAACAAAATTTGACAACGTCGAAACAGTAAAAGATGGGGAAGGTTTTTACGAAAAAATGGATTATAAACTTTTACCCGGACCAAATAAAATGCTGCCAAAAGTATTTTTTTCAGAAAAAGGTAAAACTGAATTTACGCCAAGCAATAAAATTCTTGAAAACTATGAAAATGGCTGCCATAAAAAAGGTGATACTTTTGATAAAAACAAAATGCACGAAATAATTGACTTCTTTAAATCGTCAATCGCAAAGCATAAAGATTGGAAACATTTCGGCTTCGATTTTTCAAATACTTCAACTTATGATAGTATTGATAAGTTTTACAATGAAGTATCAGCGCAGGGTTACAAAATCACTTTCCGAAATATTTCTGAAAAATATATCAATGAACTTGTTGATAATGGAAAACTTTATCTTTTCCAAATCTACAACAAAGATTTTTCCGAATATTCAAAGGGTACGCCAAATATGCACACATTGTATTGGAAAGAATTGTTTTCGGAAGAAAATTTGAAAAATGTGGTCTATAAACTTAATGGCGAAGCGGAGGTGTTTTTTAGAAAATCAAGTATTAAATCAGATAATAAAATTGTTCATAAAGCTAACGAGCCAATTAAGAATAAAAACGAACAAAACAAAAAGCCTGAAAGCACATTTCAATACGAATTAATTAAGGACAAGCGCTATACGGTTGATAAATTTCAATTTCACGTTCCAATAACGATGAATTTTAAAGCCGAAGGTACAGAAAACATCAATCCAAATGTCAATCAATTCTTAAAAGATAATGCTAAAAACATTCACATCATCGGTATTGACCGTGGTGAAAGGCATTTGCTCTATTTGAGTTTAATTGACGCTACCGGTAAAATTGTTAAGCAGTTTTCATTAAACGAAATAGTAAACGAACATAATGGAAATAAATACGCTACAAACTATCATACACTTCTTGATGCTCGGGAAAAAGAAAGGCAAATAGAGCGTGAAAGCTGGAAAACCATTGAATCTATTAAAGAGTTGAAAGAGGGGTACATTAGTCAGGTTATTCATAAGATTGCGGAACTTATGGTAACATACAATGCCATTGTAGTATTGGAAGATTTGAATATGGGCTTTATGCGCGGCAGGCAGAAAGTAGAAAAGTCGGTTTATCAAAAGTTTGAAAAAATGTTGATTGACAAACTCAATTATTTGGTGGATAAAAAGAAACAGGCAAACGAATTGGGCGGAACATTGCAGGCGTTTCAGCTTAGTAATAAATTCGAAAGTTTTAAAAAACTTGGAAAACAAAGCGGGTTTTTATTTTATGTTCCGGCTTGGAACACAAGCAAAATGTGTCCGGTAACAGGTTTTGTAAATTTATTTGATATACGAAAAGAAACTGTTGGAACTGTTGATAAAGCCAAAACCTTTTTCTCAGAATTTGATTCTATAACTTTTAATGCTGAAAAAAAATATTTTGAATTTGAGGTAAAAGATTATTCCAAATTCTCAGGCAAAGCGGAAGGCACACGTTTGAACTGGACAATTTGTACGAATGGCTCTCGCATAGAAACTTTCCGAAATCCCGATAAAAATAATCAATGGGATAATAGAGAAATAAATTTAACGGACGAATTTCTAAAATTGTTTGTTACAAAAGATGCGGATTTAAAAAAATTGATTGACCAACAAACCGACAAGAAATTCTTTGAACGGTTGATTTATCTGTTTAAACTGACTGTTCAAATGCGTAACAGTATTACGAATAGCGATATTGACTTTATGATTTCCCCTGTTGCGGATAAAAACGGAGAATTTTACGATTCGCAAAATGGAAATAAGAGATTACCGGATAATGCTGATGCCAACGGAGCCTACAATATTGCACGCAAAGGACTTTGGGTAATTGAACAACTTAAAGAAACTGAAGATTTGAGAAAACCGAGGTTGGCTGTTTCAAATAAAGAATGGCTACAGTTTGTACAAAATTCTGATAAATAACAATAGAAAGTAAAGTAAAGTAAACTAAACACACTAAATTATAAGCAATATGTAAAACGTATGCTTAGCCGCGATGAACAACTAAAACTCAACTGGGGTACAATTTGTACCTAAGAAGACAACTTTTTGCCCGAAAAAAAGCAAGTAAAAAGATTGAAAAATTAATAGTTATAATAATAAAAAAAGAATATGGAAACCTACAAAACAACAAAAACAATTCGCTTTAAATTAGAAGCCGACGACAAAAATATTCCTTACATTAAAGAGGATGTGATAAATATTCAAACAAATAATAATGATTTTAATCTCACCGACTTTATTTCGGACTTAAATATTTATTTAGAGAATATCAACAACTATTTATTTGTCCAAAAAAAAGATGGTATATTTAGCATTAATGAAAAAATGACCATAAAGAATGCTTGGTTGAAGCAATATGCAAAACAGGAATTTGTTGCTATTAAAGAACGTACAAATTTGGAAAGCAAGCGTAGAGAACAAGTTAAAATTGGCGACATAAGAGAGTTGATTTCAAAAATAGAAAAGGTTTTTGATTTTGTTGATCAAACTTATGTTTCTCTGATAGACAATATTTACTCAGAATTAAATGAAAGAGCAAAAAAAGCGCAAATAGGTTTGTTGCTAAAACGTTTGGCATCAAAAAATGCGTTACCACTTTTGATGGATTTGATGGAAAACACGTCTGATAAAGAAGAAACTACAGATTTAAGCATTCGAATTAAATCAAAATCCTCTACTATTCGTAGCCAATTACAAGCTGCTATTCAAATGTTTTTGCCGGAACAATCAAGCGGTTTACAGATTGCAAAAGCAAGTTTTAACTATTATACTATTAATAAAAAGCCTATTGATTTTAAAGAGAAAATTAATAAATTGGAAGATAGTTTACATATTAAAAGCATGGAATCTATCAATACTTTTTTCAATAGAAAAAAAGGAAAACAAGATTTCTATCTTAAAAAAGAAATTTTTGACTTATTAAATACTGATATCCAAAATGCGTTTTTGGAAAAGCAAACATCTTGTCTTTTTCTCGGCGAAGTTCCAATGATTGATAAAGAATATGTTAGTTTGAGAGATATTCTTAAAAACATAAAAGCAAAACAAAAAAAACTTTTTAACGAATTAATGCAAAATAATAGTTCTCATAATGACTTAAAAAATAGCGAATTGTATCTTTTTAATAAAATATCTAAAGAGTTATTTATGGATTACTTGAATAAAACAGAAGAGATGGAAGAGGTGGGAACGGAATTAAGTAATCACCATCTGAGAGAAGAGGATAAGAAAAGATTAAGAAGCAAGAAAGCGAGAGTTACAAAAGAACGAGGCAGTATAATGAAAGACAACTTTAAAGAATGGAAGTCTTTTGCAGATTTTTACCGTATCATTTCTCAAAAGCACGGTAAAATTCTTGCACAACTCAAAGGAATTGAAAAAGAAGAAGTTGAATCGCAACTATTGAAATACTGGGCGTTGATTTTAGAAAAAGAGAATCACCATAAACTTGTGCTTATTCCAAAAGAAAAAGCAGGAGAATGTAAACAATGGATAGAAAAGGTAAATGAGATTACAAAACTCAATAACGAACATGCAAAAATATTTTGGTTTGAATCATTAACATACAGCAGTTTACAAAAACTCTGTTTTGGTTTTGCGGAAAATGGCAACAATGAATTTAATCGCAATATCAGACATTTGCTTCCTAAAGATGAAAGAGGAAATCCTATCAATGGAGAATTTGCTTTTGGCGGAGAAGAGCATAAGAAAATAGAATTTTACAAAAATGTGTTGCAATCAGAATATGCCCAACAAGTGCTTCATATTCCGATTGAACAAATTAAAAATGAGATTATTTTGCACACATTTAATAGTTTAGACGATTTTCAAATTGCGCTCGAGAAAATTTGCTATCGACGTTATGTCGTTTGTCCTCCTAATTTGGAAGATAGCCTTGAACATTTTAAGGCACAGGTCTTTGACATTACATCGTTGGAGTTAAGAAATAGTAAAAAAAACAATCTCAAGTCTCATACGCAGATTTGGAAAGATTTTTGGAATAGTGAAAACGAAATAAACAGTTTTAATATCAGACTAAATCCGGAAATTGCCATTTCATATCGTGTGCCAAAAGC
>Ga0082212_10008439_pt1 | contig 13444 bp, 13 predicted proteins | sample TergutNt197P3_FD_71548 | JGI IMG/M metagenome (GOLD analysis project Ga0082212, IMG submission 71548) | Neocapritermes taracua P3 segment gut microbial communities from Petit-Saut dam, French Guiana - Nt197 P3 | ecosystem: Host-associated > Arthropoda: Insects > Digestive system > Gut ... | reverse complement strand
CCGGGCGGCCGGGGAGGAGGCCGTCATAGTCACCGATGTGGGCCAGCACCAGATGTGGGCCGCCCAGTTGATAGTTTCCCGCCGGCCCCGCCACTTCCTGTCTTCCGGGGGCCTGGGCACCATGGGCTACGGCCTGCCGGCGGCCCTGGGAGCCCAGGTGGGCCGGCCCGAAGCCCGGGTCGTGCTCATCACCGGCGACGGCGGCATCCAGATGAACATCCAGGAACTGGCCACCATCAGGGAAAACGATCTGCCCGTAAAGGTGGTCATCGTCAACAACGGCTGCCTGGGCATGGTCCGCCAGTGGCAGGAATTTTTCTACCGCCGCCGCTACAGCCAGACGGTCTGGAAGTTCATGCCCGATTTCGCGGCCATAGCCAGGGGCTACGGTATCCCCGGCCGGATGATAACCGAGCCCGGCCAGGTGGTCCCGGCCGTGGAGGAACTCCTGGACACCCCCGGGCCCGGGCTTCTGGATTGCCGGGTGCTCATGGAGGAAAACGTGCTGCCCATGATCCCGGCCGGGGGCGGCCAGAACGAATTCTACGAGACTTCTGAATAAATTTTTGCCGGATGGTCGCAATATGAAAAAGATGATCTCCCTGTTGGTCCGCAACCGTCCCGGCGTCCTGTCCCATGTGGCCGGGCTGGTCGCCCGGCGGGGCTACAACGTGGAATCCATAGCCGCCGGGCCCACGGAAAACGAGAGCCGCACCCGCATTTCCCTGGTGGTCTCCGGCAATGAAGCGGCTCTCTCCCAGGTCACCAAGCAGTTGGGCAAGCTCATCGACTGCATCGAAGTGCGGGACCTTAAATATTCCGAGGCCGTCACCGGCGAGGTGGCCCTGGTGACGGTGGAGGTGGACCCGGAAAAGCGCCTGGAAATAATGGCCCTGGCCAACACCTTCGGAGTCCGGATAGTGGATATGGACGCGGCCAGCCTGACCCTCCAGGTGGTGGGCTCCATCAACATGGTGGACATGGTCATCCTGGGCCTGTCCCATTTCCGCATAAAATCAATGGCCCGGACCGGCCTGGTGGCCCTGCCCATGGACAGCCGGGAAAATAGGGAACGGATGTTATAGTGGGGGTTTGCCATGAGCGGTGAGGACCGTAAGGCCCGGGTGGAACGCAAGACCAAAGAGACGGAAATAGAGGTGGAACTCGCCTTGGACGGGGGGCCGGTTTCCATAGAAACCGGCCTGGGTTTTTTTGACCATATGCTGCGGGCCCTGGCTCTCTATGCCGGCTGGTCTTTGAAGATAAAGGCCCGGGGCGATTTGGAAGTCGATGCCCACCACCTGGTCGAAGATGTGGGGCTGGTCCTGGGCGAGGCCCTGGCCGGCGCTCTGGGCGATTATGCCGGCCATGCCCGTTTCGGCTCGGCTCTCACGGCCATGGATGACGCCTTAAGCGAGGTGGCCGTGGACGCCGGCCGCCGGCCCTTTCTCCATTTCCAGGTGGCCTGGCCCCAGTATCGTGCCGGCGATTTTGAGATGGCCCTGGTGGAGGAATTCTGGCGGGCCCTGGCCGGCCGGGCCGGCCTGACTCTCCACATAATCGGCCGCCACGGCCAAAACAGCCATCACCTGGCCGAAGCCGTCTTCAAGGGCGTCGGCCGGGCCCTGGCCCAAGCCATGGCCCCCCGGGCCGGCGGGGTCCTGTCGGCCAAGGGGCGCCTTGGATGATCCTGTTTCCGGCCATTGATTTGAAAGAGGGGGCCTGCGTCCGGCTCTTTCAGGGCCGTTTCGAGGACCAGACGGTTTACAGCCGCGACCCGGCCGCCGTGGCCGAGCGTTGGGCCGCGGCCGGGGCTGAATGGCTGCACCTGGTTGATCTCGATGCCTCCCTGGGCGACAATCGGGCCAACCGCCGGGCCCTGTTGGACATCATCGGCCGGGTCAGGCTGAAGCTCCAGCTCGGCGGCGGCATCCGCAGCCTTAAAGACGCCGAACGCTGGTTCGATCTGGGCCTGGACCGCCTTATCCTGGGCACCGTGGTCTGTGAGCGGCCCGACCTGGCCCGGCAGATCGCGGCCCGCTGGCCGGGCCGCCTGGCCGTGGCCCTGGACGCCGCCGGCCGGCGGGTGCGGGTCAAGGGCTGGCGGGAGGACGGCGGGGCCGACCTTTTCGAAACCGCGGCCGGCTTGAAGGATATGGGCGCGGCCCTGGTCATCTATACCGATGTGGAGCGCGACGGGGCCAGGCTCGGTCCCAACCTGGAAAACACCCGCGAGGTGGCCCGGGTCTCGGGTCTGCCCACGCTCTGTTCCGGGGGCGTGGCCTCGCTGGAGGATCTGGCGGCCTTGAAACCCCTGGCCGCCGACGGGGTGGTGGGGGTGATCTCCGGCAAGGCCCTCTATGAGGGCGATCTCGATTTCGCGGCCGGGCAGGCCCTGCTCCGGGCTTGACCGGGCTTACGGGTTATTGTGGATCGCGCCGACAACGCCAAGGCGGTCCTGGAATTCGACGCGGCCCTGGCCTGGCTGAGCGAGGAGGCCCAGTCCGAAAACGGGCGGCTGGCCGCCCTGGCCCTGACCCCGGACCTTAAGTCCGGGGCCGTCCTGGAATCCTGGGCCCTCATCGCCGAGGGCCGGGAGATTTTGAGCCGGGGCGCGGCTCCTGACCTTTCCGAACATCTCGATCTGGGCCCGCTATTGGCCCCCTTGAAGGTCGAAGGCGCCGGCCTGGGCCCGGAGGAGCTTCTGGCCGTGGCCCAGGAAGCCGCCTGTATCCAGAGGGCGCGGAGCGCTCTGGACCCCCTGGCGGATACCGCCCCCGGCCTGGCCGGCCTGGCCGCCGGCCTCACCCCCCGGCCGGAACTTCTGGCGGCCATAGAGCGCACCGTGGGCCCGGAAGGGGAGATCCTGGATACCGCCTCGCCGGAACTGGCCCGCCTGCGCCTTTCGGCCGCGGCCACCCGCCGGGGCCTGACTTCCAGGCTCACCAGCCTCATCCACAGCGAAGCCTTCCGCCCCCTGGTCCAGGACGAAGTCATCACCACCCGGTCCGACCGCTTCGTTATCCCGGTCCGGGCCTCGGCCGCCGGTCAAAACCGGGGCCTGGTCCACGACTGGTCCAAAACCGGGGCCACGGCCTTTCTGGAACCTTTGGAGGTGGTGGAGGACAACAACAAGCTGGCTTTTTTGAAACGCCAGGAAAAGGCCGAGATCGAGCGCCTCCTGCGCCGCCTTTCGGAGGATTGCCGCCAGGCCGCGCCGGCCCTCACGGCCTCCGGCCGCCTTCTGACCCGGCTGGACCTGATCCTGGCCCAGGCCCGGCTGGCCCGGTCCTGGTCGGCCTCGGTCCCGGAATACCGGGCCGGGGGCGGGATAAGCCTCCGGGCGGCCCGCCACCCCCTGTTGATGCGGCGCCTGGGGCCCAAGGGCATGACCCCGCTGGAACTGGTGGTCGAGCCGGAAAAGCCAGTGGTCATAGTCTCCGGCCTCAACACCGGGGGCAAGACCGTGGCCCTGAAGACCCTGGGCCTGAACCTTCTCCTGGCCAAGGCCGGTCTGCATCTCCCGGTGGGGGAGGGCAGCCGGCTGGATCTGCCCGACCGTATCCTGGCCGTCCTGGGCGACGCTCAGGACCTGTCTTCGGACCTGTCCACTTTTTCCGGCCATGTCAGGGCCCTGAACCTGGTTCTGGCCGAGGCCCGGCCCGGGCTTTTGGTCCTCCTCGACGAGATCGGCTCCGGCACCGACCCGGCCGAAGGCGCGGCCCTGGGCCTGGCCGTGCTGGAAAGCCTCAGGACCAGCGGGGCCCTGGTCTGGGCCGCCACCCACTATCAGCTCATCAAGACCTGGGCCGCCCTGACCCCCGGCGTGGTCAGCGCGGCGGCCAGGGCCACGGAAGCCGGCCAGCCCCTCTACGGTCTGGCCTATGGGGGGCCAGGGTTTTCAGGGGGCCTGAAAATGGCCCGCCGTCTGGGCCTGCCGGAAGACCTGGTGGCCCGGGCCGAGAGCTATCTCGATGACGGCCAGCGCCGGGCCATGGAACTGTTGGCCAGGCTGGATGAAGAAAGGGCGGACCTTTCGCGGACCCGCGAGGAACTGGCCGAACGGAACCTGGCCCTGGCCCGGGCCGAGGCGGAACTGAGGGAGCGCACCAGGGGCCAGGCCGAGGAATTTCAGCGCCGGGCCGAGACCCAGAACCGGGCCGTGACCGAGACCCTGGCCGCGGTGCGGCGGGAATTCGAGGAATTGAAGGCCGAGATGAGGGCCGCGGCCGTTTTCCAGGCCCGCTTCAGTGAAAAGCGGGCCGGGCTGGAAGGGCGCCTTAGGTCCGTCCGGCCCCGGGCCGAACCCGGGGAAGACCCCTTGACCGGGGTGCGGGCGGGCGACCGGGTGAGAGTGGGCGTCCTGGGCCGGGCGGCCGTGGTCCAGGCGGTCAACCAGGAGCGGGGCGAGGCCTGGGTCGAGGCCGGCGGCTTGAATGTCAAGGTCCGCCTCTCGGAGCTTTTTCCCCCGGAGACCGAGACCCGGCGGCCCGGGTCGGTCCGCGTCACCGTCACTCCGGCCGAGAGCGCCGGCCTGGAACTGCATCTTTTGGGCCGGACCGTGGACGAGGCCCTGGGGGAGGTGGAAAAGGAACTGGACCGGGCCGCCCTGGCCGGCCGGAAAACCCTTTATATCGTCCACGGCTTCGGCACCGGACGCTTGAGGCAGGGCATCCGCCGCTATCTTGAACGGCACCCCCGGGTCAAGAGTTTTGAGCGGGCCGCCCAGGGTGCCGGCGGCGACGGCGTCACCGTGGTCACCCTGGAATAGTGGCCTTTACAGCCGGGAACGGCCCCGGGCTTTCGCCCAAGGCCGTTCCGGCTGGTGAACCATTCGTGATTTTTTTTCTAGTTTATAGGCGCCTCCTTTCCCTTTATCAATTAAGGCCGAAGGCCGGCCCGGGGGCGGGGCGGCCCTCGGGGCCGGGCAGGGTCTCCACCCAGGTGAGGTTCACGACCAGGTCCCCCCTAAGGCCCATCCGGGCGTTAAGGCGGCCGGCCTTGCTTTTGCGGATGACCTGGCGGCCTCCCAGGCCGTCACTGACGACCAGGGTGATCTCGCCGTCGCAGTTGCGATAGGTCTGCTGGCCCTTCCCGCCGTCGCTGACGACCAGGCTGATTTCGCTGTCATAGCTTTGGAAGCCCTGGCCCTGGCATTCCAGGCAGGCTTCGGCCTCGTAGGCCGCTCGCGCCTGGCGCCAGTTATAGGTCAGGCCCTGGCCCTGGCAGGCGGGGCAGATCTCCTGGACTTCCCGGGGCAGTTTTATTTCATACTCCTTACCCCGGGGGATGACCAGGCAGAGATGATAATGGATGTTAAGGCCGTCTTCGGAGTGGTTCAGAATGAGCCATTTTCCCTCCGGATCGGGGAGCAGGGCCGCCAGTTCCCGGGCCCCGCGGCCGCTGATGTCCAGGACTTGATAAACATGATGGGTCATGGGAACCTCCATATTTTGTGGTTTCAGGTTTTTCCGACCACTAAATAAGCAAGGCCCGTGCCAGATCCAAACTGATTTGGCCGAAAAATATTTTTCATTATTTTTAATAATTTACCTTGGGGGCGGTTTTGGGGAACTGGGCATATGGTTTCACAGGTCCGGGCGGTCTGGCCCGGGATAAGACCTATAATAGGGGTATAAATCAGACTTAAAACAGTTTGTTAATTTGGTGTGTATTTTGTTGCGCAGAAAAGTGAGAAAATATTTTCGCAGCACGAGATTGGGGAAAAAGTTTCCTTTCCGGGGCGGCCCGGGTGTATACTTATGGTGTAATTTTGACGGAGGCCCGATATATGGGGGTTGACCAGGAGGGCCGCCGGCCGGGGCGGCCGGCGGAAAAGGAAAGGGAACTGTGGCAGGCCCGCCGCTTCGGCCCGGGCGACCTGGAGGCGGCGGACCACCGCCAGCCCTGGGCCCTGGATGTGGACCGCATACTCCACTCCCGGGCCTATACCCGTTATATAGACAAGACCCAGGTTTTCTACCTGTTGAAAAACGACCAGATCACCCACCGGGTCCTCCATGTCCAGATGGTCTCCCGCCTGGCCCGGACCATAGGCCGGGACCTGGACCTGGACGCCGACCTCCTGGAAGCCATAGCCCTGGGCCACGATTTGGGGCACCCCCCTTTCGGCCACGACGGGGAGCGGTTTCTTTCGGACCTCTGCCTGGCGGCCGGCCTGGGGCCTTTCAGCCACGCGGCCATGAGCGTCCGTTTCCTCGAGCGCCTGGAGAAGGGGGGACGGGGTCTGAATCTGACCCTGGGCACCCTGGACGGCATCCTCTGCCATGACGGGGAATCGGATTTCACCGCCCTCCGGCCGGAGGGCCGGGCGGACTTTGAGGAATTCGACCGCCGCCTGGCCAGGCGTCGGGCCGACCCCCAGGCCCGTGGTTTGCGGCCCCTGAGCCCGGAGGGTTGCCTGGTGCGTCTTTGCGACAGCGTAAGTTATGTGGGGCGGGACCTGGAGGACGCCATCGAGGTGGGGCTGGTGGACCGCCGGGAACTGCCGGAAGAGGTGGCCGAGGTGCTGGGCCACACCAACGGCCAGATCGTTTACCGGCTGGTGGACGACCTGCGCCGCACTTCGGCCGCCCGGCGGGAGGAGGGCTTGATCGGCTTTTCCCCGGCCGTGGCCGAGGCCCTGATCAAGCTGAAGGACTTCAACCGCCGAAAGATATATTTCAACCCGGCCATCAAGGGCGAGACGCCCAAGATAGAGCGCCTTTACGGGATCCTGTTCGAGCGCCTCAAGGACGAGTTCAAGTCCGGCCAGCCCCTCTTGAGCCAGGCCCGGGAATTTCTGGACCACCTCGACCCCGGCTACCCCCTGGAACACAGCCCGGCGGAAATGGCCCGGGACGCCCTGGCCGGCATGACCGATGATTACTTCCTGCGCCTGGCCGGCGATGTGCTCATGCCCGGCTGGCGCATCAGCCGGTTTTGAATTCAGTCCCCGTAGCCGTCGGGATGGTTCTTATGCCAGTTCCAGGCTGTTTGGATCAGGTCTTCGATCCGGGTGAAGCGGGGCCGCCAGCCAAGCTCCCGCCGGGCCTTGGCGCTGTCGGCCACCAGGCGGGCCGGGTCTCCCGGCCGCCGGGCGACCACCCGGGCCGGGATGGCCAGGCCCGTCACCTCTTCGGCGGCCCGGATGATCTCCCTGACGGAAAAGCCCCGGTCGCTCCCCAGGTTGAATATCCCGCTGTCCCCGCCCCGGCGCAGGTGTTCCAGGGCCAACAGGTGGGCCTCGGCCAGGTCCGAGACCTGGACGTAGTCCCGGATGCAGGTGCCGTCCGGGGTATCGTAGTCGTCGCCGAATATGTCCAGGCCGCCCCGTTTTTTCAGGGCCGTCAAGAGGACCAGGGGGACGAGGTGTGATTCGGGACGGTGATCCTCCCCGATAAGGCCGTCGGGGCTGGCCCCGGCCACGTTGAAATAGCGCAGGGAGACGAATTTAAGGTCATGGGCCCCGGCGGCCCATTTCATCATTTTCTCCATGGCCAGCTTGGTTTCGCCGTAGGGGTTGGTCGGCGCGGCCGGGTCGCTCTCGGCCAGGGGGGTCTTGTCGGGTTCGCCGTAAACAGCGGCCGAGGAGGAGAAAACGATGAGCCTGACCCCGTGCTTGACCATGGCCGACAGGAGCACTTCGGTGCCGTGGAGGTTGTTGTTGAAATATTTAAGGGGATCCAGAACGGATTCGCCCACCTGGGAATTGGCCGCGAAGTGGATGACGGCCTCCGGGCGCATCTCGCGGCAGACCCGGTCCATAAAGTCCGGGTCGCGTAAATCGCCTTGGCGGAACACGGCTTCCGGGGGCAGGGACTTTAGGTGGCCGGTCTGCAGGTTGTCGGCCACCAGCGCCGCCTCGCCCCGGCTCAAGAGGGCCCGGACCAGGTGGGAGCCTATATAGCCGGCTCCGCCGCAGACCAGGATCATGGGCGTCCAAGCGCGCCGGAGGCGCTCACTTGCGGCCCAGATAGGGCGAATAGGGAATGCGCACGGCCAGGCCGCTGTCGTCGAAGCGGTGGCTGGTGCCTTCCAGGGGGGCCTTGCCGGCCGCCAGGTTGAGCATGACCGCGGCCACGGCCTCGCCCATGGCCTGGCCGTCCTGCCTGACCGTGCCGCTCATAAGGCCCTTGTTGATGGCCTCGATGGCCTGGTCGGTGGCGTCCACGCCGAGGACCGGAATGAATTTGCTCCCGCCTTCGAGGTTGTAGCCGTGCTTGGTGAGGGCGGCGATGGCCCCCAGGGCCATGCTGTCGTTATTGGCGATGACCAGTTCTATCTGGCCCCCGCTCTCGGCCAGGGCCGACTCCATCGCCGCCTCGGCCTGGTCCGCGTCCCAGTTGCAGACGTGGGTCCGGCCGAGCTGGGCCATCTTGATCCCGTTTAGTTCCGCCTGCTTGACGCTCCATTCGGTGCGGGCTATGGCCTCCGGGTTGTCTGGTTCGCCCTGAAACATGACATACTGGAACCGGCCGTCCTTGTTCAGGTCGTAGTCGGGGTGGCTGTCCCAGATCTTCTTGATGAGGTCGCCCTGCATCTTGCCGGCGTCGGCGGCGTTGGTGCCTATGAAGACGGCCTTGTCGTATTCCATCAGCAAGCCCAGATCGGGTTCGCGGTTGAAGAAGACCACCGGGATGCCCGCGGCCATGATCTTGTCCAGGACGTCCTCGGCGGCCTGGGCGTCGACCATGTTCACTATCAGCCCGTTCACCTTTTTCTCCAGCATCGCGTCCAGTTGGCTGTTCTGGAGGGCCTGGTCGCCCTGGCCGTCCAGCATGGTGAAGGCGGCCTTGTCTTTCAGGGCCTGGCCCAGGGCGTTGCGCACCGTGGAAATGTAGGCGTCGTCGTATTTATAGATGAGAATGCCCAGGTTGGGGCCGGCGGCCTGGACAGGTCCGGCCAGGGCCAGGGTCAGGGCCAGGGCGAATAAAACTCTGAGGGCGGACATGGAAACCTCCAAAGGATCAGGTGAAGGCCGGGCGATCAAAGTCATACCCGGAATATAGCACAAAAATCGGAAAGGCGGGAGATGGGTTTCCCCCTGGCCGCAAAAAACCCCGGCCCGGGGCTTGTTTGTTTCCAAACCCCCGCCAGGGTCGCTTCCCGCCTAAAGTGGCCTGCCCTCTTAAAAATGTCGATTTCTGGAGGTTACCTTAAAAGGGGCGGCTTGTCAAGCCCGGCCGGGCCTTTAGACCAGGGTCTCCAGTTCGGCCAGAAAGCCTTCAATGACTTCAAAGCCGCCTTGCCAGAAGTTTACGTCCAGGGGGCCCAGGCCGCTGGCGGCCAGTATTTTTTCCGGCGCCTCTGAGCCGCCCCGGCTCAAAAGCTCCGTCAGGCGGGGGACGAAGGCCGCGCCCTCCCGCTCGTAGCTCCGCCAGAGGCTGTAGACCAGGAGCTGGCCGAAGCTGTAGGCGTAAACATAAAAGGGCGTATGGAAGAAATGGGGGATGCTGACCCATTCCCAGCGGAATTCCGGCCCCACCTCCACGGCCCCGCCGAACTGTTCGGCCAGGTTTTCCATATAGGCGGCGGCCAGGTCGTCGGCCGTGGCCCCGTTTTCCGTCAGCTCGTGGGCCTTGATCTCGAAGAGGGCGAAAAAGGCCTGGCGGCCGATGGTGGCGTAGGCGTCATCAAGGAGGTGAAAGAGGAGTCCGGCCCGCTCGCGGTCGTTTTTGGCCCGGGCCTTGAGGCGTCCGGCCAGAAGCATTTCGGCGAAGGTGGAGGCGGTTTCGGCCAGGGGCAGGGTGGCGTGAAAATGAAAGATGTTGTGGTCCCCGGCCAGTTGGGAGTGGACGGCGTGCCCCAGCTCGTGGGCCAGGGTGAAGAGGTCCTGCCGCCGGCCGTTGTAGGTCATCAGCACCCAGGGCGTGTCGCCCGGCAGCATGGAATAACAGAAGGCTCCGCCCTGCTTGCCGGCCCCGGGCCGGGCGTGGAAGCGGCCGGCTTCGCCCACCCGGGCGGCCAGGCTCCGGAAGAGGGGGCTGAAATCCCCGAAGGCGGCCAGAACCTCCCCGAAGCCGGTTTGAAAATCCACCTTGGCCCGGTCTTCGGCCAGGGGCGCGTAAAGGTCGTAGCGCCGGAATTTCTCAAGCCCCAGCACCCGGGCCTTGAGGCGGAAAAAATCCCCGAACAGGCCGGCCCGGTCCCGGACCGCCGAAAGGAGGGCGGCCACGGCTTCGCCCGGCAGGTCATTGGCCTTGTGCCGCACGTCTATGGGGCTTTCGTAGTGCCGGAGGCGGATGTTCTCCAGCCGCCAGTCCCGCACCGCGGTCTGGTACATCTGGCCCAATATGGGGCCGTCCGCCCCGAAGACCCGGTAAAGTTCCCGGTAGGCCTCGGCCCGGACGGCCGGGTCGGCGTCGCGGACATGGACCATCAATTCGTCCCGGCCCACCTCGGCCTCGCCCTTTGAGGCCGGGGGGCGGAAACGATAGCGGTTGGTGAGGGAGTCGTAGAGGGCGATGAGGGCGTCCCCGCCCGTGACGTTTTTAAGGTTGATGATCTTCTCTTCCGGCTCGGGCAGGGTGTGGGGCCGGAAAGCCCGGGTCCGCGTCAGCCAGTAGGTGAAGTCGGCCGCGGCCGAGGCCAGGGGCGCGGCTTGATCCCCGTCCAGTTCCTTCCACCAAATTTCGAAAAACAACAGGTCATTGCCCAGGTCGGCCATTTCCTCGTTCATCCGGGCCATGAGGGACTGGGCCTTCTGGTCCTGGGTGTCCTGGGCAAAGGCCAGGCTGGCGAAACCGGACAGGCGATGGGCCAGGCGGTTAAGGTCCTCCAGTTCGGTCAACAGTTCCCGGAATTCCAAAGGCGAAGGCGGGCCGTTTTGCAAACGGGCCCGCCAGCCGGTGAATTTCCTGGTCTGTTCTTTGAGGGCCGCCAGGTCCGCGGCCAGTTTCGGGTGGTCTGAGCAATAGAGCTGGTCCAGGTTCCAGACTGGCGGCTCCATTACTTATAGAACCCTGAAAATTGGGTCAGGTCCTCAAGGGGGATGCCCGAGGCGGTGTAGCCGAGCGGGCCGGGGAGGCCAACTCCGCCGTAGGCCGCGGTCCGCATGGGGCTGGCGCTGGGGGGGCGGCTGTGGATGGTCCCCCCGTAACGGGCCCAGTTGCTGTGGGCGAACTGCCAGAAACGGTGGATGGAGCCGGGTTCGGAGTCTGTCGCGGCCGCGTCTTCAGCCAGTTGCCGGACCACGGGGGCGGCCGCCGGTTTGGCGGGGGATTTCTCCACCCGGGCCTCGCCGGGTCTGGCCGGGACTTTGGTGGTGGGCGGGAGGCCCGCCGGGCTCAGGGTGATTTCCTCGGCCCGGTAGTCGGGCAGGTAGTCGTCGTAGCGGGTGCCCGGCGGGTCGGGTTCGCCGATTATGGTGATGACCCCGCCTTTGGCCGCCCCGGAGGCGGTCTGGGTCGCGGCCTTGGCCGGAGCCGGAGCGGGAGCCGGGGCGGCGGCTTTGGCTGGAGCCGGAGCGGCGGCCTTGACCGGAGCCGGGGCGGGGGCCGGAGCGGCGGCCTTGACCGGAGCCGGGGCGGGGGCCGGAGCGGCGGCCTTGGCCGGAGCCGGGGCGGGGGCCGGGACGGCGGCCTTGGCCGGAGCCGGGGCCGGGGCCGGGGCGGCGGCCTTGGCCGGAGCCGGGGCCGGGACGGCGGCCTTGGCCGGAGCCGGGGCCGGGGTCACGGCCGGGATCGGGGCTAGAGCCGGGACCGGAGCCTCGGTTCTGGGCGGCAGATTCACCACCGGGGCCGCCTTTTGATCATAGTCGAATTCAAAAATTTGCAGGGCTTCGCCCCCGCTTTCCTGGGCCAGGGCGGCCAGGGGCCAGACCAGGAGGGCCAGAGTAAAAATTAAGCTGATTCTCAACATTTATCATCCCCTTCTCGGAATGGAGGAAGTGTTTGAAATCTCTACCCGGGCTATACTTTATCTTAAATATAAATCTTTGTCAATATTTTAATTTAATTACATTATAATTAGATATAATTTATTAAAAATTTGTAGTAAAAACAGGAGGAAAGCCCAACCTGGCTGGTGGCCATATTGGGCTCATACAAAATATAGGGGGATAATTTCCCGTCATTGCGAGGAACGAAGTGACGAAGCAATCGGGTAAAGAATTTGGAAGGGGCGGGAAGGGTCGAAGAAGCTGGAAATCAGGTGGTCCAATAGCCGGTCTGGCGCAGGGCTTCGCCGGTGATGAGGGCCACGGAGGCGGCCAGGTTGAGGCTGCGGACCCCGGGCCTTAGGGGCACATTCAACAGGCCGTCCAGCCGGTCCCTGATTTCCGGGGGCAGGCCCCTGGTCTCGGGGCCGAAGACCAGGCCATCGGCCGCGGAAAAATTGACGGTGGTGTAGAGGTCCCCGGCCCGGGCCGAGGCGCCCCACAGCCGGCCCCCGGGCCAGGCGGATTGAAAAACCGGCCAATCCGGCCATATTTTAAGATCCACCAGGGGCCAGTAGTCCAGGCCGGCCCGGCGGAGATGGCGGTCATCCAGTTGAAATCCAAGGGGTCCAATGAGGTTCAGGCGGAGCCCCAGCCCGGCGCAGAGGCGGGCGATATTGCCGGTATTGGGGGGTATTTCCGGCTGAAACAGCACGATTTCCATTTTTTTCACCCCTTTTTGAAATATGGCATTGGATTTGCCTTTATCTCCTCAAGCGGGTTTGCCGCGACGATTATTTGACGATCTTCCGCGAGGCTTGGTTATGAAAACACCCAAAGCGGTTTATGCCCAGGGGTTCACCAACAGTCTTTTTGAAGGCCGGATCAACGCCATGGGCGGCACCCTGGGGTTGCGCCTGGCCCGGCACGACATTTCCTCGACCAACCTGGCCAACATGGATACCCCCGGGTTCAGGGCCAAGCACATAAGGTTCGAGGAGGTCCTGGCCCGGCATCTGACCCGGACCCCGGGGGAACTGGAGGCCCGCCAGACCGATGCCCGGCACATCCCCACCAAGAACCCGGCCCGGGCCTTTGAAATAGCCTCCCACGCCATCAAACCCTCGCCTTACGGCTGGGATGAATACGACGATGACGTGTTGGACATCGACAAGGAAATGACGCTCTTGACGAAAAACCAGATCATCTACAACACCACGGTGCAGATGCTTTACAAATCGTTCGAGGGCCTGAAATACGCCATCAGCGGTGGCGGCGGAGGAGGAGCGTAACATGGATTTTTTGAACTCGATGGACATCAGCCAGTCGGGCCTGACTTCCCAGCGTCAGCGCATGAACCTGGTGGCCATGAACCTCAGCCACGTGAACACCACCCGCACTCCGGACGGCGGCCCCTACCGCCGCAAGGTGCCCATATTCGAGACCGCCCCCTATTTCAGCGGGTCCCGGGGCGTCCGGCCCCGGCTGGAAAACCAGCTTCAGGATTGCCAGGTGCGGGAAGTCATGGAAGACCGCCGCGATTTCAAGCTGGTCTATGACCCCAGC
>Ga0082212_10008438_pt1 | contig 13445 bp, 20 predicted proteins | sample TergutNt197P3_FD_71548 | JGI IMG/M metagenome (GOLD analysis project Ga0082212, IMG submission 71548) | Neocapritermes taracua P3 segment gut microbial communities from Petit-Saut dam, French Guiana - Nt197 P3 | ecosystem: Host-associated > Arthropoda: Insects > Digestive system > Gut ... | reverse complement strand
ATTATGACTTTTTTCGCGCTGACAACGAGGTCCATCGCTCCGCCCATACCCGGTACTTTTGTGCCTGATATGATCCAGTTTGACAGATTACCCTTTTCATCGACTTCAAGCGCGCCGAGTACTGTTACGTCGACGTGCCCGCCGCGGATTATGGCAAACGATGTAGCGGAGTCGATATATGCGCCTTCCACGCTCACCATAGACGGGCTTCCGCCCGCGTCGACGACGTACATAGGATCCGCGTTTTCCTCTGTAACGACGCCGGTGCCTATTATGCCGTTTTCAGAGTGCAGAGTTACATGGACGTCGTCCGGCAGGTACTGCGGCACCAGAGTCGGCAAACCTATGCCAAGGTTTACTACGTCTCCGTTTTTCATTTCTTTCGCGACCCTTTGCGCGATGAAGTTTTTGATTTGTTTTCTATCCATCGTTCCGCCCCCCGTCGACTATATAGGTCACATATATGCCTGAGGTAACAATGTTTTCAGGTTCTATACCGCCTACTTCAACAAGATTGTCCGCCTCGGCGATGACTCTGTCCGCTGCCGTAGCCATTGATACGTTGAAGTTGCGCGCTGTGCCTTTGTACCATACATTGCCGAACCCGTCGATTTTGTAGCCGGAGATAAGCGCGAAGTCCGCCCGGATAGGTTTCTCGACCAGATATGTTCTACCGTCGATCACTATCTTGCTGTGGACATGATCGTATGTTTCGACGATCGTTCCTACTCCTGTGGGCGTGATTATTCCGCCAAGGCCGGCGCCTTTGGCTCGTATCATCTCCGCAAGCGACCCTTGCGGTATCAGAATCAGTTCGAGTTCGCCGGAGTTGCTTTGCAGAGCGACTTCCGGGTTCAGCCCGACGTGCGTTGCTATAAAAGTCCTGACCTGTCTGTTGTGTATCAGCTTTGCAACGCCGTAGTAATCCTCGCCCAGCGGCCCGCCGGGCATACCTCCGTCGTTGCAAATAAGTGTGAAGCCGCTTTTGCCGCTTTTTGAAAGGGCGTCAATGAGTTTGTGCGGCGTACCGCAGCCCATAAAGCCGCCAACCATGAGCGTGGCGCCGTCAGGTATAAGCGCGACAGCTTCTGAAACGGTGATTATTTTTGCCATATCTGTGTGTTTTCCTCCTGTCCTGGTAAATCTCAACCGTGCCATTGTAATACACCGCACATAGTTTGGTCAAGTGATGAGGACTATTTTAGTGTTCCTGAACAGCGGGTATCAGCGATAATTCGGGACCTCGGCGGTGTAATGCATGTTGCATGAATGAACTGTCGGCGACCCACTGCCCGCTCTCTTCCTGCGTCAGGATCACCGGCATCCTGTCGTGGATAGCCGCCGCCGGCCCGACGGATGATGTGGTGAGGATGACGAACGCCTTGTACTCACATCCGGAAACGTCGCGGAACTTGTTTATCATCCCGGCCATATAGAGCATTCGCTCTCCGGGCACGCGCAGCAAATATTTATCCTTCTTTTTGCCGCCGCCCCTGTCCCATTCGTAAAAGCCGCTTGACGGCACGACGCACCTCTGCTCGAGCAGCGGTTTCCGGAACATAGCCTTTTCTGTCGCGGTTTCAGCGCGCGCGTTAATGATAACGCCCGCGCTTTTCCAATGCGGGAACCCCCACTTGACAGCAACCGCGCCGTCAATAGTAATGACCGGCGCGATATTTGTCGGAAAAACCTCGCCCCGCGCCATGTTACGGGCCGCGCCCGGGTCGTCCAGCAATTCCAGCATACCGGCATATGCTTCATCTTCTATCAAGTATCTTCCGCACACTCCGCTCATCACACTCCATTCCGGCCCAATATCCTGACAAGTCCTATTTCTGCATTTCGAATTATTATATCAAACAACCTTACCGATAGTTCTGAACCCGTGGTCCTCTTTGATCTCTATGTCTTCATAATCCGGATTTAGCGAGTGTAAATACGCTTTATCACCTTCGACGACAAGCTTTTTACAGTAAACGTCGTCAAAATATATGAATATCCCGATATCGCCGCTGTCGACGGATTCCTGTTGTTTTACCCAGATGATCTGGCTGTCCCGGAACAGCGGCTCCATGCTGTCCCCGCTGACGCGCAGGGCAAAATCGGCGGATGACGGGATGTAGCCGGGCGCTTCTATCAACTCAAAACCGCTGTCGTCCAGGAAATTACCCGTGCCCGCCGACACCGGGATATCGTACAGGCGCATAAGCCGCGGTTTTTTGCCGCGCGCCGCCGTGCCATCCATGTCAGCGTCCCGGCTTTCCGCGTACGTGCCGTCGGCGTCCCGATACGCGTCCGGGTTTTCCCTATACATATCGATATGGAAAAGCAGGTCTGTAAACTCGCGCGCCTTTTCCCGCCCTGCCTGATTCAGCCCGGCGTACGGCCCCCTTTGGATACCGGCAAACGTCCAAAGGGCGTCGTCGACGCCCAGCAGGTCGCATAGGGCAAGAAAGTGCGGAACACTGGGCTGCGCGAGCCCTTTCTCCCAATTGTATATGGTCTTGTTATAAACGACGAAACCGTGCTCGCTCATCCGCTCCGCGAGGGCTTTTTGCGTCAGTTTTTTAGCCTTGCGGAGCATCGACAGCGTCGCGCCAAAAGAAATGTTCATAATGTCGTCTCCATATATAGATTATATAGTCTGCCGCTGCGAAAAGCAAGCACAATATGTCGAATATCCAAAATTTTGTGTATTTTTACATATTGTAATCTTAATTTTTAAGATTTATAATGGATTCCGGTGTAATAACCCGCCTCATCAGATTCGCGGCGGTTTCGCCGCCGGAGAAATGAACATGGACCGACAAATATTGCTAAGCGACCTGAACGCATGCTACGCCTCAATAGAAATTTCGCGCCGCCCGGAACTGCGGGACAAGCCAGTCGCCGTTTGCGGGTCGGTGGAGCACAGGCACGGGATCATACTCGCGAAATCAGAGCAGGCTAAAAATGCCGGCATAAAGACCGGCATGGTGCGGTGGCAGGCGCTCCGGCTCTGCCCGGGCCTTATTACAGTCCCGCCAAACATAGACCTGTATATCAAAGTCACCGACAGGGTGCGCAAAATCTACTCAGATTACAGCGACCTGAGGGACGATTTTTCAATAGATGAGTCGTGGATCGACCTGACAGGGGCGTGCCCCTGCGGCACGGAGACGGCCGTCGCCAATGAGATAAGGGCGCGGCTCAAAGCGGAGACGGGGCTGACCGCCAGCATAGGCCTGAGCTGGAACAAGATATTTGCCAAACTCGGCTCCGATATCGCCCCGCCGGACGCTGTGTCCGAAATCACCCGCGATAACGTAAAAAAGAAAGTCTGGCCCCTGCCTGTGGAAACATTAATGGGCGTCGGGCGCGCTACAAAACGCGGTTTGAACAGTCTTGGCATAGATACCATCGGGGAGCTTGCGGCAACAGACCCCAAAACACTTAAATCTCTTTTCGGGAAAAACGGGCTTGTCCTTTACGCGTTTGCAAATGGTCTTGATACTTCTCCGGTGAGGGCGGAGGGCACGGAGCCGCCGGTGAAATCCATAGGCAACTCGACGACGACAGTACGGGATATGGTCTGCGACGAGGATGTGAGGATCGTGCTTATGACCCTTGCGGAAAGCGTCGGCGCCAGGCTCCGCAAGAACAGATTCAAAGGTTTCGTTTTTGAAGTCTCCCTGCGCACCCCGGACCTCCGCTGGCAGAGCCATCAGCGCAAACTGGGACGGCCCACGGATATAACAAGAGAGATACTCGACGTAAGCTTCGCGCTGTACAACGAGGCGCGCATGCTCCCGCTTCGCAGTATCGGCCTTCGCGCGGCCACGCTTGTATCGTCGGACACGCCGGAGCAGCTTGATCTTTTTACAGATCACGCAAAGCTTGAGGCCCGCAGGGCGATCGACAGCACTGTCGACGAGGTGCGGCGGCGGTACGGCTATCACAGTATCAAGCGCGGGCTGACAGGTATCGATGAAAATCTCGGAATGTTGAACGCTCAGGAGGAGCACTTTAATTTTGCAAAATTTTAGTAACAGTCAACTCAATTACTAAACGGGCAGCCGGGAGTTCACTCAGGTTCAGCGTATGAGCCGGCCTTGCGCAGTGTGACCCGTCGGCTGAAGCCGGCCTGGGAGGGTAATTATGCATCCGCAAAGGGTTTATATCGAAATTCTCGTGAATTTCAGCGTTGAAGGAAATATGAGGCCTGTCCAAATCAAATGGGAAGACGATCAGGTGTTTGAAATAGACAGGATACTCGACGTCCGCCGCGCCGCTTCGGAAGCAGGCAGCACCGGGCTCCGGTACACCGTGAAAATAATGGGCCAGGTAAGGCACATTTTTTTCGAAGACGTCTACTCAGACACCGGACAGCCGCGATGGTTTGTAGAAAGCGGCAAAAACTGAACTGCATCAAAAGTGTAGTCGCTATTCTCGCTCAGCCGGGATGGCGGCAAAGTAAAAAATCACATTGAAAAAGTATCGAAAACGCTTGCGTGTTTCGGAAAAAGGTGGTACTCTGTATCGTATATTGCCCCTAGCCGGAGGAAAAGCATATGCCGCCACTTTCTTCAAAACGACCCGAAAGCCCGCAGCCTGTGTCCGGACTTGATTCCCTTTTCACAAACGCGCCGGAAAATACGCTCGAAGTTACGCGCATTCTATTCGACGCGGCGCCCATCGGACTGGCTGTATTTGACGACAACTGTAAGCTTATTGACTGCAACAGATTCGTTCTTGCCATGCTTGGCGTTGAAAAGGAGTATTTTCTCAGCAGTTTTTATGAACTTTTACCCGAATACCAACCGGACGGTTCCAGGTCCCTTGACAAGGTGACCGAGAGCATGAAACAGGCGCTGGGCGGCGAAAAACTCGTGATGGAATGCGCGTTCTGCCCGCCATCGGGGGAGTTTATCCCCACTGAGACAACGTTCACCCGGATATATAACAACGACAAATACATCGGGCTTAGTTATATTTATGACCTGCGCACTATAAAAAGTCTGGAGAGCGACATAGTCCATCTTAAATCAGAGAGGGAAAAAATCTACTATGACGCGCTGACAGGAATTTACAACAGACGGTTCTTCGATGAAAACCTGGACCGAATAATAAAAACATTGTCCCGCTCAAACGGTGTGCTCAGTCTGATGATGATCGACATCGACAACTTTAAAGACTACAACGACACATACGGCCACAGCGCCGGCGACGTCTGCCTGAAAACAGTCGCAGAGAGCCTCTCAAGAAGCATCACAAGGGCGGACGACTTCATAGCGCGCTACGGCGGAGACGAGTTTGCCGTCGTGCTGCCGAACACAGACGAAGACGGCGCGCGCCTTCTCGCGGAAAAGATGCTCGAAAGCACGAGAACCTGCGCTATTGCGCATAAAAAAAGCAGCGTCGCGGGCATAGTCGCTATATCCATAGGCGCTACGACAGGACGAGTCGACACCACTCATACTGCGACCGATTACATAAACAGAGCGGATGAACTGCTGTATTTTTCAAAGCATAGCGGGCGCAACAAATCAACTTTCGGCCCGCTCTGACCATACAACGACGCAAAAACCGGCGCGTGGTAATTCTACCAGGCGCCGGTTTCTTTTTCTGCGGTCAGACCAGTTCTATTATAGCCATTTCCGCGGCGTCACCGCGGCGCGGGCCGGTCCTGGTTATGCGCGTATAGCCGCCGTTGCGCTCTGAATAGCCGGGCGCAGTTTCAGAAAACACTTTAGTCACGACGTCCTCGCGCGTTATGTACGCGAGAGCCTGGCGGCGTGAGGCGAGTGTGTTTTTCTTGCCGAGCGTTATCATTTTTTCAGCAAGCGGCGCTATCTCTTTACAGCGCGTTACAGTCGTTTCCATTTTCCCGTTATCAAGAAAGTCGGTAACCATTTGCCGCAGCATCGCCCTGCGCTGCGCAGTTGTTTTTCCGAGCTTACGTGTTCCTGGCATTGTTAATATCCTCCTTCTTCGGCAGGAGCCGCGTATGGAACCGCGTACTTCCGTCCCCTAACTCCTAACTCCTAACTCCTGCGCGCCGTTACGGCGCGTTACTCCTAACTCCCGACTACCCGTCGTTCTCATTCAGCAGGGTCAGACCCATCATCGCGAGTTTATGTACCACTTCCTCCAGCGATTTGCGCCCGAGGTTGCGGACCTTTATCATTTCGTCTTCAGTTTTCGAGATAAGGTCCTCGACCGTATTTATGTTGGCGCGTTTGAGGCAATTGAAACTGCGGACCGAAAGATCGAGTTCCTCGATCGTCATTTCAAGTACCTTATCCCTCTGTGTTTCAGCTTTCTCCACGACTGTGGATTTGCTCCCGACGACTTCAGACAAATCCGTAAACAGCGTAAAGTGGTCGCAAAGTATCTTAGCGCCCAGCGACACGGCGTCTCTGGCTGTGATGGTTTTATCCGTCCAAACTTCGATCGTGAGTTTATCAAAGTCGGTCACGTTACCGACGCGCGTGTTCTCAACAGTGTAATTGACCTTGTGGACAGGCGTATAAATCGAGTCGATCGGTATCACGCCTATGACAGGCTGCTGCAGTTTATTTCTTTCGGCGGACATATACCCGCGCCCGTGATCGATCGTCAGTTCCATGCTCAGCGATGCATCCGGGCTGAGCGTCGCTATATGCAGTTCTGGATTGAGGATCTCCACCTCGCCGTCCGCCTTGATGTCTCCGGCAGTAACTACGCATTCTCCCGACGCTTCGATATAGACAGTTTTTGTTCTTTGAGTGTGCAGCCTTGCTACTATGCTTTTAATATTCAGGATTATTTCGGTTACGTCTTCCTTAACGCCGGTGATCGTTGAAAACTCGTGCTGTATCCCGGCGATCTTAACTGTTGTTACCGCAGTTCCCGGAAGGGACGACAGCAGTATTCTGCGCAGTGAGTTCCCGAGTGTCGTACCATAACCGCGCTCCAGCGGTTCTACTATGTATTTCCCGTAAGAATCATCATCCGGCGACTCGATACATTCAATACGAGGCCGTTCAATTTCTATCATAAAATACCCTCCTTCATTTCCGGTATGCAAATGCGCCCTTATATCGGTTTACTAATATATGAGGGTTTGAGCAATGTCTTAATTATTTGGAATAGAGTTCGACGATCAACTGTTCCTCTATCGGGATGTCGATATCGTCTCTGGCGGGAACTGACGATACTTTCGCGATAAGAGAATTGGCGTCATATTCCAGCCACTTTGGCGGCTGCCTGAATGCGTTTGCTTCTATGACAGCTTTAAACTTGTCAAGACTCCTGCTTTTTTCCTTCAGCGATATGATCATACCGGGTTTGACAAGGAACGACGGAATATTGACTTTTCTTCCGTTGACCAGAAAATGCCCGTGCAGTACCAGCTGCCTTGCCTCGGCGCGGCTCATCGCGAACCCCAGCCTGTAGACTGTGTTGTCAAGGCGGGTTTCCAGAAGCGCGAGCAGGTTTTCGCCTGTTTTGCCCTTTTTCTTACTTGCCATTTCAAAGTAACCCCGAAACTGGCTCTCTAAAACGCCGTAATATCTTTTTGCCTTTTGCTTTTCGCGCAGTTGAAGACCATATTCGGACGTCTTCGCGCGGCCCTGGCCGTGCTGGCCCGGCGGGTATGGTCTGCGATCCGCTGCGCATTTATCCGTGTAACACCTGTCGCCCTTTAAAAAGAGCTTCTGGCCTTCCCTTCGGCAAAGACGGCATACAGCGTCGGTATATCTTGCCATGTATTTCCTCCTAACGCGGGCAACGCCCGCAATTTATACTCTGCGTCTCTTTGGCGGACGGCAGCCGTTATGCGGGATCGGCGTCACGTCCTTGATCATAGTGACCTCAAGCCCCGCCGATTGAAGCGCCCTTATAGCCGCCTCGCGGCCCGACCCGGGCCCCTTAACAAATACTTCAACCGTCTTAAGCCCGTGTTCCATTGCTGCTTTCGCCGCCGTTTCCGCCGCTGTCTGCGCGGCGAACGGGGTGGATTTTCTGCTGCCGCGGAAACCCATGCCGCCGGCCGAAGCCCAGGAAATAGCGTTGCCGTGGACGTCCGTAACCGTCACCATAGTGTTGTTAAAGGATGACCTGATATGGACGGCTCCTTTCTCAATATTTTTCCGTTCGCGGCGTCTTGTTCTTGTCTTTTTACCTTTGGGTGCTGCCATGTGCAATGCTCCCTCCCTTACTTCTTCTTATTGGCGATCGTGCGTTTAGGTCCCTTACGGGTGCGCGCGTTCGTTTTGCTGCGCTGACCGCGCACTGGAAGGCCTCGCCTGTGGCGCATCCCACGATAGCTGCCGATCTCGGTCAGACGCTTGATATCAAGCGCGACTGTACGGCGCAGGTCGCCCTCGACGACATAGTTTTTGTCTATACAGTCACGGAGCGCTGCTTCCTCTGCTTCTGTGAGATCCTTGACCCTTGTGTCCGGGCTTATACCCGTTGACTCAAGGATTTTTTTCGCGCTTGTCCTGCCTATTCCGAAAATATAGGTCAGCCCGATCTCGACTCGTTTATCTTTGGGCAAATCAACGCCGGAAATACGTGCCATATCTCATAACCAGTCCTTTCGATTTTTTATCCTTGCCTCTGCTTGTGCTTGGGGTTTATACAAATCACCATTACCCGCCCCTTGCGCTTAATGACTTTGCATTTCTCGCACATGGGCTTTACTGACGGTCTTACTTTCATATATTCGTCCTCCTATTTGCTTCTCCACGTGATCCTGCCGCGAGTCAGGTCATATGGCGACATCTGAACCGTTACCTTGTCACCGGGCAAAATACGGATAAAGTTCATCCGGAGTTTGCCGGAGATATGCGCCAAAATCGTATGCCCGTTCCCTATGTCAACATGGAACATAGTGTTAGGCAGCGAATCGACTACTATCCCCTCGAGTTCGATCATGTCGTCCTTCGCCATTGCTACATACCTCCCCCCTCTTTTTCCAAAAGAGGTTTCTCTCCGCCGGGAGAGTTTGTTCTTACATTTGAAGAATCCGCTTTTACGTTTGGAGAGTTTCCCCCCGGAGAGTACTCTCCGTGTCCGGCGGCAAACTGAGCAAGCGCCCGCCTGATCTCATTGTTTGTGACCTTTTCGCCGTTTCGCAGTTTTTCGGCGATCCAATCGTCTGCCGTTCCCTCCAGTTTGACGTGCCTGCTTTTTTTTCGTTTCGGCTTTTCAAGCCGTCTGCCCTTTCCGTCGGCAAGCATTGAATAACAGTCCTGTGTATCAATGACAATAAAGCGTTTTCCTTCGTCGCGTCCATTGAGCGAAATAACGACGTCAGCTACTTTCATAGCGTGCCCTCACAGACAGTCAGTATCTCCGGGTCACCGTCCGTAATGAGGATCGTGTTTTCATAATGCGCCGAGTTTTTACCGTCAGTGGTTACCACTGTCCATCTGTCTTCCAGTATTTTGATCGCCGCGCCCCCCTCGTTGACCATCGGTTCAACTGCCAGCGTCATGCCGGGCAGCAGGCGGGGGTCGGCTTTTTTTCGCGGGATCTCGATATAATTCGGCACTTCAGGAGATTCGTGCATCTTGGTCCCGACTCCGTGCCCCACATACTCGCGTACAAGCGAGTAACCGTTTGACTCTGCGTGCTGCTGTATCGCTCTGGAGATATCGGACACCCTGCAGCCGACGCGGGCGAATTTCAACGACTCAAAGAAGCATTCCCGGGTGACTTTTACGAGCCGCTGCGATTCCGGGCTTCCGGCACCCGCAATGAACGTTGCGGCGCAGTCTCCTATGTAACCGTTTTTTGTCGCTCCGATATCTATGCTTACGACGTCTCCCGCAACCAGCTTCCGCGACGACGGCATCCCGTGTATCACCTGTTCGTTGACCGACACGCAAATATTTGCCGGGAACCCGTTGTAACCCAAAAATGAAGGAACAGCGCCTTGTGAGAGGATAAATTCGCGTACCTTTTTATCGATGCTTTGGGTCGTTGCGCCTACCGTTACCATATTCCCGGCTATCTGCCGGGCTGCCGCGGCTATTCTTCCGGCATGGCGCATCAACTCTATTTCGCGCGCGGTTTTTCGCTTTATCATGTGCGGTATCCCTATATCCCCAGCACCTTGGATACCAACGCGGTGGTATCCTCAACACGGGTCTGGCTCTGCGCTGTTTTAAGCTTCCCCTGCGCCCTGTAATAATCCTTGAGCGGCGCGGTTTCCCTGTGAAATGTCAGCAGCCTGTTGCGGATCGTATCCGGATCGTCGTCCTTCCTGATGATCAAAGCCGCTCCGCAGGCGTCGCATACGCCGTCTTTTTCCGGAGGATTGGCGGTCATGTGGAATGTCGCCCCGCATGCCGGGCATACGCGTCTGCCGCTGAGCCTCCCTATTATCTCTTCGTCGTCGGCTTCGATGGAAAGCGCGGCGTCTATCGCAGCGCCCTGTTTATCAAGAGCCTCCGCCTGGGCTATTGTCCTCGGCACACCGTCGAGGATATAGCCGTCAGCGCAGTCAGGCTGAGCCAGGCGTTCTATGATGACGCCTATGATAACATCGTCCGGGACAAGGGCTCCCGAGTCCATAAAGGATTTTGCCTTCAGCCCGATGGGCGTGCCCATCTTTACCGCTTCACGGAGGATGTCTCCGGTAGATATCTGCGGGATCCCGAGTTTTTTTGACAGTATGTCCGCCTGCGTACCTTTTCCGGCGCCCGGCGGCCCTATTAAAATCAGTTTCATTGACACTCTCCTTATTCAAGAAAGCCTTTGTAGTGCCTCATCAGCAGTTGCGACTCGAGTTGCTTGATAGTTTCAAGCGCGACGCTGACGACGATGATGATCGACGTTCCACCGAGCGATATGCCCGAACTCGCCGCTGTTTCCGAGAAGTGGCTGATCAGTATTGGCGTGATAGCGATGATCGCCAGGTAAAGCGCGCCGAACAGCGTGATTTTCGTCAAAACCTTCTGGATGAACTCACTGGTGGGCTTTCCGGCGCGGAATCCCGGTATAAAGCCGCCGTTTTTCTTAAGGTTGTTCGCTATCTCGATAGGATTGAACTGGACTGTTGAATAGAAATATGAGAAAAACACGATCAGCAGAAAATACAGCACCGCGTAAGGAATGCTCGTTGTGCCAAATACTCTCTCCATGATCCAGCTATCCGACCATTTCGGCACGAAAACAACTATTGTCGCCGGTATCGACGCTATCGACTGTGCAAAGATGATCGGCAGGACGCCTGACATGTTTACTTTCATTGGAAGGTGTGTCGACTGTCCGCCGTACATCTTTCTGCCGACTACACGTTTAGAATACTGGACCGGGATCCTTCGTTCCGCGTTGGTAACGATAACGATGAGGACAATTATGGCGAGCGCTCCGATCAGCATAAGCACGTATATCCACCAGTTCCCGGGTTTGCTGATCACCGACGTGATCATGGTCCACACCTGATTCGGGAACCGCGCTACGATGCTTACAAACAGGATGACCGATATGCCGTTCCCGATACCGAACTCGGTTATCTGTTCACCCATCCACATAAGCAGCGCGCTGCCCGTCATGAATGTGGCGACTATTACTATCGGCACCCAAAAACTGGAAGCGCCGGGATCGAGCAGTTCATTATTGTGAATAAGTACATAGTACCCGTATCCCTGAAGGGCGCCGATACCGATCGTGGAGTACCGCGTGACTTTCTCCAGCTTCTTTTTGCCTTCCTCGCCGCCTTCTTTTTGGAGGCGTTCTAGGGCAGGTATCGCCACGGTGAGCAGTTGGATGATGATCGACGCGTTGATATATGGCTGAATCGACAACGCAAAAATTGACGCGCGTTCGAGGGCGCTGCCGGACATAGTGTTCATGAGTCCCAGCACAGTGTTGTTCAGTGACTGGAAATACTGGCTAAGCTTGTATGTGTCAACGTATGGCACTGTGACTGCGTTTCCCAGCCTGTAAAGCAAAATCATGAACATCATGAAGAGAAGCTTTTTCTTTATTTCGTCTACTCTCCAGGCATTGCGAAGTGTTGCTATCACCTTACACCACCTCGGCCTTTCCGCCGGCTGCTTCGATTTTTTGCTTTGCCGACTCAGAGAACGCTGATGCTCTGACAATAAGTTTTTTTGTTACCGACCCGTTGCCAAGTATTTTAACGCCATACTCGCACTTGCTCAGTACTCCGGACTCCAGCAGTTCATCGGCTCCGACTGTGGCGCCCTCCTCGAACCTGTTGAGCGCCGCAACATTTATTGCCGTAAGAGGTTTTGCGAAAATATTGTTGAAACCTCTCTTTGGGACGCGCCTCGCAAGCGGCATTTGCCCGCCTTCAAAGCCGATCCTTGTGCCGCCTCCGCTGCGGGATTTCTGGCCTTTGTGGCCGCGGCCGGCGGTTTTGCCGTTACCGGTCCCATGCCCCCGGCCTCTGCGCTTTTTTGAATGGGTCGAACCTTCTGCCGGAGAAAGGTCGTGTATATACATAGATCGCTCCCCTCCCTACTCTTCCGTCACTGAGATCAGATATTTGATTTGCTCGATTTTTCCCCTGGTTTGCGGATTATCGGGCTGGATAGTTTCACAGCCTATTTTCCTCAGCCCTAATGATTTGGCTGTCGCAATGTGCTTGTCGTGCCTGCCGTTCAGGCTCTTGACGAGCTTTATCTTCAAATTCGCCATATTCGTACATTCCTTTCGCTAAGGCAGAAGACTTGATCAATCAAACAGGTGTCCTTCGTTTTCTCCGTCTCCTAACCCCTAACTCCTGACCTCTGACTCCTAATTCGCGATTTCTTCCACACTTTTCCCCCGTGTTTTTGCAACCTGAGCCGCGTCACGCAGAGATTTGAGCCCGACCATTGTTGCGGCGACAACATTTTGGGGATTATTTGAGCGCAGACATTTTGTTCTGATATCTGATATCCCGGCCGCTTCTACCACGGCGCGCACCGCGCCGCCGGCTATGACGCCGGTACCCGGAGGGGCCGGTTTCAACAGGACTCTGCCCGCGCCGAACACACCGATCACCTCGTGCGGTATCGTGCTGCCGGAGATCGTTATCGTTGTTACGTTTTTCTTGGCGTCTTCAATACCTTTCCGGATAGCCTCGGATACTTCGCCGGCTTTCCCAAGCCCGAATCCGACCCTGCCCGCGCCGTCCCCGACAACGCACAGCGCCGCGAACTTGAAGATCCGTCCGCCTTTGACCGTTTTTGATACACGGTTCAGGGAAACGACTTTTTCAGTAAACTCCGATTGCTGTTCTTCTTTCCGGTTATCTCTTCTGTTATCTTTTCTGTTATTGCTGTAAGCCATGCAGTTTCCTCCTCCCCGTTAAAACTTCAGCCCGCCCTCGCGGGCCGCTTCTGCGAGTTCCTGTATGCGTCCGTGGTATATATACCCGCCCCGGTCGAAAACTACTGTTTCGATGCCTTTTTCCACAGCGCGCTCCGCTACTTTTTTGCCTACTTTACGCGCGCCTTCCT
>Ga0082212_10008437_pt1 | contig 13449 bp, 4 predicted proteins | sample TergutNt197P3_FD_71548 | JGI IMG/M metagenome (GOLD analysis project Ga0082212, IMG submission 71548) | Neocapritermes taracua P3 segment gut microbial communities from Petit-Saut dam, French Guiana - Nt197 P3 | ecosystem: Host-associated > Arthropoda: Insects > Digestive system > Gut ... | reverse complement strand
CAAAGACCAAACCGACCACCTCTCCCTTCGTGTTAATAAGCGGACTGCCGGAGTTGCCCCCAATAATGTCATTCGTCGTTACCAAATTGAAAGGCGTTGCCATATCGAGTTGCGCCGGAGTACCGGCTAAATGAGCATCTTTCCAACTTTGCGGAGGGTCAAAAGGTTCCTTATATTTCTGCTGCTGTGCTCGTGCAAACATACCGGCAATATCCGTAATCGGGGCAATCGTGTTGCCGTCATCGTCGGTATAACCCTTGACCGTTCCGTAGGAAAGCCGAAGCGTAAACGTTGCGTCAGGATAAATTTTCGTACCGAATTTCTCAAAACGTTGTTTCGCTAACTCCGCATACGCCTTTTCGAGCGGGGCTTCGAATTTTTCTTCGTACATTTGGCGGTATTGACGCGACCAAAATTCACCGTCAAGCCGAGCAAATTGAATCATGAGATCGTCCGACTCTTCGATTGCTTTGACTCCCCCTTCGATTAACCGCTTTCGTTCTGCAACATCACGGATTTTGGAATCTCGTATCATTTTTGTTGCTCGTTCTTTCGGCGAACCTGAAATAGAATGCACGAGAAGAGGTTGTGATTCATACCACATCGTAAGAGCGTCAGTCAGTTTTAGAATTTCGACATCTTCATAAATCGGCGTGTCGGCAAGGAGTGTACGTTTAAGTGATTCTAAATTGTTCTCCCGATATTCTTTCAAACGTTCACCATCAGGTTTTTCGGATTCGTAAGCGAGTCGAACCAATGTTCTGGCAATTTGAAAAGTTCGTGAATTGAAAAACTCTGCACCTTCAAAATAATCATAGGCTTGATAGAAATGTCTAGCCTCCCGACATGCCTTTGCAATGATTGCTTCTGGCGAGTTTTCATCCTTAAATACGTCTTTCTCCTTGTCCCACGCCATCGGAATATCGTCGCTCCACAATGATTCCGTTTGCAAACCTTGCAGTTGTCCCATTGCCCGCTTGCGGTAGTTTTGGACACCGCCCAAGTCGTCGGCAATGCGTCGCTGATTCTCCAACGAACGATTGCCAAACGCCGAATAAATCACCTCCCGACGGAACAATTTTTGCAACCGCCACGGAAAATAGACATCCCGCTGGAACTCCAGATGTTCCCGCGTGAATGCCCGCTCCGTGCGACCCGGAAAACCGGAAACGAAGACCAAGTCACCATCGGCGACACAGTCGCCGGCTCCCCACCTTAAAAAATGTTCAATCTTCGCCGGCTGCCCATTTTCGTAGGCACGGAAGAAGGCGGCATCGACGCAGTATCGGGGAAACTCGTAATTGTCAGGATCGCCGCCGAACGCCGCAATGTTCTGCTCCGGTGCCCAAACGAGGCGAATGTCATTGTAAATTTTGTAGCCGTAAAGGTAATACGCTCCGCCCTGATAGAGCGTGGTTACTTCGCATCGGAGTCCGGTGCGGTCGGCGTATTCCTTTTCGAGTTTGGCAATGTTGGCATTGCGCAGTTTTTGGGCTTCTTCGGGCGCAAGAGCGGGGGGTGTAAGCCCCCCGGTACCGGCATTAACCTTTTCGGTTACATCTTCCGACAACATCGGCACGAGGATTTCCAAGCCGGGACATTTCAGTTCATCGGCATTGGTTTTAGCGTAAAAGCCTTTTTCGAGCAGATTATTATCCGGCGTGCTGAGATTGTGCAACTGCCTTGCTCCGACGTGATGGTTCGTCATGATAAGTCCCTGGCTGGAAACGAAGGAGCCGCTTCCTCCGCGACCGAACCGCATGGACGATTTTTGGACGTGTTCGAGCCAATCGTCGGTGAGGTCGAAGTTGTATTTTTCTTTGACCTGCTGTTTCGGCGGAATGTCAAAGAGCCACATGCCTTCGTCGGCGGAGAGGAAGGCGGTGATAAGGAAAAGAAAGAGAAAGGAAAAAAGTAAACGTTTCATGTTTTTACTAGGGTTGTATCTTTGTGCCCTTTGTGTCTTTGTGGTTAATTCGATTTTTTACCACAAAGGCACAAAGTTCACAAGGAGAGGGAATACGCTTGCGTTTTAGCCGCTTCAGCGCGGCTGACTCTATTATACCGTAAACGGAAACAAATTGTTTTTGGGAGAACCGGTAACGGGTTCTGCGCATCAATACGTAATCTTGTATCCTCGAAATTTATATCTAGAATTAACATGAAAGTATTTGAGACGTTCCAACTTTTTCCTTCGGAGACAAAAATGAATCGATTACTTCTTTCGCTATTCCTTCTCGGCTCGGTCGGAACGATTCTCGCCGAAGAACATTGGGACATCCAAAGCGATACGTGGGTCGCAACGGATAATCTGGGACGAACGCTTCCAACATTCAAACAAACGGGACCGCCGAAACCGGAGAAAACCGTTGCGATGTTCTACTTTCTCTGGAATGGTCGGCACGGCGAACAAGGACCCTTCGACGTGACGGAAATCCTGAAAAAAGACCCCGACGCAATGAAGAAAAAAGATTCGCCGCTCTGGGGACCGATGCACGTCCCACACCACTGGGGAGAGCCGATCTTCGGTTATTACGTTGGCGAAGATGAATTCGTGCTGCGCAAACACGCTCAAATGCTCGGCGATGCCGGTGTCGATGTTGTGATTTTTGATGTTACGAATCAACTCACATATCCAGAAAGTTATCGGGCACTCTGCAAAGTGTTCCACGATGTTCGCGCTGCCGGAAATCATGCTCCGCAAATTGCGTTTCTTTGTCCGTTCGGAGCACCGAAAAAAGTCGTTCACGAACTTTGGCGCGATCTTTACGGCAAAGGTGATTATGCCGACCTCTGGTTTCGCTGGGACGGCAAACCGCTCATCCTTGCCGACCCGGCGTGGATTCTCGATTCCATTCAATCAGGACGGCGAGACGGTACGCACATTCCCGTTGCATTGACGACAACGCTCGGTCAAAAGTTTACGGCAAGCAAACCGTTCCTCCGAGTCGGTGCTGCCGTTCCGACTTGGAACACGAACAATTCCGGCTTCACGATCACGCTCCGCAAAGTCGGGATCGACGGTGAAATCGTAAAGTCTCGTGTGATTGAAAACCATCCTGACAATCTTTGGGGCATGTTGGAATTTGCCGAGCCGCTCCCGCCGGGTGTGTATTATCTCGAATTGAGCAAGCCGCAGGGCAAAGCCGGTTGGTGGTGTGCGCCGCCGCATCAAGCCTTCGCCGAAGGTCTGCAAGGATTCGTTGACGGCAAAGAAACCGAACACCAATTCGAGATGCTTTTCGTTCTCGGCGATGAGGCAACGCCGAAAATTCTCGACTTCTTTACGTTCCGCAAGCCGCAGCCCGATTATTTCCAGGGTCCGACCGGTCCGAATCAATGGAGTTGGCTCGAAGTGTATCCGCAACATGGTTTTTATGTGTACGAAAAAGAGAAGGACGGCACCGGAAAGAAGGTCATCGAGGAAGTATCCGTCGGAATCGCTCAAAATGCTGTGGACGGCAAACTGGGCGTGTTGAGCAATCCGCGCTCGCACGGTCGCAGTTTTCATGACGGCAAAGAACCTGACCCGAAAGATTGCGATTACTTCGGTCTGAATTTTGAGGAACAATGGAAACGTGCCTACGAACTCGATCCGAAAGCAGTGTTCATCACGAGTTGGAACGAATGGATCATGGGCAGATTCGACGAGACCGCCGTCCACTTTCACGGAGTCGATGTAGTGTCGTTTGTCGATCAGTTCAATCATGAATTCAGTCGCGATGCCGAACCGGTCAAAGGAGGACACGAAGATGCTTATTATTATCAGTTGATTGGACATCTTCGCCGGTTCAAGGGAACTCGACCGCTGGAAAAAATCGCACCTATGCCGATTGCGATTGACGGAAAGTTCGACGATTGGAATGACGTAAAACCGGAGTTCCGCGACACGATTGGCGACGTGGCTCACCGTAATGAGCGCGGCTGGGGAGCAGGAACTCGTTACGAAAACAACACGGGACGCAATGACATTGTTGCGGCAAAAGTTTCGCGTGATGAGAAGAACGTGTACTTTTACGTCCGCACTGCCGAAGCGTTGGTCGGACAAGACGAGGGAAATTGGATGATGCTGTTCCTTGACACCGATTGCAAGACCGAAACCGGCTGGTTGGGATACGATTTCGTGTTCAACCGCACACTTGGAATGCTTGAAAAAAATGTCGGCGGCAAATATGAGTGGAATGAGCAATCGGCAATCTCGTATCAGGTCGGCGAGAAGGAGATCGAACTGGCAATTCCGCGAGCAGCGATTGGCGATCCGGCGGCGATTCATTTCAAGTGGTGCGATAACATTCAGCAGACGGGAGACTGGTCTGATTTTACGCTTCACGGTGACTCTGCTCCGAATGATCGCTACAATTATCGGGCGGAATTTTGATTGGCATTACATCTTCATTGATTTTCAATACACTCAGTGATATACTTAACCGGGTGTCCAAGCAACCGACTCTCTTCCTGCACGCGGCGACCGCATTGGTCAAGGAATTCGCTAAAACCAAGAGCGAACATGACCTGCGGCTGAAAGTGCGCGATGCCTTTTTTCCCGATTACAACGTCGATGTCGAAGACGAACGAATTGACTTTCTCGTTTATTATGACCGACCGGGCTTCTTCACCGAAACATTTCTCTGGGCAGAATCGAAAGACAAGCCAACCGACGTGTTTGAAATGTTCGCCCAACTTCTGCTGACGATCAAGAAAAAATTGGACGGCGGGGAAATGCCGCCAAAATATCTCGGCGTGTTCGATAAGGAAAAAATCGTCTTTACGGAATTCTGCAATGCTCTGCCGATTTTCAACCTGAACGATTTTAACTGGACGGAGCGTCCCTCTTCCGTGTCGAAAAAGACGGTCAATCAGGTGGCAAAATACTTGAAAAATATCGTGCAGTACCGTTTTGAAAGTGATGTTGCGGAAGTCCGAGAATTTATCAAAGGAAATTTCGCTTTCGGCAAGGTGGGGACGACGAAGGCGCAGATCAACAAAAATAATTTCATTGCGATTTACAACAAGTGGTTCAGAGAGGTGTTGCCGACCATCGGCTTGACCGACAAAGATTGGAAAGACCTGAAAAAACATGGCGTGAGCGATTGCGATTTTTATCTTGCTGACCTGTTGAGCGAAGACAACAAGACCATCAGCGACAAGTTGAATATCGTGTTGCAGATGACTTATTACGAATCGAAATTAAAACATGTGGACAGGATAAAATTCTATTACGAAAAAATCAGTTTTCGGGATAAGGGTGAGGCGCACACTCAATTTTGGTCGAGGTATGAACGTCCGCCGAAACAGGAATATCATAAACACATCATCGAACGCCGCGATCTTCTTGTGCCGCAGGATATTCGGGAGCGCAAGGGTGCGTATTTTACTCCGCAAATTTGGGTCGAAAAATCGCAGGAGTATTTGGCAAAGGTTTTCGGCGAGAATTGGCAGGAAGAGTATTACATTTGGGATTGCTGTGCAGGAACGTGCAATCTTTTAGTGGGTCTTACGGAAAAACATCGCATTTGGGCTTCGACGATTGACCAGCCGGACGTGGATATTGTGCATGAAATTATTGATAATCATCGGCTCAATTTATTGAAGAAACACGTTTTTCAATTTGATTTTCTTAATGATGAATTCAGTAAGTTACCCAAAGGTTTGCGGGAGATTATTAACGATCCTGAAAAACGCAAGCGGCTTGTTATCTATATGAATCCGCCGTATGCGGAAGATACTAACAAAAGCAACATCGTTGAAACATCGTTTAAGGGAAGTGTTGCGAAAAACAAAATCCACGATAAGTATGCGACTGCGTTAAAAAAAGCAAATCACGAATTGTTTGCTCAATTTTTAACGAGAATTTACTATGAAATTCCCGATAGTAAAATTGCCAATTTTTCAAAAATAAAAAATTTGCAATCGCCTAATTTTTCTGCCTTTCGCCGCTTTTTTTTAGCGACTCTGAAGAAAATTTTTCTGCTTCCGGCAAACACTTTCGACAATGTCAAAGGACAATTTCCGATTGGCTTCTTCATTTGGGATACCGCAAAAAAGAAAAGATTCAATAAAATCACAGCGAATGTTTTCAATAAAAATGGTCTTTTGATAGGAAACAAAACCATTGTTTCTTATGACAATGAACAATATATCAATGACTGGTTAAAGACGTTGCGGCATACCCAAAACGCTCAAAATCAAATAGGGATATTAAACTATCGTGGAAATGATTTTCAGCATAAGTCTTATATCTTCATTGACAATGATGGTGCAGAAAACAGCACGAAGTTTTCCATCAATCAAAAAAATCTAGTTGAGTCTTGTATTTATTGTGCTGTTCGCCATTGCATTGAATCGACATGGCTCAATGACCGAGATCAATTTCTTTGTCCCAATGACATCTATCAAACTGACAAAGAATTTCAAAACGATTGTTTGATTTTTATATTATTTCACCACCAAAACAATATCCGTAGTAATAAAGACGAGAATCACTGGCTTCCCTTCACGGAAAAAGAAGTCGATGCAAAGGACAATTTCCAATCAACGTTCATGAGCGATTTTCTGAAAAAACGTAAATTGAGCAAAGAAGCAAAAACGGTCTTCGAGGCGGGCAAAGCATTATGGCGGTACTATCATGAGACCATTAAATTTAACGACAGGGCACCCGTCGATGCCTCGCTGTACGAAATCAGGGAATACTTCAAAGGACGAGACGGCAAAGGCAGAATGAAACCGAAAGCCACTGACGAACAATTCAACGAGTTGGATGCAGAATTGCGGTCAGCATTACGATCATTGGCAAAAAAAATACAACCGAAAGTGTTTGAGTACGGGTTTTTGAAAAAATAGAGAGACATCGATTACGGTTCCCCATACGTTTCAATCATCCGCAGTGCCATTTCGAGAGCATCGGGACCGTCATCGTGCGAACCCAATGGAAATGTACGTAACTGCTCCACCAACAGTCGGCACGATTTTGATGACGAACAAAAACGCAATCGCCGCTGTGCCAAATACGAATCCAATCGCCGAATACGTGCCGCCTTGTTCATCGTGTTTTTGATTCGATAAACGTCAATACCTTGCCGATTAAATTCATCACAGATCAATTCCTGAAACTGGTTTGCCTCTACACCGAAAATCGTCGGTCGGTATTTTCGATACAATTCAATGCCGAGAGCGACCATTTCCGACACAGGCAAACGTTCCAACTTGGCATCGACGTAAAATGTCCCATTCTCGTCCATGGCAACGTAAACGAATGCCGAATAATCACCCCGTCTCGTATCGTTCCCTTTGCTCGGATCAAGTGCCAGTGCGGAAAGCACGATGTTCTCCGGCAATGTGTCAAACCAAATATGCTCGTCGAAATACGATTCAGGAAATTCGCACAAGTCAGGATTGATTGGCATGCTTTGCTTTTCCCTATCAAACGAAGCGTAGCCGCTCTCGACCCGCATCTTCATGAGCGCATACAACGGCTCCTGCTCTTTCCAAAGTACGACAGCGTCTTCGTCCATTGCGGCACGATTCGCTTCGTAAAACGCATCGGCATCGGCAACGTGGTTCGCATTGGCAACGTTTGTGTAAATCGCTTCCCAATCCGACCAGAGGGACATGTTTTTTGGGAACCGTTCGATGGCACGAAAAGTTTGTGAACACCAGCCCGGCGTTTGAATCAGTTCGAGTGCAATCGCTTCCCGATGCAGTGCCGTTGCCAAATGAATCACGTTCGTTCGATCCGAACCGGCTTTGAGAAGCGTGCCGTGAAACCAATTTCGACTCTTTTCCCTTTGCGTGGTGGAAAGCATGTGCTGGTCGTTCTGCAAATCGTCGCAAATGATGAGCGTCGGTCGATTCTCATTCCGCTTTCGACCACGCAACCGCTGACCAGTTCCGAAGGCTTCGATGATGGCACCGTTCCGCAGTCGGACTGCTCCGCTTCGCCAAGTGGTTCCTTTGCCGCAAACGTCGGGATACGCTTCGGCAAGCGACGGATTGCCAGTGAGTTCGTTCTTGATGTTTTCCAAATGCGTGTATGCTTGCGACTTGGTATCGGAGATGAGCCAAATGTACGGCTCTCGACCCGTGAGCAGTTCCCGAAGCGGAAAGGCAAGAGCGGCAATGGTCGATTTTGCGGAATTGCGCGGAGCCAACACGTTCAATTTCGTACCCCGTTGTGTATGAAATTGATCGAGTTCATCGGCAAGCCAGCGGTGCATAGTCGAAGGCGGTCGATGAAAGTGCTGCGGCAGAAAGCGTGCAGCCCAATCGAGCAGCGGCATATCCAAGAGCGGAGAACGCAAGTCCGCCGATTGCCGCTGTTTGAGAAGTTGCAGAAAAAAATGATATAAAGTCATGGAGGAGAAAGGAATGAGGAGTTATACTCAAAACTCCTCTACCTTATCACACGACTTATCAGCGAGCGTCAGGTAAATTTCTGACGGACGTTGTCTCACCACAGCACGACTGCACTGACGGAACCGAGATGCGATGACGTGCGTTTACTCCCTTCAAAATCGTAATCGACCGAACATCGGAAGTTACGCATCTGCACAAAATCGTAACCCAAACCGGCATTCACCCAATCTTTGCCCCACTGCACGCTCCGTACATTTGCCGGTGCATTTCCTCCCAGCGTTACCGCCGAGATCATATAATCATCGCCGCTCACCTGCCGAATGTATTGCACCCGAGTGCGCAGACAAGACCATGTTCCACGAAGTCCCACTCGCAACATTGCCGTATCCAAACCGTCCGGCTTAATCGGCACGTCCAATCCCGGCAATACCGATGCCGAAAGATCATCCATGCCGATTCCTTGAAAATCGAGACCGACGACCGGCGTAATGTTCAGTTGCTTCAGTATCGGGAAAGGTCGCGACATTTCCAAACTGCCGAAGATGGTGCTACCGTCAAACGTTGCCTTTCCGCCAGCACCTTTGTATGTGTACTGTTGAACACCTCCCGCAATCATTGCGTTCAATGTAATTTGCCAATAGACCGGCAATTTCATGTACGCACCAAATGTATAATCGTTCGCATTGATTTTGCCGAGATCGTTTTTCACATGCGGACTCCCATAGTGAAACACCAAACCCGCCGCGATGTGATTCGCAATCGTCGTATCTCCGCCGAGCAGAAAACCGGTACGCGTCAGACTGTAACCGTCAAACGTATAACTGTCCGACTTGCCGTCTTCCGATTGTGCATAAGGGGTGAACCAGAGCCGCATACTTTTGCTTGGCGTTCCCATTTGTCCACGCATTCCTCGATTCGACACGGAGTTGAACGTCGGTGCCGCATCCAGTTGTTGAAAGACGAGTCGATGCGGCGAACTCATCACCATTCGGACAGCGTCGCCGACCAATTCTCCAGCCATTGCCGCGCGCAGTGCCGATTCCAACTGCGTTTCAGGAAGGTCTTGCAGTGCTTTCAGTTGTTCCCGAATTTTATCGGGCGAGTCCGCTCCGCCGGGAGCCGATGCCCGAACGGGTGTGTTTTCGTCCTCTTCCTCTTTATAGAAATGTGCGTCAAACGCATCGGCAACGGCAACGGCGTTTTCACGATGCCAACCGATCTCTTTCACGTAATCCCGAACGGATAATATCTCTACCGAAAGATTAAGCGAGTTGTCCGTTTTCGACCATTTTGGTCGATACAATGCCGTTCCGTCTGTATTGAGAGCGTTCAGATGAGTTTCGCTAATTCCGTCGGTGATTTCGGCGAGATGATTAAACGTGTACTTTCCCGGTCGATGATATTCGCTGCTCACCCGAATTTTCGAGTTGTTGTTCAACGTAAGCGTTTTCGTCGTGAGCATGGCATCGGTATCGTCGAGCCGCAACGTGGTGTCCAGTTCGAACGTACCATTATTCATGCTCACACTATCGGCAAAAACTTTACCGGCACTGCTTATGATACCGGTCGCTTGCACAATGATGGCGTTGGTTTCAAAGACCACGTCGTTAGCAATTTCGAAGGTGCCTGCATTCACTTTGACGTTGGCGGCTTCGTGTTTTTCCAACGTTGCAATATCCCGCAAGATGGTTTTTCCGTCGCCGACGTAAAATTCGCCGTCGATTGACATTCCATTGATGATATGCGTACCTTTTCCGCCGACTTTTTTGTAATCGCCGACTCCGGTGAGCAATCCGGTTTCAAAGGTAAGTCCATCGTCAACCATCATGGTTCCGCCGCCCGACCCGAGCGTCAAAGTCGTGTTGATTTTCTTGTGCGTTTGCAAATCGGCTCCCGCATCAGGAGTATAAATCCAAATCTTTCCGCCGTTTAAGAAAAATTCCACCGTTTCGCCATTGCTCTTGGCGATATTGGTGTTTTTCACGCTGGCAATCCACAAAGCACCTTTCAGGTCAATGTCATGTCCGTCATCTTCATTGGTCAACATTAACGTTGCACCGGCATTGAGATCGAAAGTTCCTTCGGTATCGACGTGGAGCGTTTTGATGTCGTGTTCGCCGCTGCCTGTCAAATTGAATCGGAGAGCAACGGTTAAATCCCCCACACCGGTCATGGTTCCCGTAATGGAGCCGGACTTCTGTACGGTAAGGTTCCGTCCTCCGCCGTGATATTCACCGGCAATGTTGAAATGATTGAGTTCGACATCTTGACCGTCTTCTTTCATTTCGATGAGCGTTCCCGCAAAATTGCTGAGTGTACCGACAACGACTTCATTGGTAAAATAGACGGTTCCGCCGCGAACTTCGTACGTGCCTCCGCCGAGATGGACTTCACCGACTTCGTGTATTCCGGCACCGGTCTTGGTAACATTCCCATCGCCGTCGAGAGCGGTAATATCTCCTCCTTTGAAAATCACATCCCGGGCAATGCTGATCGTTCCACCGCCCGAACCGATGAACGTGTGGATTGTTGTTCCTTCCAATACATCGTCCCCGATGGGTTCTCCTGTCAGTTCATCGATTTCTGCGTATTCTTGTTTATAGAAGTGAACGGTTCCGCCGTCCACTAAAAGATTCGTGTCATTCCTGATGCTATTGAAAAGGAGTGTCTTTGTCGAACTGGCAACACACAACGTTCCGCCGTCGGCAATAACGACATCAATTTCGTCTTCATTCTCATGAGTCAAGTGTAATACAATACCCTCTTTGAGATCGAGAACCGCCGTTTCCCCCTCAATGATAATTTTGTTGACATTCTGTGCGGGGATTCCCCACCCGGGATATATAAAATCGTCTCTGTCCGTTACATTGAGAATGACCGTGCCTTCTGTTACGTAGAAGTCGCCGGTCATATCCACACCGTTGATGACGTGGATGCCCTTACCGATCTTATGGTAATCTCCCACGCCTGTAACCGCACCGCTTTCAAAAGTAATTCCTTCGGCAACGTTAATCGTGCCTCCTTCTCCACCGAGTTCCGCATCGACCGATGTCGCCAGCAAAACATCGTTTGAATTACCGGCATAGATTTCAACGGTTCCGCCATTGACGAACATGTGCGTCTGTTCCCCCGCCAATGTTTTTGCCAAATTATGGAGACCGGTATCTTTCGAGTTCGCTACTTTCAAGGTTCCCCCTTTGCCGATGGAAATATCAGGAATGCTATCGTCGGTATTCGTGATGACCAACATCGCACCGGTTGCAATGTCGAGGATTCCGCCGTTGCCGATCATCACGTTTCCTACGTGATGGGTTGTCGTTACGCTTCCCTCTGCTTCCTGATCGCCTGACCAAAATTCCCTGTCTCCTGCCAAGACGAGTGTTCCTTCTTGGATGTCAAGCGTTCCAGTGGTATTCAATCCGCTTTCCCGACCGTCGGATTCATCATGTCGGGAGCCGCCGATGAGCAATGTACCGGCACCGGTCTTGACCAAATTTCCGCCGCTTTGCATTCCATCGATTGTGTCGTCAATCAGCCGAGCGGCGACGACACCCTTTTCGATGTTCACCGTTGCTTCGCCGTCGATGTGGATATTGTAACTGTCGATGTACCACGTTCCTGCTGGTGCGTCTGCGGCGATTGCAAACGTAATCGTGCTGTTGTCAACGTTCACGTCCAATGCTTTGCCGTTGCCGACGAATCCGCCAAAATTGGAGAAAATGTAGTTCAATTCATGCTCTTTTTCCAGTTCGTCGGTGAGTTCATCGTTGAGTTCTTCGAGCCGTGCCGCTACCTCTTCCTCGGTCATGTCGTCGAATTCGCCTGCCTGCAACAACTCTTGTAGTCTTTCATCCAATTTTTGTGCGAAATACTCCATATCGTTGAATCTTTCCTTTTCTTTGCCTGACCAAGAGAAGGTCAGCATAGAATCGGCAATCGTGATGGGAGCATCCGTATCAATGACAATCATCGCTCCGACATCGAACGTTACCGTTGCGTGGTTCTCCAATATCAGCCCTGTTGCGCCGCCGGGGATGGGCAGCGGTTCACCTTCTTCGTCCAGTTCTGCGGTGATGTGAAGAGTATCACCAGTTACAATAAGCACGCCGCCAGTGTCCAAAATTTCCTGAATATCCTTAATGGAAATCGTTAGTTCGTCGGCAGTTACGGCGAAAAATGGAGTGGAAAGAAAAAAAACACAAATAGTTACAAAAAAATTTAAACGTAAATTCACGATACTAACCTCACGGGGGATAAACATTACATTGTATCCCCTCATAATCGGCACAATCGTTACAAAACTTAAATTTTTCCATGTGAACGTCCGGGGATGGTATTTAAGAAACCGTGTAGTAGGCAATCGACCTCTTTGACTGGACTATTTTTCCGACCGAATGATGCGCCCTTCGTAGCACCGAATCGTCCTCCTCTCTGCGCCCTTATATTCTTATTGTGAGACGAAAATAAGGGTATAAGGGCGCGCTGTGTAGGGAACATCGTGGCTACTAAGGGCGCATCATCCGGCTAAAAAACATCGTGTGAAAAAACATACCTTATGCCCGTTTACAGTAATTCACGGAGCACGAGATTACAATACAATGTTCAACGAAGAGTGAGTAACGCCGAACAGAGCCCGTAGCGTAAGCAAGGGACTAATACTTCGTGCCCTTCGTGTCTTCGTGGTTAAGAAAATTTTACCACAAAGGCACGAAGGACACAACGATTTCCACAAAGAGAAAACGACCAATTTGTCTCCGTTTAAGGTATAACCGCCCTATCGGAACATGTACCGATTGACAATGTTCTCGAAGAGTTCCTGCCGACCGGACTTGTTCGGTTCGATCTCCCCCTTCTTGAGCATGTACTTTTCCAGCGTCTTGAAACAGTGCTTGCCTGCCTCGATTTCCGCACCGATTCCGGTGTCCCACGAAGAATACCGATCTTTTACCATGTCAGCAATTTCACCGGTCTTGCGCATTTCGGCAGCGATTTTCAAGCCGATGGCAAACGCATCCATTCCGCCGATGTGAGCGTAGAAAAGGTCAATCGGTTCGAAACTTTCACGGCGAACCTTTGCATCGAAATTGAGTCCGCCCG
>Ga0082212_10008436_pt1 | contig 13450 bp, 7 predicted proteins | sample TergutNt197P3_FD_71548 | JGI IMG/M metagenome (GOLD analysis project Ga0082212, IMG submission 71548) | Neocapritermes taracua P3 segment gut microbial communities from Petit-Saut dam, French Guiana - Nt197 P3 | ecosystem: Host-associated > Arthropoda: Insects > Digestive system > Gut ... | reverse complement strand
AAACAAGTGAAGCAGTCGCCAATTATGGCGGGGCAATGGAAGCCGATACCATTTCAAAACACGGGGCGAGTCCGAAAAGCCAGATGAGTAGAAACTTTTTCAGGAAAGTTGCCATTGTAGTAATCGCGTCAACAATGAGTGTTGCATTATATGCGCAGAATAAAGGTTATGGAGTGCAGGCAGGGGTAAACTTTACCACTTTAAGCGGGTGGCTTAAAGGTGCGTTGGAAACGCCCAATCTTGACATAAAAAGAAAACCCGGCATCCAATTCGGAGGATTTGCCCAGCAACCTTTTGGACATTCAAATTTTGGCGTACAGAGTGAACTTCTATTTTCTCAACTTGGAACCAAAATGGAAGCAATTTCTACTCAAGGGAGATATGAGGTAAAAGAGACCGGAACAATTAATCTGAATTGCCTTTTGTTTCGGTTTCATGTTCAGTACAATTTTGCTTTTAATGACGGTTTTGCGCTGACGTTGCACTCAGGGCTTAATCTCGCTTACTCTATGTGGGGAAAGACTAAATATGAAATGTTCAGAGACGGAGAAAAGGTAGATGGAGACAGTGAATCGTTTTTTGGCGACGCCCGTAAAGGAGCCGATGTAGGTATCGGGCTTGGCGCTGCTTTAATGATTCAGGAAAAGTTTCGGGTTGGCGTTGGCTATGATGCCGGAATTATCTTCCACAACTTGATGTTTTCTTTTACTTATATGTTAGGCAAATAAATTTAAAACCTCGCGATGTACAGGTTAATCGCTTTTAAGAACATGGAAGGAGTAATTTTCAAAACAAGTGAAGCAATCGTCAATCATGGCGGGGCAATGGAAGCCGATACCATTTCAAAACACGGGGCGAGTCCGAAAAGCCAGATGAGTAGGGGAAATATTTTAACGCGAAGATTTTTACCTTTCTTATTCGTACCTCTAATCGGTATGTGTACAGTCAATAGTGTTCATTCGCAAACATTTGATTGTAAAAGAGATAAGCTTGACGGTAGCGCCCTGCGATTTACACCGGATCCTGCGAGTTTAACGATTGGACAACCTTGTGAAGTATCTGTATATAACCGAAGTGGAAAGAAGGTTTCCGGAAACGCTTTTGAACTTACATCTAATAATACAGATGTACGGAGTAATGGTTTGTCTTTTTATGTTGATTATCAAGCCACAGGAAATCCATGGACGTATTTGGATGGGAAATTATTAGAGATAGATGGAAACATAACCATTGCGCATAAAAGTTGTAACCTTACATACGATTTTCCTTTTAAAATCAGACAGGCTTTTGTATTTGAAAATGTAATCAGTTGTCAAGGCGAAAAAAGAGAATTTGCAGTTGCCAAATATAAAAACGCATTGAACAGGAATTTATATGTTGTAATGGATATAAGCCAAAATCAGATACACTTGGTGGAAGCGCCTCTAATCATAGATGGCTCGGGCGTAAAAGGCGCTGATGGAGAAGATGGCGCTGATGGCGACAAAGGCAAGAATGGCGTCGGAATCCTATTAGGTGGCACTGGCACAAAGGATGGCGGGAATGGCACCGATGGACGCGATGGAGGCGACGGAAAAAATGGCGGGAATGGCGGAAATATTACGGTTCGTGCTTCTCAAAACACAAAAAATCAAGTTACTGTAAATGTTGATGCCGGTCAGGGTGGTAACGCCGGTCAGGGCGGTCGAGGCGGTCAGGGCGGAAAACCCGGAAGCGGCGGCAGAGAAGGTAGATCCGGAAGAGATGGGAGAAACGGACAGTATGGACAACATGGCGTAAAAGGGCAGTTCCAGATCATAGAAGATAATGATGTTAAAAAATATTTTGAAAACGTGAGACATCCGTTTTTCAACATCGAAAATGTAGAAGAATAACAAAATGAAAAGAGTAATATTTTGGAACGTATTATTAACGCTCAATACAGTGTGTTTAAACACCTACGGTCAGGAGTTAGTACCAACCGAATGTTCAACAAGCATAGGCGGTAATAAATTTGGATATAAGGATAAAACTACCGGCGAGATTGTGGTTCCCTGTAACTATCAAAAGGCGTGGAATTTTTCCGAACATATCGAAGGTTTGGCAATGGTATTGAAAAATACAACACCAAATGATGTGCGTGCAACTTTGAAATACGGCTTTATTGATAAAAGCGGGAAAGAAGTTGTGTCCGTGAGGTATGATGAAATTTTTAAGTTCTCCGAACATATTGAAGGTTGGGCGATGGTTAAGGCAGACGGCAAATTTGGCTTTATGGATAAAACCGGAAAGGAGGTAATACCACCGAAATATCTAAACTCTGAGTATAAGTTTTCAGAAGGTTTGGCGGTAGTAAAAACAGGTAATCATTCTTATGGATTTATTGATAAAACCGGCAAAGAAATAATTCCCTGCAAATACGAACATGCAGAAGATTTTTACAGAGGGTTGGCGCGTGTAGTGTTAAAAAATGTAAGATCTATCAATGAAGAAGGATATGTTGATATTTCCGATACTTTCTACAGAGGAGGAAGAAGGGATAAGGCTGATAAGATTGTTGCAGCAAAGAAAGAAAAAGGCGAATACAATGCTATTCTTGCTCAAATAGAACAAGCCGAGCAAGTTGCAAAACAAAGATAACAATTTTTATTTAGAAGTTGTGCCCGACACGAATCAGGGTTTAATAAAATGTTTCAATTTAGTAATTTAACAGTTTTTTTTAAGAAAGTAGCGATAGTTGCAGTCGCTACAACAATGAGTGTTACAGCGTATGCACAAATGTATAAAGGAGACAAGGCTTTTGGCGGTAGTTTGTTGATAGCCGGAGACGAAACCACGTTAGTGGGTATTGGAGCAAACTTTCAGTACAACATAACTGATCCTATCCGTCTTGAGGGTTCATTCTCGTATTTTTTCCCAAAGAAAGAGTCAGAGAGATATATGGGTACAACGATCGAAACGTCTTTGAATATGTGGAATTTAAGTTTGAACGGACATTATCTTCTTCCGATTTCAGACAAGGTTACGGCATATCCGTTGGCAGGACTGGGTATTGCAGGGCTGAAAGCTAAAGCAAGCGCATCAGGATATAGCGAAAGTGCAAGCAAAAACCACTTTGGCGTAAACCTCGGTGGCGGTTTGGACTATCATGTTACCGATGCAATCACCATCAATATCGAAGCAAGATACTTGATTGCCAGTGAGGGGGGGATATTCTTTGTTCGGGCTGGAGTGGCTTTTAGATTATAGGCTTTCCCGTACAAAAGATTAACTGTCAATGACAAACGTGAGTATATCGGTGGGCAGGATTGGCTTCAGTACGTAACCAACTGTTTTTCCTTAGCATGGTATACGGCTATGTTAGTGTCGGTAGCGTAGCGTGTATGGTTAGAAACAACAGTATGGATGTATTGATCCTGTTGTTGGTTGCGTCGGGGCATACGCGGTTGGAAAGAGTATGAAAAAAATAATTTAGATGCGTTTGCCTTGTTGAGAAAGGTCTGTTTCTTTGAAAATTGAGTGAGATTTTGTAAGTTTGCTTTCACTCCGCCGACGGTAAACTGATAATAAATGTAGTGCCTTCGCCCTGTTGAGTTTTGAAGTTAATGGTTCCGCCGGCGCTTTCGATGATGTTACGCACGATGGAAAGCCCTATTCCCATGCCGCTCGATTTGGTCGTAAAGTTCGGACGGAAAATCTTTTTCTGCATTTCTTCGGGAATACCTGCGCCGTTGTCTTTAACGCGCACCCAAACGATCCGGTTGAATTTCAGCACATCAATATGTATTTCGGCCTGCCGGTTTTTGGGTATCGCCTGAAACGCATTTTTGAACAGATTGATGAATACGCGCGACATCTGTTCCTTGTCGGCAGAGATAAAAGCATGTTCCAGTCCGTGAAAATTGGTGTGAAAAGCCTGTTTATTCTCGTCGATGGCAAAAAGCGGCGTCACGGAATTGATTTTATCGATGAGATCGAACCGCTCGTTATGTGCTACGGGCATTTTGGCGAAGTTGGAAAATTCGGTAGCGATATCCGACAGCGTATCAATCTGTTCCACTAACGAGCGCGATATTTTTTCCATGTACTGGTCGAACCGTTCCGACTTGTTGTCGTAGGCGCGTTTAAGATGTTGTATACTGAGTTTCATCGGCGTCAGCGGATTATTGATTTCGTGGGCAATCTGCCGCGCCATTTCGCGCCATGCCGATTCGCGTTCGGAGCGTGCCAGCCGGCTGGCGCTTCGCGCAAGCTCTCCAATGGCGCGGTTGTATTCCTTCACTAAGCCGCCTACTTCGTCGTGACTTTTATAATGAATCGGATCGTTCTTCTGTCCTAATTTGATATTCCTGAACTTTTCCTGCAACATCATCAGCGGCTGCGTGATCTGGTTGCTCATCACCACCGAAACGATCACGGTAAACAGAATGATCACCATATAGAAGTTGAGCAATGTGATGATCGCATTGGATATTTCTTCGGTAAACGAGTCCTGTTGCGTGAAATACGGAAGATTCAGAAATGCAATCACCTGATTTTCATTATCCACTAAAAGGTCATACGCCGAAATGTAACTTAATCCGCCAATCTCTTCGCGTTCCATAATGGAAGCGTGCTGACCGTAAGCCAACCTGATATATGCGCCGGGGTTCATCTGTCGTCCCACCAAACCCTTATCGAAAATATCGGGCAATGAAGTGGCGATCAGTTGGCCGCGTACATCGAACAGGTTGATATCCGTATAAAAAAGTTGTTTATAATCCGACAGCCAATTAGCATAAACGTCCTTGTCCTCACCTTCTTTTTCTTCCACATTTTTCCAGAAAAGCATTGCATTCAGCAATTCTGTATGGATAGCACTCATTTTTTCATTCACAATGTCGATGTTCTTGTTCTTGTATTGACGGCTCATGTAATTGATTGAAAAAGAACCGATCACCGCAAACGAAATCAACATGATAGCGATCATGGAATATTGGAACTTGTTGCGGAAATTCCATTGAAATTCCCATCGTACCGTTGGCAGGTAAAAAATCAATAAAGCAATGGATGTAACTATTAAAAAGAAGATGAAAATATACGAAAAATTGATGATCAGGTCGCTTGCTCCGGGCGAATATGAACTGAGCACAACCATATTGTTTTCGTCGGGACGATACACTAAATGCTCCGTACCATCGGCGTAAACCGCGTGATAATCGCTCTTATCGGTTTGAAAAATATCCCCTTTCAGGTTGTACCTGTAATCGCCGTATTGGGTTATTCTCCTGTTTTTATTGTATCTGGCATACGAGTAACCTTTCAGGTTATTGTCATTGGTTTGCCGGTCGTCGAGCAACAGTTCCGGATAGCCTGTTTCGTCGGAAACGCCGCTGGGCCAAAGTTCGATAAATATCTGCAAAGGCGTTTCTCCTTCCTTTTCCACGCGAAACCATCCCAGATAAGACGACACATCGGGACGATCGATATACCAGAATCCCGAACGCGGTAACTGAACGCCCATCGTTTCGGTCATATTTTTGAAATGCCACACGCAATTATTCTTCCGTCCGGTCGCAAGAATGCCTAACTCCAACATATTATCGCAAACCCAACAGTCGGACAGGTAGCGGTTCCAGTACGATGAATAGAAATACTGACTTTTGATGTAACCGAGTACTTCTGTTTTGATCGGAAAATCTCTGTAAGCAATATCCGCCAGTGCATCGGCGTCCGAAATGATCCGTTCCGAGATGTCTTTCAACAAAAATTCGGCGACCAAATCGTGTTGCGACGCTAAGTTGGTGACTAATATTTTCTTTTTATCCTCATATTTGTCATTGCTATACTGATTGAAGCATATTGAAGTATATAACGCTAATGTAAAAACCAACAGCGTAAAATGCGGATATTTGAGTTTTACGTTCCTTTTCAACCGCAAAACGCCTGCGGTAAAAACCATAACCGACAGAAAAAAAACGGCAACAAGGCTGACGTTCAATCCGGCTATGCTCCATGCAATAATCGCTACCGACAGGATGATCAAATATGAGATCAGAAATTGATAAAAAGTTATTTCCTGTTTACACAACAGCAGTGTTTTGTCCAATAACAGGCAAAATGAAGTAAAAAACAGCATGATGACCGTATACCCAAGCACGCTGAATCCGTTGAGTAATATCATACGGTTATGACTTTCGAAAATATCGGACGAGTTGATGAATATATTTTTAAGTAATATGCTTATGGCAAAGAAACTTATGATTACTGCGATGAGCGACAGGCTGAAATATACGAAATACTTCCACCGTTTTTTGTAAAAAGCCGGAAACGTTAGAAAACGGTATAATTCAAAAACGAAGAAACTGATGAAGATGCACCACAGGCACAGTTCGCCGAAAGATGGAAACCAGTTTGAACCAAAATGAACAGGCAAAAAAACGTCTGATTTGTAGAAAACCTCCGGTATCTGCCATTGTTGCATGGCAAAGCGCACACACGTCAGTATCAATGCGAGAAACGGAAAATAAAGATTTCTGGAGGAAGCGGTGCGCAACGCTCTGAAAATACTGTCCAACCATAGCAAAAAGACAATAATAACCAGCAGGTACAACAATGCCGGTACATAAATCTGAAACTGGTAAAAACAGGCGCTGTCGAAAATCAGCGACCACACGAACCGCCCCTGACTGTCATGAATGGGATAACAATTGTCCACATGTTCCGGAAATATTTTGACGTTGGCCGGAAGTCCGAAATCTTTCTGAAAAGCCGTTTTCAGATACTTGTTTTCATACGCATACACATCTTTGATGAGCGCCAGCCCCACAAGCGTATAATGATTCTGTTTCTTTACGAACGAAGCATATTTGGCCGAAGTATACCGGTTATCGCCAAGACCTACGTATGGCTTGTCAAATTCGGACGATGAATAAGTTTCAGGTACCGCTACATCTTTGGTTGACCAGTACTCCAATGTATCATTCAGATAAACAAACAGATACAGTCCGTGTTTGTTCAAACCGGGTGCATACTTTTCCTGAAACCGTATAAAACACGGATCATACACAGGTTCATGAAGACATTGCTCCAGCAGATCGATATGTTTGAGCAGGGTTTGTTCTTTCTGGGTAAATATTTTTTGTATCCGCGCGGCATGACGTTCGTCAAATCTCGGAAAAAGGACGTTGTTTTCCACGAGTTTGGCAAACAGCAACAGACACCCAAGCGTCAGCATGAGCCGCACAGACAGTTTCGGTATGCGCTTGAATATCCTTTTCATTTTCGATTCATTTTCAACTGCCCCATCCTTCGCGGTCGAGGCTCCGGTACTGTATGGCTTCGGCCAGGTGTTGCACCTGTATCTCCGGCGACGCTTCCATGTCGGCAATGGTACGCGACACTTTGATAATACGGTCATAAGCCCGCGCCGACAGTCCTAATTTCTGCATGGCCGTTTTCATGATATTGCTCCCCGCAGCGTCGATAGCACAGTATTTGCGCAGCATTTTTGAATTCATCTGCGCGTTGCAGTGGATTCCCGGATAATCGGCATAACGGGTCTTCTGAATATTACGCGCAACCATCACCCGTTCGCGGATGATGTGGCTTGGCTCGGCTGTCCGGTGCTCGGATAATTTATCGAAGGGTACGGGCACCACTTCGATATGTATGTCAATGCGGTCGAGCAGCGGGCCCGAAATCCGGCTCAGATATTTCTGTACAAACCCCGGCGCGCATACGCATTTCTTTTCGGGATGGTTGTAAAATCCGCACGGACAGGGGTTCATGGACGCCACCAGCATGAAACTTGCCGGATATTCCACTGCAAACCGCGCCCGCGATATGGTGATGACGCGGTCTTCGAGCGGCTGACGCATCACTTCGAGCACCGAGCGTTTAAATTCGGGCAGTTCGTCGAGGAACAGCACCCCGTTGTGCGCCAGCGAAATTTCGCCGGGTTGCGGGAACGAACCTCCGCCTACTAACGCCACATCGCTGATGGTGTGGTGCGGCGAACGGAACGGACGTCGGGTGATCAGCGCCGCGTCCTTTCCCGTTTTGCCGGCCACCGAATGGATTTTGGTGGTTTCCAGTGCTTCTTCGAGCGTCAGCGGCGGAAGGATGCCGGGTAACCGTTTTGAAAGCATCGTCTTTCCGGCGCCGGGAGGGCCTATCAGGATGATGTTGTGACCGCCTGCCGCTGCAATCTCCATCGCGCGTTTGACATTTTCCTGCCCTTTCACATCTGAAAAATCGGCTTCGTACTCGCTCTTTTGAAGAAATTCCGCGTCGAGATCTACCGTCACGCGCTCCATGCTTTCTTTCCCATCGAAGAAGTCAATCACCTCCTTGATATGGTTGGCGCCGTATATCTCCAAACCATCTACAACCGCCGCCTCGCGGGCGTTTTGTTTCGGAAAGATACAGGCGGTGAAGCCCTCGTTTTTGGCTTGCAGCGCAATGGGCAACGCGCCCTTCACGGGCTGTATGGCGCCGTCGAGCGACAGTTCGCCCATGATGATGCAACGTTCAAGTCCTTCGTTTTTTATCTGTTCCGACGCCGCCAGAATACCGACGGCCAACGGTAGGTCGTAAGCCGAACCTTCCTTGCGGATGTCGGCGGGAGCCATGTTGATCACCACCTTCTTGCCCGGCATACGGTATCCGTAAGTCTGCAAAGCCGACTCGATACGTTGCTGGCTTTCCTTTACGGCATTATCGGGCAATCCCACTAAAAAAAAGTTAATGCCCTGCGTCACATTCACTTCGATGGTGATAGTGGTCGCCTTAATTCCGTAAACTGCGCTTCCGAAAGTTTTGATTAACATGACGAATATTTTTTTGAACTTTACTTTTTACGTTTTCTGTATGTAATTCGGGCTCAAAATTACAAAAAAAATTAAAATTCACAGCAAAGATAGACAGCATAACCGATATTTTCATACACTTGGGCGTCTTATACTAAATCATGGCGGTAACATTTGATTGTCAATTCTTCACTATTTTTGTCGTGCTTTGCCGTTTACCATCGTCTGTGAGCAGCATGTAAACGCCGGCGGGCAAACTGCTGACGTCCACCTGTGTTATCATGCCTGCGGCGGTTTGGCGCATCAATACCTTACCGCTTGCGTCGCAGACGGCGATGTTGTAATGGCCTTCCGTTGCAAACGACAGAGTGAGAAGGCCGTTTGTAGGATTGGGATACACCTGCGTCAGCGGAACCTCCGCAATATCAGAATCAGTCATACCGGTAACCGTTACCGCACAGTCGGCTGTAAATCCGCCATCTCCGGCAGCGACCGTGATGGTAGCCGCACCGACGTTTATGCCGGTAACATTACCGGTTGCATCTACCAAAGCCACAGCAGGTTTGCTGCTTGTCCAAGTGACGCTTTTATTGGTTGCGTTTTCAGGTATCACAGTGAATATCAAACGCTCGCTATCGCCAATATTTAAAGTAAGATGTGCCGGGCTGAGCAAAACTTCCGTTACAGATATGGTCATACCATGAAAAACAGGCAAATTTCCGTTTTCAATCAGCCATATATCCGTATTCCAGCCAGAAGCGCTCCAATTAAGCGCCGTTGTCCAGAATGAAGCGGTCTGCGCTTTTGCCATACTCACGTCTGCGCCGTCGCGACCGTTATGCCTTTTTTCTGTCCAGAAAGATGTTTCACCAATTTCCGGATCAGCAAAATTATTGGAAAGCGTACCCGATGCAATACGACCCACCACGCGACCAACGCCGGTAACCGGTCCGTAAAGCCCAAACTCGGCAATCATAGCGAAAGCGCATGTTCCTTCATATTTTTCATCAAAATATATCTTGACATAGCGAGCCTTGACAACGTTCGCAAGCATGTTAGTCTGTTCGTCGTCGATATTTGGGTTAAACGTGAAATCTCCCTGATATTCCCACGCATAACCGTTCTCTGGATCATTCGGGTTGGACGGCTGGTTTTCACAGGTGAATAACCGGTATCCCGTAGATACGCGGTCGTCTCCCTTTCTGCGCTGTAACATTACTGCGTTGATCTCTGCCGTTACGCCCAAATTGACGATGAACCAGTGCGGATAGTCAGATGGTACAGGCGACCAGCAGGCATGCCAGAAAGTATTCGGATTGCCGTCAATCATGGCAACAACTCTGCCATTTGGCGCTTCTCCTTCGTTGGTAGCCTGAGAACTGTATCCGATGGTTCCGTCCTGACTGTTTGCATTGTAACCGGGGAATGTCCAGCCTGCGCGATTCAATTTTTCTTCGGGTTCATTGCCTGCATTACCGGTGATGGTCACATCCGGATTCAGCGCAACACAGTTGATAACCCTGCCGGAATAAAGATACCCGGCCACGCCGCCAACCACATTTGTTCCGGTCACCTCGTTCGTGGCGTAACAGTTGGTTATTCTGCAATCTCCGGTAGCGAACCCCACGATTCCGCCGACATAGTAATCGCCGCCGACAAATCCCGTGACAAAGCAATTGCTGATGCTGCCGCCATTCATGTATCCCGCAACAGCGCCGGTATAATTTCCGCCTTGAATCACAGCATTTTCTATGGCAAGATTCTGAATATCAGCCGACGGCGAATTATATCCAAACAATCCGGCATAATTGAGATGGCTGTCGTTGATATTCAGACCTGTGATTTTTTTGTAATTACCGTTAAAACTACCCTTGAACGGGAATCCGGCAGTTCCGATAGGCGTCCAGTTCTTATACCCGGAAATGTCAATATCGTTCATCAGTTTGGCATGTATGTCCAAATCGAATGTAACCAGCGTTGCGAGTCCGGCAAGTTCGGCGGCTGTGGTGATTTCCAGCGGATTGTTTTTTGTGCCGGTAAATTTGTTTACCTTAAAATTCAATGGTATTCTTTCACTGAACGGTTTACCCTGATTTTCGCCATTTACAATCAATACGTCGCTGTATGCGGCCTCCGCGAGCGCCCCCTTGGGCTGAACGCCGACAGTTGCCAAATACCCTCCGTTTCCGGATGACACGATTTGAATTTCAGCAGAAAATTCAAACGCTGAATTTACTCCCTTTTCAAAAATTGCCGTTACATCCTTCAGTTCGCCGAATGCTACAACAGTAAATATTTGCGGGGAAACTTCCGAATAACCGAAACCGGTCGCTCCGAAGTTTTTACTTGCAGGCAACACATCGACCTTACTAATTTCGGTATCCAGATACGACATCCTGCGATCCCACCAATTTGTCATATTGAGTATCTGCCGGGCATAGTTGACGTCGTAGTCGTTCCAGTAGCCGCCGGAAATAACCCATCTTTTAGCGTCTTCCGTTGCGGCGTCGCAGAGATTTTCGCCCAATGTTCCGATAAACTCTGTAAAATTAATGATTTCATCATATTTTTCGTTCCAGCGTTCCTTGTATTTTACAAGAAAAACAGGATCGTCAAAAAAGCGTTCAAAAAACGAACATTTCGGCAAACGTCTGAAACTTCCTCCCCAACTCGAATTTCCATAATCCGAAAAATAGGTATGACCACCCATATAACCAAATCCCCAATCAAAATCCCACAACGGGCCCATGCTGATTTTTCCGTCCAATCCTTTGTATGAAAACGAACTTTTGGGATGGTATAATTCGCCGTTCAGAACAATTTCAAAAATCATCAGGTAATCAACAAAGGAATTGATATTGATGAGGTCTCTGTATCCGTTTTCCGGAAAACCCGCCGACGCCATGGAATCGCACAATTCGTTGAGGTCTTTTTTGATAAAATCGTAAAACGGATGATTACTGTTTGTGGGATCACTCGGTGATTCAGGCGATTTGATCATTACGGGCAGGTTATAATTTGCCGTTCTGAATTTAGGATCTTCATCATAATAAGAATCAAATTCAATGAACCAACCGCCATCGACGTTAATGTTCACTCTTCCCGGAACGCCCTCTCCGTTGGGATCCGCCTGTCTGTGTTCCGTCAGAACATAAAGTCCGTCATAGTTACCGTTCAGATATACTTGAACATGCTGAAACGAGCAGGTGAAAGGCAGTCCGAATATGTTTTGTCCAAGTTCAAAAGGTATCGCATTCATGAGAAAGGTCGGATCCTGAAATTCTGCCAGCAATATCCAGTTTTCCCTTGCAGCAAGCCCAAATAACGATACATCCTGCCTGAATCTTACCCTGTAAGGTTTTTTGGGATAACCCCAGGTTGAGTTTCCCCGTCCTCTGATTCTGTCTTTTGGACTCAAACCTGTTCTTACAACGGTATATGATTCATCGTTGGGGTCGGTCAAAGCAAATGATTCAATATTCGTCCAGTTCTCTTTACTTGTGATTGCAGCGGCGTTTTCGGTGTGAATATTCATTACGGGAATCCCGCTTGCCTGCGGCGATACAAATTTTACCGTGTACTGTACATCGCCGTCTATCGTATAAACGACCTCCTTGCGGAAATCATTCTCCGTCACCCCGCTCGTCTGCACATTTTCACCGACTTTGACTTCATAACTGCCGTTAAGAATAAATGTTGCGCGAAGTTTTGCAATGTCTTCAATCCACCGTTGCGTGGTGAACGTAACTTTAAAATTCACATTGTCGACAACGCCGGTAAGATCATTTTCCCAACCTGTCGCATCAGAAGTAAATCTGAAATCGGTAATCCTCTTTTGCGCCTGTAACGTAAAGGCAACAAAAAAGAGGGCGAGGCAAAACATGATTTTTGCGGAATGTACAGTTTTCATTCGTATGAAATTTATGAGTTTTGAAATCTTCAACATTTATTTTTTTGCAAAATTAGGTGAAATTATCACTATTTTCAAAAAAAACAGTTTTTTTCATGTACTTTTGTTCTGAAATTTCAAAAAGTCATCCATTGAATAACTCCATGATTATCAAAGGCGCGCGGTTCAACAACCGTATCAGACATCTGCTGTGTATTTACGGCCTGTTTCTCCTGTTTTTCATGGGACAGAAAATCATTTTTTTGCTCTACTATTTTAGTTATACTGCGCAAAATACTTTTGCCGAATGTTTGCTCGTGTTGTGGCACGGCTTGCGCATGGATATTACCGTAGCCGGATATCTCACAGTATTGCCTCTATTGGTTTTGCTTGTTTCCAACTTTTTTACCGGAAAAATCTTTGCACACATTTTGCAGGCGTATTTTGGCGTGGTCGCACTGCTCGCTTCCGCAATTTTTGTGGGCGATTTGATGTTGTACGGCTACTGGAATTTCAAACTCGACGCCACTGTATTTACCTATATTACTAACCCGAAAGGAGCTACGGCAAGCGTTCCGGTATGGATAACGACGCTCGGCGTCGCCTTCACGCTGGCGTGGGCAGTGGCGCAGTGGCAGACATTCAGCCGATACGTAGCGAAACCGCTGAGAGAAAATAAAAAATCAACACACTGCATCGTCGAATCCATCGTACTGTTTTTACTGTTAGCGCCTGTGGGTATTGGTATTCGCGGAGGGATTGCCGCTTCTACCATGAACGTTGGCGCAGTGTA
>Ga0082212_10008435_pt1 | contig 13451 bp, 6 predicted proteins | sample TergutNt197P3_FD_71548 | JGI IMG/M metagenome (GOLD analysis project Ga0082212, IMG submission 71548) | Neocapritermes taracua P3 segment gut microbial communities from Petit-Saut dam, French Guiana - Nt197 P3 | ecosystem: Host-associated > Arthropoda: Insects > Digestive system > Gut ... | reverse complement strand
CAGCAAGACTGGCGGCGGTTTCTCCCGCGATACGAGTTCCAAGCTCCGCTTTTTCCATTGAGTTAGCAATCAGTCCGCCTGTATCTCTCGCGGCATCCGCGCTCTTTGCGGCTAGACTGCGGACTTCTTCCGCGACAACCGCGAACCCTTTACCGTGCTGTCCGGCGCGAGCCGCTTCAACAGCGGCGTTGAGCGCGAGGATATTCGTCTGGAACGCTATATCGTCAATAACTTTAATAACCTTCTGAATGCTCTGGCTTGCGGTGTTTATTTCTTTCACGGCGGTCGTCATTTCGTCCATCTGGCGGCTGCCTTTTTCCGCGTTGCCCTTGATTGTGTTGGCAAGTTTCGCGGCTTTATCAGCCTTTTCGGCATTCTCTTTCGTCTTTTGTGAGATGTCGGAAATAGATGCTGAGAGTTCCTGAACGGAAGCCGCCTGTTGGGTCGAACCCTGCGCCAGAGCTTGCGCGCCGTCCGCGAGTTGTTTTGAGCCTGAGGAGACTTGTTCTGAAGAACGGTTAATCTCACCGAAAATATCATTAAGGCTGTCTATAACCTTCTGTAAGGCGTTCGCCATTACATCATTGTTTGACAAATGCTCAACTTCTGTTGTAAGGTCGCCGCCCGCAATGGATTCAAGCTCCTCTGATATAGTAGTAACATGACTGATAAATTTAGAAATAGCTCCGATACACTGACCGATTTCATCCTTGACGTTTTTCTGCTCTTCTATGGTCGCAAGCTCGTCCGGTGTAAAGGATATAGCTCCGGTCGTTCCCGCTCTGTTCATATAGGTTGTCAGCTTTGCAAGCGGCTTGCTGATAAGACCGGCAAGATATAAAGCAATAATTAGAGCCATAATCGCGGATACGACAGCTATCACTATTAACATAACAACGGTATTATTTGCCGCTGTTTCCGCGGCGATCGTTTGCGTATCCACGGCTTCATTTGACACATCGAGGATTGCTTGTACGGCACCACGGATTTCCGTGGCGATAGGAGCTCCGTTGGCTATCGTTTCAAGGGACAGCTCGTGGTCGTCCTTTCGGGCGGCATCGAACATCGGCTCCATGAAACTGCTGAGATACCGCGCGGCAATACGGCGAACCTCTTCGGCGTTGTCCATCCGCAGTTTAATATCGGCATCTGAAAGCAATGGGTTTGTTCTTACCGCTTGCTCGTATTCCTCCAAGAATACCAATGAGCTGTAATAAGACGCAACCGCGTCGTTGATAAGCTCCTCGCTTCGGGCTAAATCATAACCCGTATAGGTTGATATTGTGGCGATTATACGGCGAAGGTCGCGGAAGTTACTCTGGAAGTTCACTATGGCATTCCGCCCCACTTCCACATTATCCACAACGGCTTCATAGGTATGGGTAATGCTTAGGAGCTGAGTAACCGAGACGACCGCCAAGACCGTCATCAGCACGATAACCATAATAAAGCTGATGAGCATTTTGAGCCTGATTTTCAAATTCTTAAACCACGACATAGTAATTCCTCCTGTTTTTTCACTTCCGCAAGATTTGAACACCCTAATTATGTGTATCTGCCAACCTGTTGACAGCTAGACTGCATTAAGATGTCCTAAGTGGGCATATAAGAACGCAAACTTTTCTACATTCTACAATACCACAATGTAGAAAGAAATAAAAGCGTCCCGGGATGTGATTATTGATAATCTGTACTTGAAATATTTTCTACCTTCGTTTTAAGTTCCGTTAAACGACCTGTTTCCGCTTCTTTCCGTTGTTCGCTCCGCGCCGCTTCAACCGTTTCGGCGGACTTTTTATCCCGTATTAAATCCTTTAGGAAATAATCCAGCTCCCGCACGTCTATCGGCTTTGATATGAACCCGTTAAATCCGTTTTCCAAAAACATTTCAGCCTGCCCGACAATAGCGTTTGCCGTCAGAGCAACGATGGGATGTGTATAGCCCCTGTCGCGCAATATTTTAGTTGCGTCAATACCGTTCATCTTCGGCATCATGTGATCCATAAATATTATATCGTATATAATGCCGCTCTCTATCTTTTCAATAGCCTCAAGCCCGCTTTCAACGGTATCAATATTAAGCCCGTAGGGTTTCATCAACCCCTTGGCAACAAATAAGTTGGATTTAACATCATCCACAATTAAAACTTTACCATACGGCATATACTCATGCGTAATATTAATTTTTTCTGATTTTGCCGCGCTGTGAAAATCAATATTTTCAATATTTTCATTAATACCGGCTTCGCATTTATCCGTCCCGCCGATTTTCTGCGGCAGACTTAGGGTAAACACCGTTCCCGTTCCCGGTATACTGTCAACCGACAACTCGCCGTTCATCATATCAATAAGACGCTTGGTGATACTCATGCCCAAGCCCGTTCCGGCTATGCCTTGATTCCTCTGCATATTGAAACGCGCGTACTCGTCAAACAGTCTGGAGATTTGCTCATCCGTCATGCCCTGCCCCGTGTCGCTCACGCGGAAAACGAGAGTTGCGGTTTCGCTGTCGGGAATGTGTTCGGTGGCGGCATACAGCTCTATTTCTCCTGTATCCGTGTATTTGAATGCGTTTGAAAGCAGATTGTTAAGTATCTGTCTAATGCGAAGTTCATCGCCGATTAACTTAATCAGCGTATTCTCTTCAACCCGCATTTTGAACTCTATCGCCTTGTTCTCATAGCGCAGGCGGTTTATCTGCGCGGTATCGCTAACCAAGCTCAGAACATTGTATTCAGCCGGAATGATTTGCAGTTTCCCCGCTTCAATCTTGGACAGGTCGAGTATGTCGTCTATGATTTTGTTAAGCATACTCCCCGAGTCATATATTAAATTGAATGCTTCCTTTGTTTCCGGCGAATGAATTTTCTTTTGCAGCTGAATTTCCGCCATACCTAAAATAGCGTTCATGGGGGTTCGTATCTCATGGCTCATGTGAGCGAGAAAGATTCCCTTTGCGCGGTTGTCCTGCTCCGCCAGTTCTCTTGCGTTGACAAGCTCGGTAATGTCAATCGCGTGCTGCAAGTGAACCTTTTCGCCGTTAGGCCAGTTGATTAAACAGTCGGAATGGCGCATATTCCGCCCGATGTTAGGAAGATATTCGTCCCAAATAATGACGGGGTCAGAATCATCGTGAAGGTTGAAACAGGGGCAGAACTCGCACATCTTGTCTATGTCGCGGAAAATTTTGTAGCAATATTCCCCGATTAAATTTTCGTCCTTTCTGCCGAAAGCCTCTTTCATATAGTCGTTGACAAAGAGGATTTCTCCCGTTTCGGGAACGGTTGTATATATCATAGCGTCAATGCTGTTGAGTATATTCTCCATGGAATCAATGGCGATATTTTTTAGCTTATTGGCTTCGTTCGCTTCTTTGAGCGCGTCTCTGAGTTTATCCTGCAAGAGGATAATTTCGGTTATATCGTCAATACTGCCGACAACGCTGATTACATCTCCGCCGTCATCGTAAATCGGCGAGGTTCTAAGATGGAAAGTACCCATTTCGGTCTTCGAGACCCATTCTTGCGCCCCGGCGGTGAAAGTCTTGCGTATATTATCAATAATTTCGGGGTGCATGATATGCGGCGGGACATCTGCTAGGGTTTTCCCTATGATTCTTTCGGGCGCGACACCGAGTTTTTTAAGGAACATCCCGTTCATAATCGTAATATTTTCATTCACATCGACGCACCAGATAATGCCGGGGTGATTCTCGACCACGCTCTCTAGCTTGGTAACGGCATCGATTATGCGCTCATTCGCGGCAACCAGAGAATTATGCGCGTCTTCAATCTGCTTGGATTTTTCGCGTTCCGCTTTTCTGTTGTTATGAAACGTTACTATGAGAACTATAATAAGAAAAACCAAAACTACCGAAAAGACCAATAAGATTACGGCGCGTTGGTTCGCGTAATAAGACTGTTCGTCCGCGAGCTTTCTTTCATAGTCAAAGCTGCGGTTCACCCAGTCTTTTTCTATCTTGTCGGTATCAATCAGACCCGTTGCTTTGCTAATAATCGAACACAGTGTGTCCTCGTTTATATTGAATCCGAAAATAGATTCAACAAGCGGAGAACTAAACGCGAGGTTTATTTTGAATCCGGGTTTTTCAAGATAGTTAATCAGTATGAGATACTCATATTCCGATGTCATAACCAAGTCAATCTCGCCGCTTTCAAGCGCGTCAAAGGTTTGCCACGAGTAATCATAGCCTATCAAGTTATCACTATTCGGGAACAGCGCACGGTATACCTCCTCATAGGCGGTGTCGTTCACAACCCCCACAGAGGCGCGAATAACCTGATATGCCTCCAAATACGGATAATCGGATCTGGACAAAAGCGCGTACCAGTTAACCGCGTAGGGATAGTCGGGCCAGAGAAACTGCCCCTTCCGCTCTTCGGTAAACAGAAGCTCCGTAACCATCGCGTATTCACCTGATGCTAATTTAGCTAATGTTACGCCCCATACTTCGTCCGGGTCGCACAGATTCTCAAACTCAATGCCTGTCAGCGCGGTTATTTCCGACAGAACATCAATCGCGATACCTTGGTATTCCTCTTCTTTTTCGTTGTAAAAACAGATGGGATAGTTATTGTTTTCAAGAGCTATGGGTATCTTCTTGTTGTTTTCGGCTAAATCATTTACATAAGCCGCTTCTTCAGGGCTTAATGATTTGAAAAATTTATCCTTTGCATAATCGTAATTGCCCGCCTTATATAACTCGTTGAGCTTGTCAATACCGCCCGCGGAGATATATTTGTTTACGGCTGATATAACAGGTCTCAAACCTTGATTCGCGGTAGCCATTGAAACAGAATCATAAACCAACGGGAAAATATTGTTGTGATGCGTTAAATCACTGTACTGCAAAGAATCATTGGCATCGGTTAAAAATACATCTATTTCGCCGTTCAGCATTTTTTCATACGCATCCAGATTGCTTGTCACTTCCACAACTTCAAAACTCAAATCCGTATAAAGAGCAAAAATGGATTGGGCGGTTATCGACCCCTTGTAAACCCCTGCCTTGTGGCCGTTGAGATCGGCGGCTGTTTTAACTCTTAATGAGTGGCTGTAAACACTAATACCCCGTTCCGCGATGGGTGCTGTCATAACATAAAACCCTTCTCGTTCCCGCTCGGGAGTTGGGGTCAGTTCACCCGTAAAGTCGATAGTTTCTGTGTCTATACCGTTTTTTAAGACATCCCACGTATACAGTTCCAAAACAAAAGGAATACCGAACAGCTCTGAGAGCAAATCACAGAACCCGGCTGAAAATCCGGCATAGTCGCCGTTCGACAGCGCGAACGCTTCCACTGAGGGAGCCGCGCTTCCGTAAGTAAACTTTTCTCTCGATGATACGAGAGCTTCTATTTCCTCAATTTCCGCGTTGGTTATACCGGGTATATCACGGAAAGAAACTATGTCGTTCATATCAGTCGATTGAGCCTGCGGCTGTTGTACGGCACAAGAAGAAAGCCCGATAACAGCGCACAAACAAAGCGTAATTGACATTATATGTACAGCAATGGCTTTCACAATTTCCCCGCCCTCTCGTTTCAGAATGCCTCATGGCACAAATCCACCACCTATCATTCTACAATATACGCGGCAAAATTCAAAGCATCCTAGGATGTGATTTTGCAAATATTACACTTGAAATATTTTCATACGGGGTATATAATTATGGTTAACTTGTCCATGGAGGGATTTTTATGCTCACTCCAAATATTCACAACAACAAATACGCGCCCGCGGTACTGCCGGAAACCGCGCCAAGGGATGATTTTCTCGCCGACATCGAACGGGCGGCGGATAAGAAGCTGATATTCATCTCCGCCCCCGGCGATTCGGGCAAAACGGCTTCGGCGGTTCTATGGATAAATAAAACAAGCCGCAAAACGGCATGGATAGGCTTGGACGTTTACGACAACTCCGCTTCTATCTTCTATAAGATGTTCTGTACCGGCATACTCTCCGCGCAGCCGCACAACGACCGCGTGACCGCTATCCTGCAAGACACGGCTTTTTCGTCCGCCCCCGTTGAGCATACCATAATGCTTCTGGCTGAGTTTATTCTGGACGAAAACGAATATGTTCTTGTGTTGGACGACTTCCATACCATAACAAACCTTGAGATACTAAAATCACTGCCCTATATACTGCGCCGTTTGCCGCATTCCTTTGTAACGCTCATTTTAAGCCGTAACGAGCCGGATGAATACTTGGCGGAATACATGGAAGAGAATCAGGCGGTTATTATCGGGGACTTTCCGACAGCGGAATTGCTGTTGGAGCAGAACAAGCTGAATGAATCGTTGACCGAGGCGCGAGCCGCCATTAGAAAACTAACGGAATTTACGCCGAATGAGCAGCGTTTTGCCGCTTATATGCAGCTCGCGGCGGTATATCTCGCGGCGGACAGAGAAGACGAGCTTGCGGCACTGCTTAAAGAAATATATGAGTTCATAAATGAGCGAGCGCAGTTACTTCTCCCGAATTTTCTCGCGTTTACGACAAGAATCAAATTGTGGAACGGCGACAGAACAGCCGCCCAAGAGTGGATAGATAGTAATTTCGCAAACGAAAGCATGGTGTTAGAGCCTTGCCGTATATACCAATATTTTACAACCGTTCGAGCCTATGCCGTACTGGGCGAACTGGACAGAGCGAAGGATTTTGCCGCGCGTCTCAGACAAACGGCAAAGGATTATCACCGCCCGCAGCGCGCCGCCGAAGCCGGGGTTCTGCTTTCCGCTATTCTGTGGGCAAAGGGTAACAGAGATGAAGCGCAGTCAATGATGGAAACCGTTCTGTCCGAAACACAGCCATACTCATTTGTTCGGCTGATTGCGGACGAGGGCGCGGCGATATTACAGGTGCTGAAGAAAATATCGGGCAAGACCGAACACGTGAATTATCAAGGGGTTCTCGACCCCGTGTATGTGAACGGCGTTTACATTGCCGCCTTTGCCGTTGGCAAAAAGCGCGAGGGCATTATTTCGGAGCTTGACAAAAAGACGGTTAAACTCTCCAAGCAGCAGAAAATGATTATCAGTCTTTTGGCGCAGGGGTATAAGAGGGAGAGTATCATAGAAAAAACCGGGCTTTCGCTCGGCACGGTAAAATCATATACAAGAATCGCCTATGAAAAGCTGGGGGCGGGCAACGCGGCGGACGCAGTTGCGAAAGCGCGGGAACTGGGAATCATCGAAATGTAAACACAAAAATACAAGCTGTTGAAAAATCACAGCTTGTGACCCTCTGCAAACCGAGGGGGAAATTTGGCGACCCCGAACGGACTCGAACCGTCGGCCTCTAGCGTGACAGGCTAGCGTTCTAACCAACTGAACTACGGGGCCATATAACATAGATGGTGGGAACAGCAGGGCTCGAACCTGCGACCCCATGCGTGTAAAGCATGTGCTCTCCCAGCTGAGCTATGCTCCCTTGCTCATTACACGGCTTTTACAGTATAATCAATATCGGCGCGTTTGTCAATACAAAAAATAAAAAAAATTGTTTTTTTGTGTAGGGACACCATATATGGTGTCCGTGCGTGAAAACCGCGCGTTATAAATTCAGCGGGATGACCAAGGGCATCCCCTACAGCAAATAATCCTCGGCGGATTTTATGGCTTCATCGAAATCGCTGTACAACAGTTGTTCCGAAATGGCGGTTAACAGTTCGTTTGTCGGCTGCGACCATGATTTTTCCCGCAGTTCCGCTATCGCGTTTTCCGCCGCGTTAACGTCATAATCCTCACAGGCCGCTTTTACGGCGAGTAATTTCTCGCGCAAAAACGCTTTGTCCTCATCCGCAGCGTCAACGCCCGCTGTCTTCTGCGGTGTAATTTCCTCTACAAAGGCTCGTAGTGAACTCAAAAAAGCGGGAGTTTCGGACGCGATAATATCAAGTTTTCCCTCACGGCCCGCCGTTTCCAATTCCAACGCGATTGTGGACAAATCCGTTTTGCCGATGTTGGCGAGCGCGCTTTTCATTCCGTGTACATCTATGATATATGTCCGCAAATCATTTTCATCGGAATAGTCATTTTTCGCGGCTATCGCTTCAAGCGCGGAGAGGGCTTTATTAGCGTCACGAACGAAAATTTCGGCAAAATGCGGGTCGATTGAATCGGATTGTGACGGCAGGTTGGTGTCAGACGGCGCGTTGAGGTCGTCACGCCCTACGGAAGCGCGAGCCGATTCTAGGATTTCGGGGGGTTGTTTGTCGCGTATATGTTTATTCAATATGTTGTTTAACTGGCGGACATCAATGGGCTTGGATATGAAGTCGTCAAAACCGCTTTGCATGAATATCTCCGCCTGTCCCGCGACAGCGTTCGCGGTCAGGGCGATTATTGGGGCGGTATATCCCATTTCGCGTATTTTCCCGGTCGTTTCAACGCCGTCCATCTTGGGCATCATATGATCCATGAATATCACGTCATACACATTGCCGCCGCGTACTTTCTCAATCGCCGCAAAGCCGCTGTCCGCCGAATCGAGCTTTAACCCGTATGGGGTCATCAGGCCTTTTGCGACATATATGTTCGTCTCTACATCGTCTACAATCAAGACACTGCCGTAAGGCATCGGCTCACGGGTAATCTGAACCCTTTTCATCTTCTCCATGCTTCTTGTGCGGAGCTGATGCAGATTATCGGCGGCTTCCTTACCCAGTATCTGATCGTCAATCCTGCCCTGCGGCAGATGAACGGTGAATGTTGAGCCTTTCCCCGGCTCGCTCTCTATTAAAATCTCTCCGTCCATCATGAGTATCAGGTTGCGCGTAATACTCATGCCAAGGCCTGTTCCTTCGGTCGTGCGGTTCGCCTCCAAGTTAAAGCGCGAATATTCGTCAAACAGCTTCTCAACCTGCTCTTTCGACATACCCTGCCCCGTATCGCTCACGGCGGCGATAAACACAGGTCTTTCACTGTCGGAGGTGTCCGCCGAAACAGTGAGCTTGACCGTACCTTTCGCCGTATACTTGAAAGCGTTGGAGAGTACATTATTCAATATCTGCTTGACGCGCAGTTCATCGCCCATCAAGTACGCGGGCATATTTTTATCAACGGAGAGTTCAAATTTAATGGGTTTGCTGCCGATACGCATTATGTTGAGTTGGGCGGTGTCGCTGACAAGGCTCGCAATCTCGTATTTGCCGGGTATGAGTTCCAGCTTGCCCGATTCAATCTTGGAGAGATCCAGTATATCGTTTATGATACCGAGCAGCATATCGCCGGAGGTGTATATTTTGCCGAGTGCCTCTTTTACATCTTCACCGAGCGAGTTATTTTGAAGCTGAACTTCGGTTATGCCGAGGATTGCGTTCATCGGCGTGCGTATCTCGTGGCTCATAGTGCTGAGGAACGCGGACTTTGCTTTGTTCGCTGCCTCCGCCTGTACATTCGCGTTATGTATTTCCGTGTTGTCGTGGGAGAGTACGACAATACCGATAAGCTCGCCCTTAGCGTCAAGGGTGGGCGAGAGGGCGATGGAAAAAAACATCGTCTTCTCACCGCCGAGTTCTACGTTGACCTCATATATGTTTTCATCGGCGGACGCGCTGCTGTGATTGCTGATAAGCTCCTGTATTTTGCGTTCAACCTCCAGCTTGTGTCTGTCGCCGAATCTCTCTTTGGTTATGTCAAGGAACAACTCTCCCGTGACATCGCGCCCGAACGCTTTTTTCACCGTTGAGGTACACAGCAGCACTTTAGGCTCCATATCCAACAGTAAAATATCATCGGGGCAGCTATCCTGCAGCATTTGGTTATACCGCAGTTGTGTCTCTTTTTCTTTCTCGTTAAAGTCACGCAAGGCGGCGGCCTGCCTGTATAAATGCGTGATATTTGTATTTTCTTTTTCAAGTCTCGTGTATTTGCGCTTCAAGGCGTTCAGTTCACTCTGTACGCTTTGCAGGGAGGGTGCTTCCCGGTTATCCCGCAGTTCGTTTTGTTGATTATCCACTAGAAATACCCTCCCCAAACATCTATATTATCCGATTAAAACGCGCATATGGTAAACGTTGCGTTGTGGAATCTGTTCACCGCTTTATTATCGCTCACGCTGGTCGGCGCGATTTCGCCGAATCCGTGCAGTCCCGATAACGCAATGCTCTGCGGTATCAAATCTTTGATGTGGTCGCCCTCCGCCGCTTTCATATCCGCCAAGAACATATTACGCAGACTGCAAGTTACAACCAGAGCCGTTGAATACTCATAACCGTCTCCCGCCGCGTTCGCTTTAGCCAAAAAGTCTTTAAGCCCCGCTTCAGCGGTGTTTGACACATCTGCTCCAACGCAGTAGAGCAGACCGATATACGCGCCCTCGGGGACATTGGCAAAGCAGGTAATTTCACCTGTCTCTTTGTCATAAGCACTCAACGCGCGGGATACGGGAATCCCATCGTTATCATCGTTCGGCATTTCAACGAAGAACTGATAGTTAAACAAAACAGTCGTTTCATCGTTGATGAAAGGAAATTCTTTGATGTACTCATAGGCGGGCTTTCCCTCAATTTCGCAAATGATGTTGTTACGCGCTTTTGTAACCAGCTTTTTCTCAAGGGATTTTTTACCCGCGAGGTTTGCTGTCTGGAATATGGGGCGTATATCGCCGGAGAGCAGCAGGATAGCCATCCTGTCGCCGCCCGCTTCACCGTCAAAGAAAACCTGCTGTTTGCTGAACTCAAAATCATCGCCTGCTATGTAACCGAACACGGGGATATTGCCACATAGCTCCGAAACCGTTTCAACGAGAACATCGGCGGCCGTGAGCGGCGCAACGCAGATAACCAGCTTGGGTTCGGCGGCGGCATCCTGATTTTTCAATTCGCCGTATGCTTTTTGATAGGTGTCTTTTATGTCCAGAGCCGGCTTGTCTGACACCGAGCCGCTGATTGCCGCGCCGAACAGGCAGTCGTCATCGGAAAGCACATGGAGTATCAAGGAGAGTTCATGGTATCCCTCGTTTGACAGCATAGCACCCGCCGCCGTAGTCCCACCGATAACATGACATCCCAGCTCGCGGCTAATTGCGGCGGACAGTTCCCCGATTTCCATATCCGGCTGACCGTGAAGAATAGCAACGGTATGCTTGCCGAAAGTGAGTTTGTCCCTGATTTGAGCCGTCAGCTCCTTTGCGGCGGCGGCAATGTCGTCCAGCTCGTAGCTGATAGCGGTTGCTGATTTCATAGTCATACCTCTTTCTATGTGAATTTGGTTTGCCTCTTATTGCAGCGCGAATAAATCTTTGCCCGCGCCGCAAAGAGGACACGTAAAGGTGTTGGGAACATCATCCCATACTGTCCCTGCATCAATCCCATTGTCTTCATCACCCGCGGTTTCGTCATAGATATAACCGCATACGCATTCGTACTTCATGTTTTTTTCTCCTTTCCTTATTTATTTGAGTTTTTCAAAATCATTTACGCCGTGCTTGCAGAGAGGACATATATAATCATCAGGCAAAGCACTTCCCTCATAGACATACCCGCATATTTTGCAGATGAAGCCGTCCTTATGCTCTTTCGGCACTTGCGGTTTCGGTTTTATATTATCAAAATAGTATTGATATGTTACGCTCCGCTCTGCGGACAGTACAAACGCTTGCGCTACATCGGCTACAAACAGTGTATGCGTGCCGTAATCCAAGGATTCTGTGACCTTTCCCGAAATTACCCCGTTTGTATGTTCCGGCAGATAGCGGATACCGTTGACAGTCCTGCTGTTACCCCCGTATTTTCCGAACTTGTCCGTATCCCGCCCGCTGTGAAAGCCGAACTGCTCAAAAACGGTAAATGCCGCGCTTTCGGTCAGTATTGATATGTTAAACTCTCCCGTTTTCAGTATCATATCGTGTGTGAGATTTGCCTTGTTTACGGCAACGGATACCCTGCGGGGATTCTCCGTAATCTGAATCGCTGTGTTAATAACGCACCCGTTGTCCTTATCGCCGTCTTTGGCGGTTAGGATGAACAGACCGTAGGAGAGCTTGAACATCGTCATCGGGTCAACCGCGTTCGGCGGCGCGGAAACTTCAACTTTTTTGACCTCTTGATTGGGGAACGTTGCCGCAATAGCATTTGCCATTTCGCCGATTTGCGCGAGCTGCTCTATTTTCACAGATGATTTTAAGCTGACCGTATTCTCGATGAATGTCATGTTCTTGCATTGCCCGAGTTTTTCGCGTATCAGACCGCCGCTCGCCGCCGCCCATGAGCCGTTCTCAATAACGGCAACGGTGCGGTTTTGAATATTGTGAGCGGCGAGGTCGCTGATTAACGCCTCCATCGCCACGAAAATACCCGCATTGTATGTTGTGGAAGCGAACGCCAAATGACTCCACTTGAACGCGGCGGAAACAACTTCCGACGCAGGAATCACCGAAACATCGAACATCTCTGTTCTAATGCCTTTTTCGCGCAGGGCGGACGACAGTATTTCGGCGGCGTTTTCCGTGTTCCCGTAAACGGACGCATAGGCAATCATCACGCCTTTTTCCTCGGGTTCGTAGGCACTCCAAAGATGGTACTTGGAAATGATATTCTGAATATTCCGCCGCCAGACGAAACCGTGAAGTGGGCAAATCATATTTATGTCAAGGGCTGAAGCCTTATTAAGCAGTGTTTCGACCTGTACTCCGTACTTTCCAACGATATTCGTATAATAACGCCGCGCTTCGTCCATATAGTCCCTAGAAAAATCCACTTCATCCGCGAACAGCGCGCCGTTGAGCGCGCCGAAACAACCGAATGCGTCCGCTGAAAATAGTATTTTATCCGTGGTGTCATGTGTAACCATGACCTCCGGCCAGTGAACCATCGGAGCCATCACAAAACTAAGGGTATGCCTGCCTGTGTTCAGCGTGTCGCCCTCGCCGACAATAGTTACCCGTGAATCTATCTCAACCTCATGGAACTGCTTGATGAACCCGAGCGTTTTCTTGTTGCACACGATTTGCATATCAGGGTAACGGGCGAGCAACTCGCAGAGCACGGCGGAATGGTCGGGTTCCATGTGCTGTACAATTAAGTAATCCAAATTTTTCCCGTTCAGCTCAAAGCTGAGATTCTCCAAAAACCTATGCGCGACAGCTTTGTCCACCGTGTCAAACAACGCGGTCTTTTCATCTTGCAAGAGGTAGGAATTATACGAAACACCTTTCGGAACGGAATATACGCCCTCAAACATTGCCAAGCGTCTGTCATTCGCGCCAATCCAAGTCAAATCATCGGTAATTTTCTTTGTGCAGTGCATATAGATTCCCCCTGTTTAGAATCAAAAACATTAACGTTGAAATTTTATCATATTTTTCATCGTTATGCAAGCAAGAAATTTCGCCCCCCTGCAAATTGCAAAATGCAAGATTAATTGCCCACCATAAAATACCAGTTATAATAAGACGCAGTATAATCTGCTGTTAAACTACTCTAATCT
>Ga0082212_10008434_pt1 | contig 13451 bp, 4 predicted proteins | sample TergutNt197P3_FD_71548 | JGI IMG/M metagenome (GOLD analysis project Ga0082212, IMG submission 71548) | Neocapritermes taracua P3 segment gut microbial communities from Petit-Saut dam, French Guiana - Nt197 P3 | ecosystem: Host-associated > Arthropoda: Insects > Digestive system > Gut ... | reverse complement strand
AGAGCAGGATAAAGGGTTTACGCCAAACTGGCTGATTAAAAATCTAAAAATTGAAATAGAAAAAGCAACAGAAATAATCAGGATTCTAAAAAAATATAAACTCGTCAATACTACGCAAATAGAAATGGACGATACTACGCAGGAAATATATACTTATAAGCCCACTGCGTCATTTGCCGCGCTTTTAATTTTCGCACGGGAAATGATTGACCGCCCAACAAGCTGGCGGTTTTGCACTAATAACAGAACCAAGCCGTATTTATCATAATTAATATTTTTCGCAAAAAAACAGACACATTTCCCGCGTTTTCTTCATAAAATATAGTAAAAACGCAAATTATGTTGGGGGGACGCGGGAATATATGCCTAAATCTATTATAATATCAAGCGGCGGCGTTTCCGCAGTCACGGACAACGGCAGAAAAAAGAATAATTATGACAGAAAAAGATTTAAAACAAGATACAGGGTTCTGATTTTTTTTCTTGTCATAATTTTATTTGTTATAGGTATCGTGAAATATTCAGAAGCCAGAATACGCCCGATTATTATATCTATGGCGGAGGCACACGCGAGAAGCATTGGCGCGAAAGTCGTCAGCGAAGCTATAAGCGAAGAAATCGAGGAGAATAATATATCTTACGATGATTTGATTTCGTTCGAGAAAGACGAAAGCGGTAAAATCGCGGCTTTGAAAACAGATATAATCATGGTGAACAGGTTAAAATCAAGATTATCCGTCGTGATTTTAAACAAGCTCGCGAATATGAACGACATAAATTTATATATCCCCGTGGGAAATCTTGTAAACGGCGAGTTTTTCTCGGGGAGAGGCCCGAGGATAGAAATTATTGTGCTGCCCGTCGGTTCGGTCGCGACGAATATAACAAATGTTTTCACGTCCGCCGGAATAAACCAGACGCGCCATCAAATCATGCTCGAAGTATATGTCACGGTATCCGTCATCATGCCGTTTTCTGTTGAATCCACAGATATTTCAACGTCTATCGCAATCGCCGAAACTATAATCGTGGGCGACGTGCCGAACATGTATATGGAAACCGGAACGGTCGGGATTCCGTGATATTTAAATTTTAATCATTTTTCTGATGCTTTTTATAGCGCGTTTTCGCATTTGAAATACGCCCGAACGTGTCATCTGGAGCTTCGCGGCGATTTCCTCAAGCGTTTTGCCGAGAAAATAATACTGGACTATGGTCGTATATTCATCAAACGGGAGGTTTTTCATGGCTTGGTATATATTTTCGAGCATGATTTTATCTTCCGTTTGGTTTTCGATTGAATTTTTAGGGTCGTATATATCTGACTGCAGGTTTTCAACGATATTATACGCGTTTTTAAACCCCTGATTCTCGAAATTTTCGTTCAGAGCGTCAAGGGATATAATATTATACGGGTTTTCGTAAAATAAATTGGGTATATTCTCGCTTTCAGACTTTATTCTGTCCGAATTTATTTTTTTACGGACTTTATACGGCAGCGCAATCATGCTCGATTTTCTGAGATAATCTATAATCGAGCCGTTTATACGCCATTTTGAAAAAGTCTTGAACGAAGTATTTTTGTCTTTTGAGTAATATTCGACGGCTTCTATAAGCCCTATGACCGCGCTCTGAAATATATCCGACATTTCATGGGCGTTCCTGCATACCGGATATATGCTCTTTACAGGCTTGTATAATAAATAAAGATAATGCTCGATTAATTTATTTCTGTTTTCGACCGTCCTGTTTTCGTCGTAACCGCGCCATAATTCATCAATATTATATTTTATTTTCAAATCTTTTACTTTTTGATATTTCATGTATTTAGTATAATCAAAAAACGCGAAATTATAAATATAAATTATAATTAAAATCAGCCGATATAATATATAATACGACACGGAGGATTTTATAACATGAGCGGATTTTATAAATTTAACGCGGCTTCGGAAACCCAAAGCGTTACGGGCTGGATAAAAAACTGGTTTGAAAAAGAAAGCGGCGGGGCTTCGGGCGTTATAATAGGCATTTCCGGCGGAGCTGATTCTTTGATAACCGCAAAATTATGTTGTGAAGCCATAGGCAAAGACAAAGTGCGGGGCGTTTTAATGCCAAACGAAAATCAGCCGGATATTTCGGATTCATATAAAGTATGCGCTCTTCTGGGCATAAAATACGACGAAATAAATATCGGGGAAACGTTTCGGAAATTAATCGGCTCTATTCCCGGGACTTTAAGCGATTTATCTGTTATTAATACCGCGCCAAGATTAAGAATGACGGTAATATATACTTTGGGCCAGACATTAAATTACAGGGTTGCGGGAGCGGGCAATTTATCCGAGAGATACGTCGGGTACTGCACAAAATGGGGCATAGATACGGCGGCTGATTTCAACCCGATTGCCAGATTTACTAAAACAGAAGTAAAGCAAATCGGGGACTGTCTGGGCCTGCCTCATGAATTAGTGCATAAAACCCCGGCGGACGGATTAACCGGACTGTCAGACGAAGAAAATATGAAAATAACTTACGGGGTTCTCGATAATTATATCAGGACTCAGTCATATGAAAAAAAAGATAAAGAAATGATAGACAGAATTATTAAAATGAATAAATTGGCTCAGCATAAATTAAATCCCATACCGTCGGTTGACGCCCATTGTTACTGATAATTTGCTTATAAAAATTTTTCTGATTCAATCTGATATTTAACGTATAACCCTTGACTTGATTATTATGTTGTGATATAATATATTTTGAATCTGATATAAAATATTATTTGTTTTGAAAATATTAACCTGAAAAATATAGGGAGGCATATAAAAATGAAGTCCGTTTATTTAACGACAACGAAAAAAACGACCCGGGGTATAGCGTTGCTGATTGTAATAGTAATGCTTTTTTCGCTCGCTCCGGGAATTGCCGTTACGGCGGCCGGCCCGAACCGGAACAACAATAAAACCGGAATTGATTACAGACCCGCAGACGTGATTGTCAGGGGGAAAATCAACGGCGAAGAAAACGGCGCGTATTATATTAATCTTACAAGAGAAACGCTCGCCGTGCAGGCGGATTATAAAATATCGGCTTACAGCGTCAACAACGGCTCAACCTGGACGGCTGTGAAAGCAGGTACGGAATTTGACAGCGCGGCCATGGTAAAATTATTTACGAAAGACGTTACGATTCAATTAACCGACAAGTATGACGCAAAAACCAGAAAACCTGAAAAAGACGCTACGGTCGTGAAATTCGCCAAAATAAACAAGCGTCCCGCAGCTAAAACATATGCCGTCAATTATTTAATAGGCGCGGATGTAACCGGCGCAACCCCGGGAACATGGGTGCTTGCCGAGAAAAATACAAGCACGGCTTCGATAAAAGAAGGCATTGAAATCGCCCTCGCCGATTCCGCCGGAAAAGCCGCGGATTCACAGGGCTACGGCAGATTCTTCGGCAAGAACGGCACTAAAAACGGCATAGAGATTGCACCGCTTCCCGCCGACAAAAAGCCCGTTTCGACTTCGTATTTTTACAGGACCGCCGCAAAAGACAACGGCAACGGTACATATACGCTGGCAAGCGCGTCAAAAAAAATAACGGTCAAGGGACAGCAGAAACCTCCGGCATATAAAGTTGACAAGAAGAAAAAGACCGTGTCTTACGGCGCGAACACTCATATAGCGAAAAAAGGCAAAAAAGCAGAGCTTAAAAGCGCCAAAGGCGATTTGAATATCGCCGAGGGCGGCGAAATATATCTCTGGAGCGCGGCGACCGCGACCAATCCCGCGTCGGCAATGACGCAGTATAATATTACGCCCGGAAATACAGAAATATCTTTCAGCGAAACTACGACTGAAAGCATTGACATACCGACATACGACAGAAACTCGGGGACAGACCTTGTCGTTATATTGGACATCCATGATTTTGCCTCGTTTGACCACGATAAGGGCATAGAAGTAGACGGAGTAAAACTCGATAAAAAATATTACGACGTCAGAAGCGGTTCTACAATAATAACAATAAAAAAAGCGTATCTTGATACTCTGGACGACGGCGACCACTACGTCAGGGCGACTTTCGGCGACCCGTTCAACGCCATTGTTGATACATTTTTTATAGTTGACGATACAACTGAGCCGCCCATAAATGTGGTTGGCGCCGACACTGGCATTTCGCGTGCCGAGGGAATTCCGGGCATGTATATAATCGGCGACTCTTCGGCCGTATTAGGCGGCCCCGCTATAACTCTGACAGCGTTTCTTTATGATGCAAACGGAGACCCTGAGGCGGCAGTGACGCCAATAACATGGAGCAGCGATAATACGGCTATTGCAACCGTTGCGGGAACTTCCAATACAGGAACAGTAACGCTGGGAACGATAACAGGAACTGTGACTATAAGAGCGCAATACGGTCTGCGTATTGCAACTCATGTAATAACCGTAACTGATAATAATCCTACTGGTTTGACCATATCTCCTACTAACCTTACTATGTATCCGTCAAGCACATTCCCGCTGACAGCGTCAGTTACACCGAGCAGCTCTTCGAATTATAATATAACATGGACTACTTCCAATTCCTCTGTTGTAATTATAGATAATCCGGCCAGCGGAATAATCAGGACAGGCAGCGCAACAGGTTCGGCTACTATCACGGCTACGCTCAGAACGGGAACTGTGCAGGGTTCGGGAACTTTTATTGATTCTAAAAGTTGTTTTGTGACCGTTGTATCTGAACCCTTAGAAGAACCTCCGGTATTTGTCGGAAGTTCTCCTACCGAGTTGTTAGAGGGAGAAGTCGGCAGCCTGTATAACGCCTATATCGGAGCGACAGGTTCTCAGCCTATCACGCTGACAATCATAGACGGCAGCCTGCCTCCGGGTCTTACTCTTACCAACGGCTTGATTTCGGGAATTCCCACATCATGGAACAAGAACAGCTCCACAGGCACTGCCGCCCCGTATATTTTTACGGTTGAGGCAAGGAACACTTACGGCAGCGCTACAATGGAGTATAGAATTTTAATCAAACCCGCGACTCAAGTCAGGTTCAGCGTTGCGGGCGACCCTCTGGGAACGTTAGTGGCAAAAGTAAATAATAATACTCCCATTAACAGCGGCGATTATGTAGCGCACGGCAATAATATTACATTTACCGCTACCCCGAATAATCCAAATGTCAATTATACTATGGAGTGGACTTATGAGACTACTACCGGCAGCACTTCAGGTAGCGGCGACCCTAATATAGGCGACGTCGCCGGCTTTGTTTATGATGTGACGAACTTATCTGCGGACAGCATAAATATAACGGTCAGATTCAAGAGCGACGCTCCGGTTATAAATACGCCGCCTTTGCCGCCCGGCAGAAGAGACGTGACTTACACTCCGGTTACCCTTTCGGCAATATGCGATACTCCGGTTACATGGAGCTGGATTTTTGACGCTCCGTCTACCGCCATTCCGCCTATGATGAATATAAACAGCGGCAGGATTGAGGGAATACCGACGAAGTCCGGTTTGCATCATGTGATTATAACGGCAAAAAGTCAGAGTCAGGCTTCGACTTCCGCTCCGTTTGAATTTTATGTAGAGCAGAAATTTATCGTCACACACTCAGCCGTAAGAAATGGCGCAGAACCCAATGTCAACGGTTCGCTCTCGGCAAAAACGCTCGGAACTACAACCGGCGGAAATTACCCGAGCCGTCCTATAGCAGGGACCGGAATCAACGAATTAGCAGATACTATATGGGAAAGCGACGGCCTTGAATTCACGGCTGTTCCGGATAACGGATATGAAGTTGATACCTGGACGCTGACTTATACCAATAATGGCTTGATTACCGCTCCGCCGTCAACCATAACCGCAGCCGTCAATCTTGCAAACAACGAGCAATCCAAGACGTTGAGGCTGACTGCGGCGATGCTGAAAAATCTGGGCGACGCAAGCCGTCCGGACGTGGCTCTGACAGATATAATCGACGTAAAAGTAACGTTCAAGCGTTCCGAGCAGAAAGTGGTCGTGTTCGGCGCGGACGGCGGCAACGGTTCTGTCACGGCAGCGGTGAACGGAGCTACAATCAGAAGCGGAGATTCTGTTCCGGCGGGAGCGACGATTGTCTTTACGGCAATCCCCCTGAACGATAATTTTCGTGTAAGAGAATGGAAATACGGCAGTCTGACAGATATAGATACCGGCTTGCCGTTCACAAGCGAAAAATTAGAATCCCTCAGACCGAATCCTTTGTCGCCGATTCCTATAGACGGAACAAAAATGAATCTGCTGACGCTCAGCGCAGTCGGTAACGGCACAACTTGGACGTTAAACGCCATGCCGGGCACCGATATATGCGTCACAGTCGCGTTTACGCCTATATCAAGCAATTTCACCGTCCAGTTCGGAGCATGGGAAAATAAGGGCGGCAGGGTTACGGCGACTGCTGATAATGTTCCGCTCACGAGCAATATAAACTTAGTTAAAGAGGGAAGCAGGGTAGTCTTTACGGCAGAACCGGGCATCGGATATGATTTGTTTGAGTGGATAGGTATAGATACAGACGGGAATGAAACTCTGCTCCAGCGCGGAGGCGACGTTTACACTGTAAGCTACCTGTCCGGCGACTTAAAAGTGTACGCGAGATTTACGCCCAAGCACGATGTAACAGATATAAGATTAAATAAAGACCAGATGGTTATAATGGGAAGAGGCTCTGAAACTCTGATACCCGAGCTTACTCCCGCAACTACACCGCCGGAAATAATAACATGGGAAATAGGAAGATTTGTGTCTGTCACCGGCGGCGCTGCCGGATATTATAAAATTGATAATAACGTCTGGGTATATGACTCTACCGGCAACGGCACTCATAATTTTGTAAGAGACGAAAGTTACGCTACTGTAAGTGAAAACGGAACGGTAACAGGAATAAAAGTAGCGCCGGCTTCGGAAAATCTCGTAATTATGGCTTCGGTTGTGGGATTGAATAAAGTGGCGGTGTGCGGCGTAAGCGTTTCAAAAGTAGACGTGCAGCGGATTACCGACGTGCCTGAAACGGCAGTAACCGGAATACCTCTGTCAATAATAGGCATGATAGACCCTCTTTCGGCTCTGCTCGAAAATCAGCCCGCAAACGCGAATATAAGAATAGAATGGTCGCTTGCAACGAGGACGGTTACTTCGGGCGGAACTACTACCGAACAGATTATACTTAACACAGCAAACGCAGACGCCGATACCCTCAAGAATAATAATATTTTATCAACGACAAGAGCGGGTCAGGTGACAATAAGAGCGACTATATATGAGTTTGGCGATTCTCTCAGTACCGCTCCCGGCGTGCAGGACAAAGCCAACGGCACGCATTTCAGCACAGGAATCCAGCAGGACGTGAGCAATATAACCGACCCAGACAAAGCTCACATAAGGCAGCTGGACTTCACAATCACAGTCAGGGATTATATACCCGTAAGGGAAACAAACGGCATAACGCTGACGACCAACCCCTCGACTGTTACGGCAAAAGTGCCCACGACTCTGATTGGAACAGTCAGCCCGTCCAACGCTTCATATAAAACGATAGTCTGGTCAATAGATTACGCGAATACCACGACGGGAACTACTACTATTACAGAGGGCAATATCTTAACGGCTGAAAACTCGGGCAACGTAAGACTGCTCGCGACTATAGAAAACGGCAAGGAATTAAATAAAAGTTATACGCAGTATATTAATATAACAGTACACGACATCAAGGGAACGACCATAAGCCTCAATAAAGAAACCCTGACGTTAAATATAGGCGAAACAGACACATCTCTGAAAGCCACTGTTGTTACAAACACTACGGCAAATCCTGTCGTGGAATGGAGAAGCAGCAATGTAAACGTGGCCGTCGTAGACAATTCCGGCAAAATAACCGCAACCGGAGCGGGTACTGCGACTATTACCGCAAGAACGACGGACGGCAGCAATCAGAGCGCGTCCTGCCTCGTCACAGTGCTCGCAAATACAGTCAAGCCTACGATAACTAAGCTTTCACTGCCGGACGGCGTTGCCGACGTAATTTACAACCAGACTCTCACGGCAACAGGCTCCGCGCCGATTAAGTGGAGTTATGAGGGCGATTTGCCTGACGGCTTGGTTCTGAACCCAGATACGGGCGCGATTATGGGAGTGCCGAGCGCGACGAAAACGTTTACTTTCACAGTTATTGCGACAAACTCCGTCGGCGAAGACAGAAGACCGCTTACTATCAAGATAACAGAGCCGATACTTGTATCGGGGATAACCCTGCACTCTGAAGCCACTATTATAGCAATGGAAAAAAGCGCGTTGCTTACAACCACTATTTTCCCCGCAAACGCTACAAATAAAACCCTGATATGGACAACTTCAAATTCAGGTGTGGCAACCGTTTCGCAAACCGGAATAGTAACCGGGGTATCAGAGGGCGAAGCGATAATTACAGCAATAGCGGCTGACGGCGGCGGCGCAAACGTGACCTGCAAAGTTACGGTAATTCATCCGCCCGTAAACGGCGTAGTCATGAATAAAAGCTCTACTTCGATACCGATAGGCAGTTCAGAAACTCTTATAGCGACGGTTTATCCGGCAAACGCTAAAAACAGAAACGTAGTATGGAGCACAAGCAGCAGCACTATCGCCACCGTAAAAGACGGCGCGGTAATAGCTGTAGCGGCCGGTACGGCGACTATCTCGGCAAGAAGCGAAGAGGGCAACTATATAGCGACATGCGTGGTCACCGTGACGATTCCCGTAACGGGAGTTACTTTAAATAAAACTTCTCTTACTCTGCTGCACGGAGCAAAAGAATCTCTGGCGGCTAATATAGTCCCTGCTAACGCGACAAATAAAAACGTAACATGGAGCACAAGCGACAGAACCGTGGCGACGGTAGACAGCGCGGGCGTAGTGACTGCGGTTTATCCCGGCAAGGCTAATATTACTGTGACAACTGTGGACGGCGGAAGAATGGCAGTCTGCGCGGTAACTGTAAATCCCGTGCTTGTAACCGGAGTAACGCTCAATAAAAACTCGACGAGAATACCCATAGGAGATACGGAAACGCTTGTCGCGACAATCGCTCCGGCTAACGCGACGGATAAAACTATAAGATGGACAAGCAGCAACACAAACGTAGCAGTCGTCGATGAAAACGGCAGGGTAACGGGAAGAGCCGAGGGCATGGCGACGATAACGGCAACGACAATAGACGGCAGCTTTACGGCAAGCTGCGCGGCGACGGTTCATACTGTGCCGCTGCTCGGCATAAGCATCAGGAGCTCGGCGAGTATAGGCGTAGGAGGCTCGGAAATACTTGTTCCCACGTTTATACCGGCTAACGCGACAAATAAAAATATATCATGGACAAGCAGCAATACAAACGTAGCAGTCGCAGACGCGTCCGGCAGGGTAACGGGAAGAGCCGAAGGAAACGCTGTTATAACCGTAACGACGGGCGAAGGCGGATTTACGGCGACCTGCTCGGTCACCGTCACGCCTCCGGTTGCAGTGACGGGAGTGAGATTAAATAAATCTTCCGTAACATTGACTCAGGGAGGAACCGAGACGCTGACGGCTACTTTAACTCCGGCAAACGCCGCGATTAAAGACGTTACATGGTCAAGCAGCGATACAAGCGTGGCAACCGTGAGTTCAAACGGCGTGGTTACCGCAAGGGCAGAGGGAACTGCGGTAATAACAGTAAGAACTGCGGACAAAGGCTTTACGGCGGCATGTACTGTTACCGTTGACGGAATATATAATATAATTGTAGTTCAGACGTCGGGAGGCACGGCGTCAGCTACACATACGCAGGCAAGGTCCGGCACATACGTGACGATGACCGGGATTCCCGCGAACGACGGGTATTATGTTACATGGGTTACGTCTCCTCCGAATATTATAGTAGCGGGAAACAGCTTCGCAATGCCCGCGTCAGACGTTACTATAACCCCGGTATATCAGCGCATTTCGCTTATTGATTCATATACTGACACTTCGTCGATTAATACAAACAATCCGTCGTATAATCTGGGCACCCTGCAAAGCGTAAGTATTCCCGCGACTACGCTGTCAGACTTAGGAAAGCAGAATTCGAAATTTTCTATCGACGTCAATTCTTCTTACGGAACATATCAGGTTCCCGTAAACTTTGCTTCTATAATACCGGATTTAAATTCTACGCTTTCAAGGAACAATGTAAAAATAAGCGACGCCGCGTTTAATATAATAATGCAGGACAAGACTTCGGACAGGGGGGTTCTCGACACCCTTGCAAGAGACATGCCGGACAGCCAGATAATAAGCGCGGTCGAATTCACCGCTGAAATCGCGACGCTGAACTCGAATTCGTCCGGCGTAGGCAAAACGCTGGATACAATCAGCCATTTCTCAGAGCGCGTGACAAGGCTGATACCCATGCCGCCGAATATGACCGTAATGCCAAATCACTGGGGAGTGTTCAGATATAACGATATAACGAGAAAATTTGAATTCGTGCCGCACTCTACGCAGACTATTAACGGAGTTCTCTACGCGGTTGTCAATTCAACTGAAAACGGCATATATGTCGTAGCCGAGCATACCGTTATATTCGGGGACGTTCATACTGACGAATGGTACGCGACTTACGTCGAAAAAGCGGCGGCGAAAAATATCGTTCAGGGCATAGGGGGCAATCTTTACGAACCCGAGAGAGACGTGACGAGGGCTGAATTCGTGCAGATGATAATAAGAGCTTTGCAGCTCCCGCAAGCCAGCGCAGCCGCGAAGGCATACGCCGACGTATCTTTGAACGACTGGTATTACGACGCAGTCATGAAAGCAAGGTCGGCGGGACTGCTCGACAGGTTCTCGGGAGATAATTTCCTGCCAGACCAGCCTATAACCCGCGAGGAGATGTCAGTTATATTAGCGGCGGCGGCAAGGCGCGAAAAACTTACGGCGTCATCGTCCGCCAGCCTGTCAGGCTCGTTTACAGATTACAACCAGTTCAACAGCGCATATACGTCCGACGCAGAATTCGTCTACAGGTTAGGAATTATGCAGGGAACAGCCGCAGGAATATTCAATCCTAAAGGAACGACGACAAGAGCGCAGGCCGCAACGGTTCTGATACGACTGCTTGACCTGCTCGGATTCATCGACTGATAAAAATAATAAAAAATTTGGGCGGGGTTTTCCCCGCCCTTTTGCAACCTGTTTATTTTTAATTATAAATTACTTCGGTCAGAACTCCCTGAACCACAATCCGAATCAGTCTGGTACTATTGTTCGCCCATGTCGCCAACGTTATTATGCAAGGTACGTTCGACTTGGGGGTTAAAGTAATACTGTCTTTTTGAAATACGCTTCTTGACTGCACGTCGTCCAAATATTCGAAATAGCTATTATTATCGGCAAAGTCTATTTTTAAAGTGCTGCCGGGAAAATCCGTTTGCGTCCAATCCGCGCCGCCCATGTCTATATCATAAGCCGCGAACACTTCATACCTGTATATAGCTTTATCCGTGTATAATTCTATTATGCTGTTTTGAAACAATTCTTCATCGTTTAAGTACCGCTCCAGAGGCTGAAACATTGAACCGTCAAGCATATTGTGACCGTAGATTATCGTGTTATAATTGTTCAGGGGGTTTCTGTCGTTTCTGTAATCGCAGAAAATTGCGCCCGCGCTATTTTGTCTTTTTTGAAAATCGTGATTCAAATAATAATCATTGTCTGTTGTCTGAACTACGGGATAATTATAATCTACTGTTTTATCATCGCTTAATCTAATCCAACCGTAAGAGTCGAAAGCATTTGATTCAACTCTGACAAAACCGTCCTCGTCAACTATTACTATGTCTGCGTCTGTTGCTTCTTGATACCCGTCTTTGTTAGTAGTTCCGTCTCTGAAAACCCAGAACGGCTCAAGCGGGTCGCTTACGTCAAGATGAGAAATCGTTTCAATCTGCACGTTGACAGTATCGGGCAGGAAGTCAAGATTACCCGCCGTCAGGTTAGCAAACGTCACGTTTTGCAGATTTGTTAATTTACTGAGATACCCCGCGCTGATTGCGCCGTTATTCACAAAATTGTCGTCAAGCAGTCCGGCTTCCGCGAAAAATCCCAATATCTGCACATATTCGCGGGTGCTTGCGTATGGGTCAAATACGGCTATCGGATATTCAGCGGATATTGGGTAAGTCAAAAGCAGTTCTGCCCGTGCGTCGGGTTCAAGGTCGGGAGCGTTTGCGTCGAATATTGTGTAATAAGCTTTTAGTTTCTCAATCGACCTTTCATTGTGCGGCAAATAAGTTTCGTAAAATTTTTCGAGTATATATTCTTCAAAAATTCTCGCGTGAATAATTGCCGGAATCATGTTATACTCCGTGCCGTTTATTATAAATGACACAGGTGTCAAATCTCCGAGCGGTATATCGTTTATACTGTCTGTCGTTGCGCCGAGCGTTGTCAAACCGTTGATTATACTTATATCCGTGATTTCGTCAAGTTGTTCCTGTGTGATTTCTTCGCCGGGCAATAATCCGAAGTAAAGTCTGAGCGCGGCTTCGTAGACATTTTGGTCGTGATAACTGTTCATTTGAAAGCTATAATAGCTATCATTTGCCGCAACTGTCGTCTTGATTAGTCCGCATGACGACATAATTATTATATTTATTGATATAATCGCAGTCAAAAATACTGACAGAGCGATTATAAGACGTTTTTTATTTGTAATGTTTTTCATGTTTGCGTACCTCCTTTTTAAAAAATCAATGTTTTTTTGCTCGCCGAAAAACAAACTGGCGGACGGTATATTTATTAACTGTCTGTTGTTTTTAGCGGCGCATTTTTGTTCTGCGACGTCAAGGATAATATTCATGTAATAATCGCTTTGCTCATTCCCGAAAAGATTCATGACCTGCCTGTCAACGCTTAATTCGCAGTCCTCGCCTATTGTTCTGACAACTTTACGCGTCATCGGATTGAACCAGTGCACCCCCGCGATGATAATCGACAGCACTTTATAAAGCATATCATATCTTTTTATATGATACAGCTCGTGTATAAATATATATTTAAGTTTTTGAGCGTCCAAAATGCAAGCGTCGTCAATAAACACGGAGGGGTTAAACAGTCCGCATACGCACGGAGAAGTAAAACTCCAATTCATAATACGAAGATTTACACGCCTGTTTACTCCGACGGTTTCAAGACATTCTTTGAAAATATCGTTTATCCGTTCGTCAGCGCAAATGCTTGATTCTTTGTAAAACAATTTTTTCATTTTGAAATAATCATGAATTGTTTTAAAAGTAACGAATATAAACCCCGCGAGCCAGACGAGGAGCAGTACAGATATTATTGCGTCTTTGTTGCTGCTGATTAATTTTAATAGCTTCGCCCGTAAATTTTGCAGACTCCCCC
>Ga0082212_10001801_pt2 | contig 13451 bp, 8 predicted proteins | sample TergutNt197P3_FD_71548 | JGI IMG/M metagenome (GOLD analysis project Ga0082212, IMG submission 71548) | Neocapritermes taracua P3 segment gut microbial communities from Petit-Saut dam, French Guiana - Nt197 P3 | ecosystem: Host-associated > Arthropoda: Insects > Digestive system > Gut ... | reverse complement strand
TGGTCGTATACCGCTCCGCTCCCGTGCCCCGCAAGGTTGAAATAACAGTGGCTTGTAATGTTGAGCACTGTATCTTCGCTTGGAAGCGCGCGATAGCGTATTTGCAGTTCGTTTTCGGGAGTCAGTACATACGTCACCCATAAATCAACTGTTCCAGGAAAACCTATAGCACTTACATCGCGGTAGTAGAACTCCGCCTTTTCACCTTCCGAGTCGGAACCCATTGTTCCCCGAAAAAGCTTCTTCGCATAGTTTTCGGCTCCGCTGTGCAAAATGAACGGCGCCTTTTGCCCGTTCTGTTCCGGCAGATCGACGGTATGGCGCTTGCCCTTGATAAATACTTCGCCCCTGTCAATCCTGTTTGCGACACGGCCCACAATGCCGCAGTTCCAGCCAGTGCTGCGGTACTGATCGTTAAAGTTTTTGAAACCCATAACGACGTCGACCTTATCTCCGCCGCAACCCGGCACTTTAATAGAGCGTATGGTTGCGCCGTAGTCCATTATCTCGACCTCAGCGCCGCTGACGGCGGTCATCCGGAACAGGGAGACGTCCTTTCCATCAGGCGTAACTCCGTACTTTTTTATCTCGATCATATGGGTATACCCCCTGTCTCCGCAGTATACAGCAGATAGCGCGATTTTTCAATTACGATTGGATTTTTTCTACCGGTGTGATACAATCAAGCACAAACTCATCAGAAGAAGGTGTATATACTTTGTACGGATATATCGGAAAAATCCTTGTTGTGGATCTGACAAGAAAACTATTTGAGACGCGGGAACTGAACGCCGATTGGGCGTACAACTACATTGGCGGAGCTTCGCTCGGCGCGCGGTATCTTTATGACATGATGCCGGCTAAGACGCCCGTCTTCGCGCCCGGGAGTATCCTCGGGTTCGTCGCGGGCCCGCTTAACGGCACAAAGGCGCTACTGGGAGCACGATTCACTGTAGTCAGTAAATCACCGGTGACAAACGGCTGGAACGACTCCAACTGTGGTGGTTCTTTCGGCCCCGCAATGCGTAGATCAGGCTATGACGCGATATTCTTCGAAGGCATATCCGACGCGCCTGTATATCTGTTCATCGACGACGGCGTTCCCGAACTCCGCGACGCCTCCGGTTTGTGGGGCAAAACGACTTCGGTAGTCGAAGGTATCCTCAAAGACGAGCTCGGCGGCAAGATAAGCGTCGCGCAGATCGGGCCGGGCGGCGAGCATCTGTCGCACATGGCCGCAGTGATAAACGACGCGCACCGCGCCGCGGGGCGGGGCGGCTCCGGGGCTGTCATGGGTTCAAAGAAACTCAAAGCTATCGTATGCCGCGGCGGCAGCGCGGTAGTACCGGTGAAGGACGACGCCGCGCTTGTGGAGTGCAACAAAGAGTGCATAGCGCACGGTTCCCCGGGCGGCAGGGGCGAAGGTATAGTCGCGCAGTTCAAGACGCTGGGTACCTCCGCAGAGTACGATTCATGCGTTATGATGGCGGACGCGCCTATTAAAAACTGGTCAGGCGCTCCGGAGGCGGACATTTCGGACGATGAAGCCGTCGCTCTGGCGGGACGCGTCACCGATCCCAAGTACAGGATCAGCGGTATCGGCTGCACAAACTGTTATATAAAGTGCGGGGCGTATTATAAGCTGGACCACAAGAAGTATAAGTCAGAGCACGCCACCCGCCCCGAGTACGAATCGCTCGGCGCGTTCGGCAGCATGATGCTCAACAGCGACGCCGACACCGCGATAATCCTGAACATGTTCTGCAACGAGTACGGCTACGACACGCTGTCGTTCGGCGGCACGATATCGTGGCTGATGGAATGCTATAACAAGGGGATATTCTCCATCGAAGAACTTGACGGTATTGACTTGAAATGGGGCGATACGGACGCAATCGTCGCAATCGGCGAGCGCATTTGCGCGTTCGAGGGCATAGGCGTCGCGCTGAACCTCGCTTCACAGGGCGCGGCGCAAGCGTTGGGCAAGGGCGAAGAGTGCCTCGTCACGGCGAGCGGCATCGAGCTCCCCATGCACGGTTCGCGCTATAATCCGGGGCTCGCGCGCATATTCCAGTACGACCCGACCCCCGGCAGGCACATCAAAGGCGGCCGCGGAGTCCCGTTCGGGCATAACCCGCCTGAAGTAAAGTACATATATGAGAACACGGGCGAAGCGGACGCTGCGGGGCTGCTGGAATGGGAACTGACAGACTCGTCGGGTGTGTGCGGCTTCGGCAACTTCCTGCTCGCGCCGTGGATAGCGATCAAGATGGTGAACGCCATCACCGGGTTTGACTACTCGCAGGAGCAGATGGTGCAGTTTTCATACCGCTCGTTCACGATGCGCCACGCGTTCAATCTGCGCGAAGGCTTCCGCCGCGGTGATTTCCACATCTCCGACAGGGCAGTGGGCAAGCCGCCGCTCACGGCGGGCCCGCTCAAGGATATAACCGTTGAGCACGAAAAACTGGCAGATAACTTCTACGGCTTCCTGGGCTGGGATATAAAAACCGCTGTCCCGCCGAAAGAGTTCCTCGAAGAGCTCGGCGGCCTCGACTGCGTGATAGAGGACTTGTACGCTTAGATACGCATAGAATAAGTGATGTTATGAAACTAAAAATTGCTATTAAAATACTGTTCCGCTCGCCGGTCAGGACAGCTCTTTCAGTTGTCCTGCTCGGCGTCGTCACGTTCGCGCTGTTCTCACAGGCCGCGGAGTACTCCATCACGCAGCGGGAAATGGAGAAAGCCGCCGCGCAGTACTACGGGGTCGGCTCTGTGGAAGCGGACTCCCCGTACATGCCGTTTCTATACGGCGACACCGGTTATCCGCACCATCTGGTTCTTACCGCGACCGATCCGGAAGGACACCGCAGCTATGTCTCTACGCTGGACAGCACCGCTACGGGGCTCTACACGCTGCTTACTCAGGAGCAGATAGACGCCGTATCGGCGCTTCCCTACATTTCATCGACCGACACGCGGCTCATGACAGCCGGCGTATCGGACGACTATTACCGGCTTGACGACGGCGGCTGGTTCTATGGTTACTCGATGCGCTGCGTCGTCGAAGCGACTGTTACATCGGAGACAACGCTCTACAAAGGCTTTCATGAGGGATTTGGCAATGTGTCGTTCTTTGCCGACAACGTGAAAATGCTCGCGGGGTATGTCCCGCCGATAGAAGGCAAGGAATCAGTTCAAACCACAGATATGCTTACGCAGCATGTCTTCCACGGAAATACTAAGATTGCTTCTCCTGATTATTGGGCTGCAGGCAGGACCGATGGCTTCACAGACAGAATGGCATACTTCTATATCGGCGGAAATGAGTATGGGTACAAAGAGTTAAGCAAGTTGACTGTCGGGAGGCGATATGTTTTTGTACTGAGATTCTCTCCGTGGGGAGGGCCTGATGGACCTTTCGAGTACGAATACTGGCCGGAATTTCTGCTTGATTACCCTGAAGGATACCAATATCATATTGGCGACCATCTGACGGATTCGTGGTGCAATGCTGTATGGCCGATTGACGATGAACCGGAAAACTACCTGGAACTGGAGAAGTACGCACCGCTCCGCGAGTTCATGGAGATGATAAATCAGGACAGCCGCACGTTTGATATGGTCTACACGGATGATATGGAAACCATCATGCGTTTTGCCGACGGCAGTATGGAACTGGCCGAAGGGCGGTTGATAGCGTGCGAAGACAGCGCTTCACAAGGAGACGCAACAGCGGACGGCGCTGTTCCGTGTGTTGTTAGCGAAGAGTTCGCAGCGGAAAACCGGCTTGGTGTCGGCGATGTAATATCCATGAACCTAGGCACGCTGCTTTTTGAGCAGTACGTGAACCTCGGCGCCATAGCGGGGACGCGGGAAAGATACGCGCCTCCTTCAGTACCTGCAAGGCTTGAAATCGTCGGTATATACAGAAACACCGACAGTGAGAGAGCGCGGAGCAAAGACCCGAACTGGGCTTACTCCGTGAATACGATTTTCGTACCGAAGTCGCTGCTGCCCCTTGATCCCGCGGCGCTGCCCCCGCATGAGTACAAGCGGGAGTTCACCTACAGATCGTGGCCCGGCCTTACGATCCAGGACCCGTACTGGAACACGTTCCATCACGTAAACCTTGACAGCCACGGGTATTCTCCAAGCGAGTTCAGCTTCAGGATAGACAATGCGCGTGATATCGGGCCTTTTCTGGCCGCCGCCGAACCGCTGACAATGGATATGGGCCTGAACCTCATGTTCAACGACAGAGGATGGCGGTACGTGGAGCAGGGCTTTCTGGAGGTAGCTCGGCTGGCGGTGATCAAGCTGACGCTGTTCACTGCATCGGTCATAGCCGCAACATGCCTTGCCGTATACCTGTTCATAGGCCGCAGGAAGAAAGACTATGCAGTCATGAGGGCGTTGGGAGCGCCGAAGCGAACGGCTGCAAGAACGCTCGCGCTTCCGCTCATGGCTGTTGCAGCGGTTTCCGTCCTGCTGGGCGGCGCCGCAGCGTGCGCGTACACCATCAGCACAATTGCGAGGAACAACGCGTTCGTGGCTGTCGACAAGTATGCTGTGGACACATCCATACCCGCTGCGGTAGTCGCCGGCTGCGCGCTCGGGCAGCTGCTTCTGACATTTATCATTACGCTTGTGATGCTTCGCCGGATCGGCGCGGTCCAGCCGCTGGCGCTGCTGCATGGCGAAGCAGCGCGCGGGGCAACGCGCAGGAAACTCGCAGCGGCAGGAACAGGCGGCGAGCGCAATGCAACCATAACGAGCAAAACGCGCGCCGCATCGTGGGCGCGCAGCGGTGAGTCAGCTTCCCGCAGCCGGTGTCTATACAGATACCGGCTCAGGACCGGTGAGGAAGACGTTTATTCTGCTTCCGAAAGCGGAGGCATGGATGCCGGAGCGCGCGAATTGGCACATGGATGTGCCACTGAGCGAAAAGGAAGCAGAAAAACGTCTTCTGAGCGCAAGGTCCTGAATAGTTACCGCAGCCGGTTGACTCCACACGGTCAGTCAGCTATTGCGCCGGCGCCGGTTGCCTCACAGCCTGAAGCCGGTGATCCGTACCATTACGAATCTTCAGCGCCGCTGTCGCCTTTCCCGGTCCTCGACTTCCCGGCCCTCGATGCGCAAAGCAGCGCATTCAACGGTTTTGTCCCGCGTTATCTCGCACGGCATATATGGCGATCTTCCGTAAAATCAGCTCTTGCCGCTCTGCTTGCCGCGCTGCTTTTCTTCGCTATAGGTTGGATATCAGAACTGAACGCGTCATATACCAATCTGCTTTATAAAGCCGCTAACACAGCCAACTTTACCGGTGATTTGACATTCCCGCTCCTTTACCAGCTCACGCTGCCGGGATACATTACCGGTAAGTATTATGAGGGGTTCAGCAAACCCGTCAGTATTCTGGTGAGCGGCCGGGAAACGGGGCCAATGGAAATGGTTGTGACAAACAACATTACCCGCTTCTATGGAAGAGACGTGGGAATTACATATGACGGCATACATAGCGACTCGACCCTGAACTACTTCGCGAATGTGCTCGTTGTCGGAAGAGGTTTCGCAGATGCTCACGGAGTGGAACCCGGCGATGCAATAGCGATAATTCCCATAGGCATGGGTGAAGATGAACGGCTGTTTCCGTACAATGTTATCGGAGTCGTTGAAAACAGCGATGACATGGAGGTCTATACCCCCGGACTGTCGACTCGCAGAAAGGAAGAAAGGTTCCTGTTCGACACGATCACCGCCCTGGAAGTCTCTATGGATGATGATTCAAAGGTGGAAGAGTATCGCACGCATGCCCGGACAGCGATACTTGAGAGCAACGAGAAAGTGACCATTATCATGAACACCGCCAGCCTCGAGAATCTGAGGAACGCGCAGAGATTGACCAGAATGCTCTATCCGATGGCTATAGCCGCTTCCCTGCTCATCGGCGGGTTCCTGTGCTGCCTCATAATCCTGCAGTCGTCGAAAGAAGCGGCGATCATGCGGGTGCTTGGCACTTCGAAGGGTAAAACGCGCGCAATGCTCGCAGCGGAGCAGGCTCTGCTCAGCCTCGCGGGACTTGCAGCAGGCATGCTGGTCATGTTTGCATACAAAGGAGGCGCGCCCGGCGCTGTTACCGGCCAGATGATTCAGTTTGCAGTGTTCTATTTTGCGATGATACTGACCTGCGGCATAGCCTGCCCGGCTCTTGTGACTAGCCGCCCGCCGCTCGAGCTTCTGCACGTCAGAGAATAGGGGCCCCAGTTCAGGGGTTACGGTTCAGGTTACTGTTCACGGTATGCCAGAAAAAACAGACAAACTGTCTCGTCATTGCGGGCTCTCAAGGAATCCAAGGATTCCCTGCAATCCCCATCGGACAGGTACATTATTCATGGGATTGCGGCGCGGAGGCCGCAATGACGATGGGACAGTGAATAGTAATGCCTCCGCTTTTCGGAACGTGATCGCAACGACCTCACCGAGGCACTGAAGTGTAACAATTAATTTATAGAATTCGCAATGTTATTTTTGGTTTTTGTAAAAAAGCGCCGAAAATGCGATAGGACTACGACTGGCATGGGGTATAGTCAGCTCAGAAAGACAAAATAACAAAGAAAATCATTACTTGGAGGATAAAAACATGAAAAGGAAATTAATCGCAATCGCACTTGTAGTAACTCTTGTCTTCGCAGTAGCTATCCCCGCAATGGCAATGTCGGGCGATGAGCTGGCGGAAATCAAAGGCAGCATAGATGGTAAGATCGAAAACTTCAACAGCTTAAAGGCAAGCTTTGACTCTGCAAAAGCCCAGCTCGATGCAGCAAACGCGGCAGTCGAGGAAGCAAACATCATTTTTGATGAAGCAAACGCAGGGTATGAAGAACTGCTCGCAGAGTACGAAACACTTAAGGCTGTTTACGAGAATCTGAAAGAAGACTATGAAGACGGCGGCGACGCAAGTTACGAGGACGTTATGGAAGCCCGCGCAGCAGCGGAAGACGCCCTTGAGCTGGCAGAGGCAGCTTTCGCGGTTGCGAAATCTGCGCTGGACGACGCTGCGGAAGCTCACGAAGCCGCGTCGGAAGCCTGGGGAGCGGCAAATGATATTCTCAGCGCAATGGCTGCTCTGCTTGAAGAGATTTCCGGCGACATTATTGGTTATAATGAAATGATCGACGCGGAAAACGAAGAGATCGACGAAGAGAACGCGGCTGCCTGGGCCAGTTACTGGGACGAAATGAAAGCGTTCGCGCAGGAAATGGCAGACTACTTGAGCGTTGAAGCAGCGAAAGTCGCCGAGTACGCAAAGGCTGTCAGAATGTACAACCGCGAACTGAAAGCTTACAACGCTGAGTATGCTGCTTACATGATAGCTCTTGGCGAGTACGAAGCCATGGTTGACGCTCATACGGACTGGCTCAGAGAGAAAGAGCTGAGCGGATCCGGGATGTCATTCAAAGCCGGAAGCAAACTGCTTGCAAGTAACGGCACAGCAGATGTCGCGAGCTACGAGCCGGGCAACAACAGCGCTAACGGCAACAAAGGCAAGATCAACCCCAACGCAGGCGAAGTCAAACTAGCTGAAGGTCTGTACGTAATATCGATTCAGGGCAGCAAGCAGTGGGCTATCAGAGTCGAAGCTGAAGCTCTCGAGCGTGAGTTCATCTTCTGGGCGCACGGAAACGTCGCCGGAGAGTTCATAAAGGTCACATTCTATAATACCGGGACTTATCTTATCGGCACCTCAAACGGAATGAATCATCTGTATATGGTTGGCAACCTCGGTTCTGAGCCGATAGTTCCCGAAGAGCCCATCGAGCCCGAAAAACCGGAAGCCCCCGAGAAGCCTGTTCCGGGAAATCCTCCGAAGTTCACAGCGGAAATGCCTGAGTGCATCCCCGGGCTGGAGAAGTTCATCGCGCAACTCGGAATGCCGGAGCTTGGCGAAGTGGTCGCAATCGGCGAGATGAAAACGATCGAAGGCCTCAGCAACCCGCCTTCAGAGCCTGAGATTCCTGAAGTAGAAGAAAAAGACAAGGAAAAGGAAAAAGAAGAAGAGATCGTTATCAATACCATTCGCGAAACCCCTGTCGTAATTATTAATACAGTGTCAGAAGACCCGGTCGATCCCGAGCCGGAGCCGGAGCCGGAGATTGCTGAAGAAGTAGAAGAAGTTTTGGGCGCGTTCGAGTTTGATCCTGAAGAGGTACCGCTTGCAGAGTACGTACCGGAAGAGATCGCAGAGGAAGAGGAAATTGCGGAGATCATCGATGAGGAGCCCCCGCTTGCGGAACTGCCGCAGACAGGCGCATCGGTAATGTACATACTGATCCTGGTACTTGGCGCTGCGGTAACATCAATTGGCGTGGCTCTGGTACTGGCCTCCAAAAAGCGCACGGTAATCACTGACTAAGATTGGTCACAATACCAAAGCTATAGATAGATATTGACATAACGAGTGACCTCCGGGGTTGAAACGCCCAGGAGGTCACTGATGTTCTACACGAGTGACCTCCGGAGCTGAAACGCCCGGGAGGTCACTGATATTATACACGAGTGACCTCCGGAGCCGAAATGCCCGGGAGGTCACTGATATTATACACGAGTGACCTCCGGAGCCGAAATGCCCGGGAGGTCACTGATGTTCTACACGAGTGACCTCCGGAACTGAAACGCCCGGGAGGTCACTGATATTTTACGTCAACATTTTACTGTCAATATACCGTTTGATCGTTAGTCTTGCAGCTTTTCCATACGCTTATAGTGTAAATCATAGTCAAACTCGGGCACCTCAACTATTTTATCGCCATCCCGCGCGAGCGGGAACCACCACTTCTCACTGAGCTCCTCTGGCTCGACGAAACCGTTTTCCCGCCTAAGCTGCGCCTGACGGTTCACCGAGTCGTGCAGCGACCTGATATCCCCGTCCCATCCGGAAAATGATTCCGGAGAACTGTCGCGCCTGTTCCACGGGCATATTTTGGTGCAGCGCTGGCATATGTTACCGACTTTGTTTGTGATAACGCCTGTTGCACAGCGAACGCCGTCGTGAGGCCACTTCATATATCCGTTGTGTTCCACTTTATCGCCGTATGATATCGACTGAGTCGGGCACTGCTCCGCGCATATCCTGCATTCCGTACAGTACTTCTGAAGCCCGAAATCTATAGGCTTATCTGCTTCAAGCTGCAAGTCGGTGAGCACGGCGGACACTTTGAATGACGCGCCGACGAACGGGTTCAGAGCGATACCCAGACGGCTCTCTTCTCCAAGCCCCGCCTCGATGACAAGCTGCGGCATAAGAGTCGGGTATTTATCGACGATTGAAGAGTCCGCATTGAATCCAAGGCGCCGCAGGTAGGAAGTCATGACTTGAGCCTGGCAGGCGCAGCGCTGATATGACTGGAAGCTGCACGGATCGTCTATCCATTCGCGCCCGTATGATTGCCGGGTTATGTTTGCCTTCTTCGCGTTAAGCAGGACGATCGCATACGGATAGCTGCAGTCCGGCTCTTCCGCGAATAATGCTGAATCAGGCAATGCGCAGACGCCGATCATATCCGCGCCGAGAAAGTACCCAAGCGACTTTATATGCCTTGTTACTATCCGCGGATCGTCCGGCAGGGGCGCCTTTGCTGCGCTGACTTCCGGGAGCGTATACTTTGCAAGATACGACTGAAACGATGATAGCGACGAGCAGAGCGGGTCGCGGTCGAAGAACATCGTTCCGCTCTCGAGCATCTTCTTCCCGGCTTCGGACGCAAGCGCCTTCGTCATACCGCTCTCGCGCCGTGAGCGCCGCTTGATTTCACCCACATACTCGGTCGTCGGTTTGTCTACGCGCGGCAGTTTCTCCAACGGATACGGCCCTAACTGCGCGTCGCTGAGCAGAATGCCGCGGTATTGATAATCCATATTATGTGCCATCCTTTCGTTGCGCGTTTGATACTCACATCCTATAATATTGAATGGTTCTCCCGAAAAATGCGCAAAACAGGCGTAAAGAGGCGGTGCAACGCCGGCTGCACCGGCTCTTGATGATTGAGAGATTTATATATAGGTTCCAAATGCTACACCAGAACCGGCTGCCAGGTAACGCCGAACTTATCCGTTACCCATGAAACCTTGCGTAGATTCACGTAATTGTCTTCCTTCATCATTACGAAACCGTCCTGAGCAAGACTGTCAAACAATGCGTCGAACTCCTCCTCAGTGCGGCAGTTTACAAGGAGCGAGCTTGACCAGGTGAACTCCGGGCAATCGTATGCTTTTTGCATATCCATGAACTGTATGCGCTGACCGAAAAGCGACAGAATGCCTGCCAGCACCTTTCCCTCGTCCCCGCGCCCGTCGGCTTCAAAGCGTGTAAGCTCTACGATTTCAGTTCCGGGAAGATGCGCCGCATAGTAGTTCATCGCTTCCTCCGCGTTTCCGTGAAAAGTCAAAAATGGAACGACGCGTTGGTTAGTTTCCGTTATCATGGTATTCCTCCCTTTATACTTTCATACCCACACAGTAACTGTTCAGGTCCCCAAACAAGCAGCACGGAGGTAAAGTTCCTCGTTTGCTTACATGGCTATTCCGATGTAACGTTTTAGCAGAAAAGCGCAAAAATAGGGAAATGTAAATATATTATCGCTGCAGCCGATATTGCCTCCGGTGAGCTTGACTCCGGACACTATGTCAGGGTACTTGTCGCTGTCGAGCAATGTTCGCAGTGATTTTGACCTTCCGCTCTTTGCCTTAACCTCGACAGGTATCAGCCGGGAAGCGGTCCTCACAAAAAAGTCTTCTTCCAATGTCGAATCCTCGCGTTTGTAGTAGAATAGTCCATATCCGCTTTTTGTAAAAGCTTCAGCGACAATGTTCTCATACAGTGCACCCTTATAGACGCCCAGGTTTCTGTTTGCCCTCAAGTCTTCCTGCGCTTCATCATCGAGCATAGCCACAAACAAACCGTTGTCGGCAAAGTAGACTTTGTATTTAGTCTCATCATAGTTGCCTTTGAGCGGAAGCTCCGGATAGTTTAGGCAACGGCAGACGCTAATAGCACCGGAATCATGCAGCCATTCGATGCATCCGCGGTAATCCTTGAATCTGGCGCCCGGCGCTACTTTTGATATCTGGAACTTCTTGTTCTCCTTTGCAAGCTGCAGCGGGATTTGGTTGAATACATTAATTACGCGTGACTGATCCATACCATCTGCGTATTTTCGTATATCCTCTTTGTAATCGGAAATCAACTGCCTTTGTGATTCCAGCGAGCCTTCAAATGAACCTTTCATTATGTAATCCCGAACGATAGCGGGCATCCCTCCAAGTATACAAAAATCAAGGAACATCGATCTGCAGACTGTAAGCATAACGTCGTTGAACGGCGTCAATCTGATCATATGATCAAGCATGTCTTCGATGAACGCATCGTCGTATCCTTTTCCCCACAGAAACTCTTCGAAGTCAAGGGATCGCATATCGTAATCGATCTTATACCCAACACTGTTGCTTTCTATCCTGCGGTAGTTGATTCCGAGCATTGAACCGCTGCATATCACATCGAATCGGCCGTCGATGCTGAAAAACTTCAGAGCTGTAGAAATTTCAGGGTACTCCTGCAACTCGTCAAAAAAGATGAGCGTTTCACTCTTTGTGAACACTTTCGACGGATCAATACGGGAGATATTCCTGATTATGTCGCCCGCATTATACCCGTCGGCGGTGATTGCTTTATACTTTGGCTCCTCAACAAAGTTGATGTATATGACATTCTTATAATTATCGGAGCCGAATCTGTTTATAGATTCGGTTTTACCAACTTGCCGCGGTCCCCTTACAATCAGCGGCTTTCTACCGGGATCGTTTTTCCATTCCAGTAGAAACGTATCTATTTTACGTTTTAAGTAGATCATGGCAATACTCCTCCGGCTGTCCATTATATGAGAAGTATACCGTATGATGGCTGTAAAAGCAAGCTCCTCTGCAAAATAATGAGCGATAAATGTTGCTTGTTTCACATTTCATGAGTGAATTAGCACCAACAAATCGCATTTTTGCAGCGATAAAGGCATACATAATAGTACAGCCAAAATGTACGCCTTGCGCCGGCAAATCGCGCACGTTATTCGGTCAATTTCAAAGCCTGCATGAAAATTCCGTTTAACCTCTCCCACGGCTGCTTAGGGCTCCCTGCAGGCTGCTTCCTTACTTCAGAATCAAGATAAGCAAGACTCTCTTCTATGTAGGCGTTGATTCTGTTCCGTCTAGGCGCTTCGCCCATTTCCGATGATGTTTTCTTCAGTTCCAGCAACTCCACAACTTCCTCAACCAGTGAACTATCAAGCTGCGCCTCGACAAGTTCTTTAAAAAGCATCGGCGGCGGCGTACCGTTATGCAAAACATGTCTGCAAGCAAGAATAGGCCGCAGTACATAGAAGTATTTTTTCGTTTTAACCATGTCGCTTTTTAGGAACTCCCGATAATTGCCTTCCGCCATACTAAGGTAGTGGTGCAGCCCGGGTTTTGAGAGGAAAAAATCGTTAACATTCGCCATTATGGAGTCAAAAGCAGGATGCTTCTTATATATGATGGGTGAGTTTATCCACTCGAAAAGCGTCGGGTTTGATGCGCGAAGCAAACGCAGGGTTTTGTCGAAGTCCCAGCCATTGATGTCCAGTATCTCATCCAGCATCCACTCGCACACATCCCTGCGCTTTTCAAGCCGCAGATAGTACTCCTGCGGCCGTATATAGAAAAACCGTACGTCATAGTCACTGTCAGGCGAGGCAAATCCCCATGCGCGGCTGCCAGACTCGACTGCCAGCAATGTCTTGAGGTTCTCACTGGTTTCTATTGCGGAAAGCTCTTCACAAATCCGATCTTTCATCATAGTACTTTTCTTCTCTCTACACTGTTTCTTCCGGATGCGATGCGATAGCCGTCCGTTTACGGCCGGAATGGCTAAATATAATGCGAAAACTAATTACACCTACTCAAACATGTCCTGAAAGTTAACCAATTTGATATTGCATGATTGCCCGGCGAACTCACGCGCGCCGGATGTAAACCCGCTTTTTGAGAAGAGATAGTAGTACTTCATCCCGAATTGATCGAACATGCGGCTTTTATTTATCAGTCCTTCGATAGAACCCTTGTCAAGCGCTTCGTTTCTCCATTTGCACTCGCCGAAAATCGCTTTCCCTTCACCCTCTCTGAACGCAATGAAATCGATCTCCGCCTGTGTCTTCAACTCGGGGTTGTTTCCCCACCAGCGGCCGATGTTTTGAAACCTGAAAGGCAACTCATCGTATATGGTCCACATGTACTCAACACAGAGCTTTTCAAAAACTTCACCCATGAACCCGGAGATTTGAGGCTTAATGCGATCAAAGACGATCCCGCCCCTGTCCAAAGTGATAAGTGATACATTCGGATAGACAAACCTGTACCAG
>Ga0082212_10001102_pt1 | contig 13451 bp, 13 predicted proteins | sample TergutNt197P3_FD_71548 | JGI IMG/M metagenome (GOLD analysis project Ga0082212, IMG submission 71548) | Neocapritermes taracua P3 segment gut microbial communities from Petit-Saut dam, French Guiana - Nt197 P3 | ecosystem: Host-associated > Arthropoda: Insects > Digestive system > Gut ... | reverse complement strand
CTCCCAAAAACAATCCGGCCGGTCAAGCCGGAAAATCCGACCGCTCCCCGGAAAATTCGAGAATTATGGAACAATTTGTATATCCAGGCCATCCGAAACGGCACGGATTACAAGGAAGCCCAAATCCAAATCAATACCCGGCTCGGCTATCCCCAGGACTGGAGCCCGGGAAAGGCTCGTCCAAGGGAGGAAGAAAGGTGAAAAAAGTCTCAAAAATCGGGCTCGGTGGCCGTGATTTCAGAGTCGAAAGCGCCGCTTCCCAGGCCCTGGAGGCTACCCTCCTTAAAAAAACAGGGCCGCTCCGGGCTTCAAAAAATTTTCCGCAAAATAAGTATCGCAGAGGCTGGCGTTTTCTGTCTGGCCTTAATATCAAGAACAAGACTGAAGAAAAAAGCCCTTCCCAAGCGCCGCCCCGGCCGCCGGCTCCGGCGTGTCCAGGGCGCCCCGCCGGCGGCCGGGGCTGGGTGTCTATCGGAGCCAGACCTCCGAAAAGACAGGTTCAGAAGGTCTCAAATCCTGGAGTTTTTTGTCAGGAAGGCAGGAATATCGGGGAAAAAGCGGTGCCTGGAAATCCGAATCAGGTGCAATTCTTATCCGCTTTTTATCCGATTCTGGCCCCTGGTTTTATCCTCGGAATCGAAATCATCGGTGGAAGCGGTATCCATTTCTTCGCCGTTTATCTTCTGCCGCAATATCTCAGAAGTGCGAAAAGTGACCACCCGGCGGGGTCTCAATTCCAGCGGCTCTTTGGTCTGGGGGTTGCGTCCCCGCCTGGCCCTTTTGCGCCTGACTTGGAACTTGCCGAAGCCGCTGACCAGGACATCTTTTTCATCAGCCAGGGTCTCTTTGAGGATGGTCAGGAGCTTTTCCACGACCTCGCGAGCGGCTTTTCGAGACAGTTCGGCCTGCTCAAAAACAGCATTTATGATCCGTTCTTTGGTGACGGCCATGTTCCAACTCCAGAGGTTTGATTGGGAAATGGATATTAGCACAAAAAACCAAGAAAAACAAAGCGTTAGCGGTGCATACGATATTTTAGCAACGCCATGTGAGAATAGGGGGTAATTCTCGTAAATACTGGCTATTATTGCTTAAAGTAACATGGGAACGGAGGGCAGGATAGTGAAAGGGGTACCACCTTTCAATCCTGCCCACTTCTCAGCGGGAAGCTTATTCACCTTACGGTTCAACGCTGATTCGGCCGCAGTAGCGGCCCAGGAGATATATATGCCGAGTAAAAAGCCTCACCTCAAGGCCTACGTCAGCCCCGAGGAATACGACCAAGTGGTCGCCCAAGCTGGGCGGGCCAGCCTGTCCATCTCCGTTTTCGTGAAAGCTGTCTGCTTGGGTCATGAAGTCAAAAGCACCGTGGATCAGGATGCCATTCTGACCTTGGCCCGGATAAACGGCGACTTGGGCCGCTTGGGGGGCCTTTTAAAAATGGCCCTGGCCGAACGAGCCATTGACCAAGTAATCGGAAATAATTTGTTAGGGGACATCGGACGGATCCATCGCCGCTTGGAAGAGAAGGTAAAAAGCCTGTGATCGCCAACGCAATAATGCTGTCAGGCGAATGCTATAAGACTTCAAGCGTTTGAGGTGTCGAATTGCCATGTGGATTTATTTTTGAAGAAAATGTGGCCGGACATCATTCGTTCAGATAACCGCTCTGAATTTATAGACAACATGAGGCTATGGCTGTCTGAGTTGAAGGTTAGGATTTTGTTCGTAGAGCTTGGCAATCCTTGGGAGAACGGTTATATTGAGTCATTTAATGGTAAAATCCGTGTTTTTTATAGATGGAGGTTTTCGAGACCAGGACGAGGTTTGTGCTCGTGTGTTGACGGAGTAATGGAGGCCCTTATATAATGGGGTTCGTCCGCGTAGCAATATTGTGGTTGTTTCCACAATCCCTGGAGAACAGTATACCTCATGTTGAAAGCTTTTCGTGTTCAGCAATTTGAACATACACATGAAAACAAAGTTTTTGATGCTCTGTATGATGCGCTGGCCGCGCATTGTGCCGTTACCCAACACGATTGGGTGCTTCTGGGGAATTTTTATGTCGGCGGCCGCGAATTGGACGCTTTAGTGGTCAAGCCGAATGCGCTGATTATCATTGACTTCAAAGATTATGCTGGGAAGCTCAGTATTTCTGAAGACGGCACGTGGCTTATTGAGAACGCCGCCAGCGGGGAACGCGTGGAGGTAAAAGGTGGAGCGAGTGTTAACCCGCTGGTGCAGTTACGGAAAAATAAGAGGGCACTCGCGGGATTCATGGAAAAAGAGAACCAGCATTGCAATTGGGGGCATATTGCGGCAATGGCGCTTTTCCACGGTACAGTTGAATTCGATGCGCAACAGATTCCCGGCAACTGTAAACCGTGGTTGCAGATCTCCTCAATGAGCGATTGCGTAAGAAATTTGGAAGCGATAGTCAGCCGCGAAATTCATATCTTGCCGAGCGATATTCAGTATATTGTCGACCAACTTGGACTTTCGCCCTTCACTCCCGCTAGCGCGATGGAAACCCGTTCCCTCGCAGGACCGGAGAGCAACGCTCCAAGTAGCGACAAAATATGCACGGTAACGCAAAAGCAAGCACTGGCCGATTTTTCTGCCTGGCTGGAGAAGCCGACTGGTGCGTTTCGACTTTTGGGTATGGCGTCCACGGGAAAGCGGTTTTTATTCCCGCTGTTTGTGGAGCTGATCAAAAAAGCTGGACGTTCGCCGGTAATGCTCACGCCAAGTTCCCGGCTTAGAAGCAATTATTTTTGCGCCGATGTTGAGCCGGCATCAATGTATAGATGGTTGTATGACCAGGCGCCTTCACGTTTTATTCGCACTAAAAAAGGGCTTAAGGTTGCAATTTACGATGTCCGTGGAGATAGCTTGGATGAACGCGATTTGCCTGTACTGGTGGACGCGCATTTAATGTCTGATGAATGGTCTGAGCTTTCAACCCGGCGTTATGGTTCCGGGCATTCAATTACAGATTTTCTCAACAAAATGGGGGGAGCGCCATTTGTCGTAATCGGCGATCCTTATCAAATGCCGCGGGGGAAACGGGATCGCTCCATTACAGCGTTTGTTTCGCCGCATTATTTAGCGGAAAGTAAAACCCACCTGCTCGTCGAGCAAGTTTTGGCATGCCAGGATGATGCTGTTAACGCGCTACAGCGGCACTTAACAAACTGCATCGACAAGGATCGTTTCTCACAGTTGTCGAAGTTTTACGGCCGGAAGCTGGACATTGTAGAAAAAAATTCCGACCGGATCTGGATGCCGGACACCGAAACGCGCATTCCGCAATCAGTCTTTCTCTGCGCCACACATGAACGGGTCAAGCACGTCAATGACGCGGTAAAAAAGAGTTTGTTTCCGCTGAAGGATCCGGCGCAACTGGCCACAGGCGAGTGCGTTGAGTTTTATTCATACGCTTTAATATTGGCCGGGCCAGATGCCGACAATATCGGCGATGCCGTACTGCAGTGGATTTCACCGGGGTCAACCGGCATTATTGATGAATTTGTCAGCTCGGTGGAAACAGAAATGCAGATTTTGCGCGGCAGGCCATCTCCTATATTTATCCGCACACAGGAAATTCTGTGCAGAGTTAAAGGATTCGGCCAAGTGCGAATCCGCTTCCTTCTTGATTTTTATGAGGCGGCGAGGCCGGAATTGCCAGTTGATTACGAGATTGCCTTGCAGGCTTTAGCCAGATCCAAAGTCAGGCAGAGATTGGAAGAGTACAGGAGTAGCAGGCCGGTTCTGGATGGGGAGACATCTAGGCAAATTGAGATGGAGTACAAGAAGCTCAAAGACGGCAAAACTGAAAAAAGCCCTGAGGATGTTGAAGCCAGGAAAAGGTATGAGGAACTTGTTGAAGCCAGAAGGAAATATGACCTGTTCGAGTATAACCTGCTGCAGGAATTTTCCTCAGCGGCACGGATCCGCCCAGCTTACGCCATGACCGTACATCGCGCACAGGGGATGCATTGGCCTTGCGTCTGGCTTAATGCCATGCCGCTTACCGGCAATAGCTACGCGCATCAGGACTATTTTCGTTTGTTGTACTCGGCGACAACCTGTGCGGTGGATCAGTTAGTAATTCAGAATTTTCCGCAGCTTGATTCCATGTTGAAGGCGGTTGTCAAACGGCATGCCAATTTACGCATCGGGCCGATAGCGATCAAGCGTGGCCTGAATTACGATAAGACGCGAACCCCGACTAAGGAGGAGGCCTCTGTTGTCATGCCTGCTGGGTTTTCCGATCTCAAGCTGATTCCATTGGCGCTTGAGTTGATGGACAGGTTTAAAGATTCCCCGTGGAGGATGTCGCGCTGGCAGGAGCACTCTTATCAGGTGTTGATGACGCTCTCTTCCGTGGAAGGTGGAGCGGCGGCGAAAGTACGTTTGTATTATGACGGCGCGTTGTCTGTTACTAATGTCATGTACCTTGAAACTGCGCCGGAAGATTGCGATAGTGTGGGCCGAGCCTTGAGCAAGCCTTTTGCGTCGGAAAGTCAGACTTTGGGCGAAGCGCTCAATGATTTCCTGGACAGGGTCGTCCCCTGCGGCTTCCAATTAGCGAGCGCCAAGGAGAGTAGCTATAAAATCGCGCTGGTGTTGAGCAAAGGGGAAGGCGCGGTAGAACTTGAATTGCATGCGGGCAAAGACGGCATGGTCAGTTCCGTACTCTTGCTGAAAGCGACATCGGAAGGGGTTCTTGCTGAAGTGGAAGATGCTTTAGGGGGCGAAAAATGAGTATTGATTTTTCCAGTAAGGAAGTATTTGCAAAACGCAAAGCTGGAGCGCTGGATGAAGCCTACCAGATGGCTTTAAAATTGAACGCTGAATCCGATCCGGATGAATGGGACAGGAAGGCTTTGGCCTGGTGTCTGATCAGCCTCATTAAACGTGACTTTGATGTGGGTAACACGCAGCGTTTAGAGCAATATCGCCAGCAACTTGAAAAAATGACGTTCGACGTAAATGATGACGAAGTATTGTTTTCCCAGCGCAAGTATGCGCTATCGTTGGTAGCCAGAGTATCAGAAAGCGGTGGTGCGGATGCACTAATAACAAACCAAAAAGTTTTTGCATTACGCAAAGCAGGAAAGCTGGATGAAGCCTACCAGATGGCTTTAAAATTGAACGCCCGATCCGATCCAGATGATTGGGACGTAAAAGCTTTGGCTTGGTGCTTGGTTGACCTTATCAAGCGTGAATTTTCGGCCAGCAACAATCAGACATTGAGGCAGTATCGGCTACAGTTGGAGAAGATAGAGGTTAATTCAGAAATAGATGCGGTATTGGCTGGCCAACGAGAAAAAGCATTATTATTATGCGATCCTTCAGCCCCCGTGGTATCTCAGGCCCAAGCTCATAGTAAACAGCAAAACTATGCCCAAGCTGTGGAGTATTACAACAAAATTTATCCCAATATACTAGTAGCCCATCACGAGAGTTTTGGCTGGGATTTATACAGATACAGCCAGCAACTATATAAGGAGGGACCTCATAAAGTTCCGCAAATAAAACAGAATTTTAATCGATATGCGAAGTTGCAGGTCGCTAGGCCGTCCATATTGCATAGTGCGTTTTTGCGGCTCGCAACAGAAATGGCTAAAGATAACCAGTTAGATTTATATGTATTTTTTGATTTATGGGGGGCGAACAACTTCCGCGCCGAGGATTTTCAGCGTTACAGCAAAGATGGAAAGCAATACTCCGCATTATTTGAAAAAACTATTCAGCGCTTAAGCAAATCAACTGTTCATACTAAAAAAGCCGACAGAATGATATGTATTCTTCCTTTTTTGGATGAGGCCATTGAGCGATATGAGGACAATGTATGGTTGGTATTTTATAAAGCTAAATTTTTATTATACTTGGACCGTCAGGATGAGGCAAAAAAATATTGCCGGACTGTCTGCAAGACTAAACTTGGCGCGCCGTGGGCTTGGCAGTTATTGGGTGACGCCTATCACGATGATCGCCAGTGCTCTTTGTCCTGTTATTGCAAGGCGTTATTATGTCCAGATCAAGATGAATTTACAGTTAATCTGCGATATAAGCTGGCTTTGTTTATGGCTGAACTCGGGCATTATGCGCAGGCCAAATTTGAAATCAATACATATTTATCCCTCAAGCCAGATGACGGCGCAACAAGAATCCGTGATTTAACTTCTCAAGCTTGGTTTAAAGATGTTTCTCCAACAGTTTCCAATATAGAATTTTATCAAGAGAACAAAAGTATAGCGGAAGAATTGTTGTTAAGCGATTTACCGTGGATAGATGCAGTAGTCGGAGAAAAGTTTACCAAACCTAATAAAGATGGTAAGGCAAGGAAGACTTACCGCAATATTTATATAAAGGCGGCTCCATTTGCTCTGGAGCAGTCTTGCCCGGAAAGAAAATTTTCTTTTTCTGAGTTTAAAGCTGGAGATTCCATTAAGGTAAAGGGAGAAAATGATCCAAGCGAAAAATACCAAATATATTCCATAATGCGGAGAGATGACGGGTGTCCCTGGGATGTTTTTTTAGAGTGGATAGGAGTGGTGGTATTCGTGAATAACGATAAACACGTTTATAACATTATTATCAAACGCGACGTGGAGAGTTTTGTCCATTTTGATAAGGTTGGTCCCAAATTACGCGAAGGTTCTTTTGTCACGGTCAGAGTTTCTCAACATCATGGTAGTCAGGGAAAAAAGTATAGAATAGCAAGCGCAGCCTCTACAAATATAAAACCTGATTCAGAAATATATAAAGAATTTTCAGATACAGTTACAATACCTGATGGTATGGAAATAGGTTTTACATCATCTGAAAATATCTTTATTCCACAGCATATTGTTCATGCTAAGCACCTTGCGGATGGAGACAGTATTTCAGGGAATGCTGTTTGGAGTTATAACAAAAAGAAAGAAAAATGGGGTTGGAAAGCGCTCTTGGCCAAAAAAATCCATTCTGCCAATAATATAGATTATGACAATTATGAAGATGAAGATTATGAAGACAACTCGCTTGCTTGAGACACCCAAAGAATGGCTCGCATATATTCAAGAGCAGGAGCAAGGTGGAAACATGAGGCTTGGGGTTCATACAGACGTTCCAAAGAAACTAAAAACATCTGAATTTTACCTGGAGGCGGTACGGCAGTGGGGCCAGGCGCTTAAGTTTGTGCCTGAAGAGCTGATAACGCCAGAACTCTGCTTGGCTGCTGTGCAGCAAGACGCTATGACGCTTGTTAGGTACGTCTATGGCTCTCTTCGCAGAGCATCTGCCCCTTCGAAATTAGGTTCTCTTTGTAACCTTATCTCTTGGCTTGATCTCAGAAAATAAAATCTGACTTTTGCCCAGAACAAAGACCTTTTAGATCTTTCATTAACGATTGACTGACTTTGAAAGTGTCTATCAGCCGAGGTTGAGGAAATGAATTGGGGGAGCTATTGATGCGACAGAACAATAGTCTGGGAAGGAAATATTGCCAGATGACGGAGAGCTCATCAGAATTTGATCATAAGGCATGGTTAAAAGATTTTTCAATTGCCTTACAGAATCGTGAAGGCTTTCGTGATCTCCGGGCGGTGATATTTCATGACACCGTTAGTTTCGTACAAAATAGTAGTTATTCCATAGGCGGCCAGAGTATTCGGATTGATAGTAGAGGAATTATAGAACGTACTGAGCTTTACGATAAACCTATCAAGCTTGCCCCCCCCAGCAATGAGTATAAAACCAGATTTTCTGTGATTGGCGCGGATTGTCTTGAAACAGCTCGAGTCTTACTTAATGCAGAGCTGAACCCTTGTGTTCTTAATATGGCGAATCGGCAAAATCCAGGTGGCGGTGTATACGTTGGGGCAGGCGCGCAGGAAGAAAATATCTTTCGCAGAACAAATATGTTCCGATCTCTTTTTCAGTTTGCTGATTTTGCGGAGAAGTACGACTTATTACGAAACAGCAAAAGCTATCCAATGGATCGTAACTATGGTGGTGCATATTCGCCAGATATAACGGTATTTCGTGGGTCAGAAGCGAACGGTTATTGTTTGCTCTCTGACCCATACAAAATCGCGGTCGTTACAGTTGCGGCGCTAAACCGTCCAGAACTGATAAAAAGAGAAGGAGCATATTATCTTGCGAATAATATGGTTACACCGACCAAAGAAAAAATGCGTACTATTCTAAGAATCGCCGGAAAGCACAAACACGACAGTCTTGTTCTAAGTGCGTTCGGGTGTGGGGCATTTGCCAATCCACCTAATCATATAGCAGAATTGTTCAAAGAGGTGTTTGCGGAAAAAGAATTCAATAACCGCTTTAAAGTCGTCGTTTTTTCAATCATTGACGACCACAACAGCAAAAAATCACATAACCCAGATGGTAACATTATTCCTTTTACCGAAATATTTGGTTGACTTAAAAAATACATTGACCTTTGTTTTCAACACCTTCATAAAATATAATCCTCTGTCATCAGCCATCAGAATTATAAAGTTTAGGTTTACGGTGATGATGATAATTGTAGAGGATAGTCACCTCCAGACCCTTGGTTTCAGCTACATCAAAAAACCGTTTTTGAGGGAGTTGGTTCAGGACAATCCAACGGAATCGGGGTATTTTTTCGGATACGGAATAGGAGGATCCAGCCCTAGCTTTTTATTCCACTCATTCCAATTGTCTTCATACATAAATATGCCGGGGCGGGCATTTCGCAAGGCTTCAACGAAGTCGGAATCTGAAAATTGCGGAAAATTTTTCCTAAAATGTTCATACGCTTCTTTTGATGCCTTAGCCATAATATGCACCAAAAAGTAATTCTTATCCGCCAGAGCCTTCTCTGGAGGCATGAACCAGACTGTTTGCTCCGCAAACTTGGTCAGGTCAGTGGCATAGACAACACCCATGTGTTACCTCATCGGGCTCTGAGATCGATAATTATCCCTATTGGCTTTCATAGTAGTCTTCATAGCCTTAGCGACATCCAAAGTTGAGGCCGCCTCTCGGATTATTTCAACATACTCAGGCCTATCTGGCAACATATTTTTAAGTGTTTTAGCTTGAAGGTCAGCTTTCAAATTTCCCAATTTTAACAGAGTTGTACCTTGAGGGGTCAACCGGGATAAAGCCACACTTGCTTCAAATCCTTTTTGAAGATTAACGTCATTTTTGATCAGTTCACCCAGGTCAATGAAGTCTTTTTGTTCGGAGCGATTATGCATGGCCATAATTTTACAAGCCATAAGGTCCAAAGGAGAAGCGATCTTTATCCCTGTATCAAGGGCTTCATCTGGCGCGTTTACGGCACCGGGCATGATCGTTTTATTACACATAAAAGTGACGTAGACTGTTTTTTCGCCAATCTGTATCGAATAATCAATCTGTTGATTTGTCCGAATTGTCCTGTCATGAGGATTGTTTTTAATATAAGGCAACTCGCAGGAAACAGTCTTGACATCCACCGGCGCGGTCGTAAAGAAATCAAAATCCACTGACTGACGATGCCCAAATCGCAGTGCGATGGCTGTGCCGCCATAAAGGACGAACTCGCTCGGCGTGTCTTCAAGTTGCCGCCATAGTTCCTTTTGAGCGTCAGGTAAAATATCAAGATTCGGCGTAATAAGCATAAAGCTTCAAAATCCTCGGCTTATTCTCATTCGCAGCTTAACATTATGATAATATTACCATAACCCCAATTAAAAGGCAAAGCCTAACCAACGGATGGCTTGCGTTTGCCTTCAAAGGTGACTACACTAATAAGATGTAATTTTTAAGAAAGAAATATTATTTTTACTTGAATCTGTAGTAATTTCCTGATAAATTCAAATTGTCGGCAATACCGCCGGTTTTGCGGGAAAAATTTGGGAGCAAAATGGCCATGTCCGATCCGTCAGCCCTCTTTATGCGGTTTTTTGTGGAGCTGGTGACAGAAGCCGCCCGGCGCCGACGCCTCAAAATGGGTGATTTCGCTATCCTGGTTTGGCCGGAATTGACCCCCAGGTCTGCCCGGCAACGCTGGCAATACATGCGGAAGGAAATTCCCGGCAAAGGCCGCTCTCTGGACGTGACTCTGGTAGAGGCTGATAAAATGGCCCGCGTCCTGGGGCAAGACCTTGTAGGCTTGTTCCTGAGAGCCAAGGACCGCGCCAGTCAGGCCCTGGAAGCGGCTGAGGATGGGAATAAAGGCCGGGCCGGCGGTAAAGCCAAGGCGTAGCCGCCAAACATCAAATAACTAACGGTTTTTAAAAATAAAATCCCCCACCGTCAATCGCGGACGATGGGGGTTATTTTTTACGTCTTTTATCTATTCTATAATTACGTCCGATACGTGTAAAAATGCTGGACAAAATCCGGCAACTGTAGTAACCTTTCAACTCAATCGCAACTTTTGCGAAAGGAGAGCCTGATGGGACCTGACGAGATGATGACGCAATTCAATAAGTTTCAGCCTACAGCAGGCCAAACGGACCCAGCCCGGCAATTTAAACCCCCAAAAAACCAAACCGTTTCAAGCCGAGCCGACACGCTCAAGCATAGACTCAGTGATGACGAAAAAGATTTCATCCAGTATCTGAGTGCGGCTTTACCGCCTATCATCGGAAGAGCCGAAGTGGATCGCTTTCTACCTGGTTTGGTTAAACCCCAGACTCTGGCTCATGCGGATTCGGCCGGTCTGGGGCCAGAGATGGCTTGGAAAATCGGCCGCAAGGTGGCTTATCGCACAGATTCGTTGCTCTTATGGTTGGTGGGAAGATTTGGTGGTGTGTCGCGCCTGGTTGACGCCAATAAATTCCTGAATTTGGCCGATCCATCAGAAAGAAAACACGCGAGGCAATGACTACCGCCCGTCACGTAAGGCGCTGGTATAGATTAAGCCAAGGGTAAAAACAATTTTAGCGGCGATTCTGGTAGGGGCATGAAACAGTGATTCTGGTAAAAAGATTTAGCCGATTCACTTTTGGCATCAACTAGGATTCCATAGGAAGCCACCTCCGAACGCTTGGTTCTATGGATGGCGTCAGCCAGCAGAATCCCGCCTAGACCTTGCTTTTGGAAATCCTGGTCAACCGCCAAACGGCCCAATAGAACGGCGGGAACATTGGGATATCGAGGTAATTTTTTTACCATTTCTACCGGCAAATCATTCATGGATAAGTCGGCTGAAGATAATGTGTAATATCCGATTACACGCGCCTCTTTCGCCAAAGCCACGTAGCACACGGCGAAGCGGCGACGCATATCTTGGGTGGCCTGTTCTTTCAAATACCGATCCAAAGAAGCGACCCCACAATTAAAGCCGCTTCGATCATGTTCTTTGACCAGGGTGATGATTTGGAGAGGAGAAACCACTCAGTCAGCCCGAACAAGCTCGGAGTGACGCTGAAAAGCCCGCTCTAAGGCTGGGGATATAGGGGGAGGAGATATGATGGCCTCGGCGATACATTTCTGGTCCGCTGGCGACAGATGTATTACTTCAGTTTGTTCAATGGTTTTTTCCGCAGCTTCACGAGCCGCATCGACGACGAAATCGAGCATGGAACGCCCTTGAAGCTCGGCCGCCTTTTCAAGCAATTTGTGGAGTTCTCCACTAATGCTGGCTTCAAGTTTAAAGGTGGAATAGCTGGCGTCCATAATGTCTCCCTCTCGATATATCATACGACAGTCGGCCGGCAAATTCAAGATGACTCCATTTGATAAGGCTTTGGCGGGGTCAGGTTATGCACAGCCTGCCGAGTGGCATCTGGAATCAGATGGGCATAACGCATTGTCATTTCAATAGTTTTATGCCGCATAAGGGTTTTTATACGATAAATGTCAACTCCAGCCAAGGCCAACCAGGAGGCGAAAGTATGACGCAAGGAATGAAAAACTACCCGCCTTTGCCTGTCATCCGCCGCCAGACCTTTGTTGAGGCCAACCCTATCAGCTATGCGACGAAATTCATACGACAAGTTTTCTCGCAAGTCTTGGCCGAAAATAGGCGGAAATACCATATCAGTAGCTTCGGCGGAACCTTTTCGTTTGCGCAGGATAGTTACAGCCGCCTCATTGAGAGGAACTTTTCCGCCCGGCTTCCTTTGGGCTTCTTCACGAACCGAAACCATCCCGGAATCAAAATCGACATCCAGCCAAATCAATCGGCGCAGTTCTCCAAGCCGGAGTCCAGTATTGAGGGAAAGGACAATGGCGTCATGGAGATCGGAATGCTTCAGCTTGGAAGAAGCCGAAATCAACTTTTCCGCTTCTTCACCGGTCAGGAAACGGTCCCTATTATTACGAACCACCGGGAGACGGATTCCTGTCGTCGGGTTCTGGCCAGTGAAAACAGGGGTTTCAGCAATCTGCGTTTCCGCCGCGATATTGAAAATTCTTCGAACTACTCCCATGTATTGCTTCACCGTGCTAGGGGCGGACCCACTCTCAACCATGAAGTCCAAAAATTTTTGAATATGATTCTTGGTAACGCCATTAACTGGTATATGTCCCAAATTTGGTCCAATAAATTTTTTATATCTCTGGCAGTCCGTCAGCCAAGAACGCTTTTCTTTCTTCATCCTGGGAACAACGCACTCATGGAAAAAATAGTTCATGCTTATCTCGGCGGCTTTTTCTTCTTCTTGGAGAACCATCTTAGCCGCTTCTTTGCTGGCGGTTCGCATTTCCGAAAGAGATCTGGGGCCTTCGCCAGTCAAATTCGCCTTCTTTATCTGGGAACGCATCAGATTGGCTTTTTCGGCGTTCCAACCTTCAGACGCCCAACCCAAGCCTTCCTCGTGGGGAGTTCCATTCTCTTTATATCGAATATAAAAATATCTATCCAAACTACCGTTGCGCAATCTTCGGGAATGGTGTTCACGGAAGCGGACGCCGGTATACTTGGTAGGATGCTTTTTGCCTTTAGAACTCATAATAGCCCCACCAATTCTTTCTGGTTTAAATGCTTTTTTACCTGTAAAATCCAAAATAGACCCACCCATCATTTTGGGCTAGAGTGCTTTTTGACCTATAAAACCCAGAATAGACCCACCAATTTTATTATGTTTTTTAGGCTTACTAGACTTCCCCTGCACAAGGGTATAGTAAAAACCCAAAGCTCAAATCAGCCCCACTATAGCCCCACCTTTGGGGAAAATCAAGGCAATTTCTGGTTATTCTCGCTCGCACAACATATTGAAATTATTATTACCGAAAATTCCAGGCAAGCCGTGAAGATAGTTCAGGGTCTAGTGGGCATCCGCCCGTGGGAGTTCGAGTCTCCCCTTCGGCACCAGTAAACAATCTCAGCAAGTCCCGCAAAGCACAAAAAGCCTTGCGGGACTTGAGTTTTCAGAGATTGACTGTCTCAGGTCGTCCCAACAAGTCTATGGACATACCGCCAAAATATCGGTATTATTGGCGGCATCTGGCTTTTGGCCATGACGGCGCCAAAAAAAATGCCG
>Ga0082212_10008433_pt1 | contig 13452 bp, 10 predicted proteins | sample TergutNt197P3_FD_71548 | JGI IMG/M metagenome (GOLD analysis project Ga0082212, IMG submission 71548) | Neocapritermes taracua P3 segment gut microbial communities from Petit-Saut dam, French Guiana - Nt197 P3 | ecosystem: Host-associated > Arthropoda: Insects > Digestive system > Gut ... | reverse complement strand
ACCCGATCAGTACCGATCTCAGGACGCTTAATTGGGACATACATACGCGTACATGGTTTGACGCCTATTCGTATGCCGCGTTTACGCCGGCCCAGTCGAGAGCTCTCGGTGACGGATCTGCCGACCACATCCAGGTTGGCGAAGACAGCATCATGTTCTTTGGAACGGCGTATGTCGACTTTTTCGATTATATCTATTACGACAGCCCCGATCTCGACAACAAGATGTTCGAGTTTACGATCGATTCCAACGTCGACTACCACACACTTTATGGTTTTGGCTTTATGCTTAACTGCTCGACCGACGCGAGCGGTTTGACAAGCGGCTATGCCGTGATGTTTGGGTCATCCAGCATATTGGTTAAACTGATCGACGGCAAAAATCTCCTCGCGTTAGCTGCAGTAGCGCAGAGCCCAACCGGGACAAACGCCGACGGCGATCCGACCTTTAACGGCACGTCGGGCGGAAGCGGAAGTGCGTTTAACAGCTATCCGACTATAAAGAGCATACCGTATCCGACCGGCACATCTGGCGGCGCGCAAAAGAGCTTTAAGATTACTTCTTCGGCTGTTGATAAGTCCTTCTCGATAGAGTTAAACGGCGCGAACGTGTTTACGTTTAGTCCTACCACGACGGAAGGCCAGGTCAGCACAAACTATCCGTCGAACGGCTCCTTTGGTTCTGACTTCGGCATTTTCGCGGCATATATGAGTCACGCCTGCAGTTCTTTGAGTTATGCCAAGATCTCGAAGATCGCGCTCTACAGCGAGACCGTATCCGAAGAAAAGTCCACGATTACGCTTAATCTGTTTGACTTTACTTTCCAAGAGTATAGAACCGCTAGCCGTGCGCTTCTCGCCACGTTTGAGAGCACCGGTTATGTAGGACAGACATACAAGATTACCCCGCCCGAAAAAATAGGCAAATATGTCTATGTCGGTGATGAAGATGAGATAACCGGCGTCTACGGCGCGAGTAACGAGGTTCTCGGCCCTGAAACGGTCAAGTACGCAAACCCGACCATTGAAGTGCTCGCCTTAAACGAGGATGGAATTGCTGTCAGAAGGACAGTCTTGGACGGACTTGATATAAACACGGAATATATCATCTCTCCGAGTGCCATCGTTACGTCAAGCTATACGCCGAAAAATGCCGGCGAGACGAAAGCTGTAACACTTACAAAGACATCGACCTATCGGCAGGTAAGTTTCTACTTCTTCACAAACGGTGACCACGGCGTCGCGAAAACAAACGATACAACAGACGCGCTTTGGGCGGTCATGGCGATTGTTTCCTGCCTGACACTTGCTGTCACAGTTGGTATCAAAAGAATAGAAAGAAATGCTGCAAAGTAAAAAGGTTTGTTTTAGACAAAGGCCCGGCGCATAACAGCGTCGGGCCTTTTATGGCGATGTTTTTTACGACCGGGAAATAGCGGGAATTTGTATAAACCGCGATCATCATATAGATATACAAAAACCGCGCTTTTATGAGATTAAACTGAATCATGACATCATAAAAAGTAGGGTGATATTATGAGAGTGTGTTATGCGGTGTGTGACTCGTCTGTGCAGATCGATCATGATTTAAGGACTCGAATCAAGAGCGAGTTACTTAGGGCTATTCAAAAAGACGAAATCACAGCGTTTTTAAATGGATTTGAGGGCGACAATGCCGAGCAATTTGAATCGATCGTTTCGGAGACCTGTTTTTCGGGCGACGTCGATCGGGTGAAATGGCATAGCTGGACGGTTGGACACTACGATTTGCTTATCGCTATAGAACACGGAAAAACCGACCATATCGGAAAAATCATTCGGGAGGCGTGGAGTTCCAGCAAAAAATATAGCGTGATCTGGGTATAAAGGGTATTTATCCCGGCACAGACGCCGGATTCGTGACGTCCGCGGCGCTCGCTTTGCCGAACGATAAAATTTATTCGAATATATTGACAAACGTCTATGTGTCGTGTATAATATAGATAACTTTCAATATGAGGAGATTTTAATGGAAGAGAAATATTCCGGGAATATCGCGCTGTTAAAGGCGTTCGCCGACCCGAACCGGCTGTTGATTATTCACACGCTTTCCCGTAACGAGAACTGCGACTGCGGCGAATTCTGCGGGTGCAGGTTATTAGAAAATCTGGGAATCTCACAGCCCACGCTCTCCCACCATATGAAAATCCTCTGCGATTCCGGTCTTGCGAAAGGGCGGAAAGAAGGGAAACGGACTTTCTATACGCTGAACCACGAGGTTATTGACGGATTTTTAGAATTTATGACTGTGATAACAACGGCGGCGGATAACTGTACCTGTAAATCTGTAAAAGGGGGTGAAATCATGAATGAAAATATAACCTGCGGTTGCGAACAGCCGGAACAGAAGCAAAAACCGGATAACGGCTGCGACAACCCGAACTGCTACTGCGAGCCGGTCTGCGAATGTGGGGAAGACTGCGATTGCGGCAGCGAGAAATAACGATTAATTAAAAAAAATACCGGCAGTTACTGCTTTCCGCTGTAACTGCCGGTATTTTTTTGATTATTTAACCATAAAAAGGGAATACTGTTATTACCGAAACACAGGTATAAATAAAAGAAAGGAATATCAATATGAAAAAAATAAAACTTAAACTGCACTGGCAGATTTTGATTGGAATTGGATTGGGCGTGGTATTCGGGTACTTCTTCCACAGTCAGGCTTCATATATAAAATGGGCTGGGGACCTCTTCCTACGCGCCCTGAGTATGATTATTATACCGCTTATATTCAGTTCTTTGGTAATGGGAATGACAAGTATGGGGCGCTCGCTTGACTTGGGGCGGATTGCCGGAAAAACACTGCTGTTCTATATAGGAACCACAGCCATTGCCGCCACCATAGGGCTTCTCTTGGTAAACATCATCAAACCTGGCGTGGGCACCGATTTGAACCTGTCGCAAAGCGTTTCCACGTTGGCAATTACCGAAATCTCTTTTGTTGACCAACTGGTGCGCATCCTTCCTGCCAATGTCTTTGAAGACCTCTCCAAAGGGAATCTTTTGCCGGTGGTCTTTTTTGCCATCTTCTTTGGATTTTTCATCACCCGCACAGAGGAGAAAACACGTCAAGTGTTGGGCAATGCGTTTAATTCCATCTTTGAAGTGGTCATGAAAATGACGATGTTTATCATCAAATTCACTCCTTATGGCGTCTTTGCCATCGTTGCCAATGTGGTGGCACAACAAGCGGGAGATAGAGCGGCATTAATGGGCGTACTCAGCAGTTTGGGGCTATACACCGGAGTCATTTGGGCGGGTTGTATTGTGCACGGCTTCTTTGCATTGCCGGGCATTGTGCTTCTCACCACCCGACTCAACGGCTTTAAACTCATTAAGCAGATGTCATCTCCCTTGCTGACCGCCTTCTCTACCTGCTCTTCCGGAGCCGCTCTTCCCTTAGCGCTCCGCGATATTCAAGCAAATACAGGCGTCTCCAACAAGGTCTCCTCTTTTGTCTTCCCTTTGGGAACCACCATCAACATGAACGGTACGGCGTTATATGAGTGCGTTTCGGCGATCTTCATTGCCCAAGCGTATGGAATCGATTTGAGTATTACGCAGCAGATTGTAATCGTACTTGCCTCTCTGCTTGCAGCAATTGGCTCGGCAGGGATTCCTATGGCAGGTATGGTGATGATGGCGGTCGTGCTGGGTGCTGTCGGGCTTCCTTTAGAGGGAATTGGCTTGGTAATCGCCGTACAACAACTGTGCGATATGGCGCGTACCACCGTAAATGTGTATGGAAATGCCTGCGCTTCGGTGGTGGTGGCTCATTCAGAAGGGGAGAAACTCAATCTATAGGATGCTCCTTGTTCATGTTTTTGATCATCCGTTCCAAAACACCGATAAATAGCGTGATTTCTTTGTGAGAGATGGCGTTGCAGATTTGGTTAACCGCCTGCAACGCCACTTTTGTAATCTTCTCCTTTACTTCGTGCGCGTAGTGGGTCAATACAATGTTTTTGCTCCTGCGGTCGGCGCCTGCGGTTGTGCGCACCACTAACCCACGTCTCTCCAATCCGTCAATGAGTTTGGTAACGCTGTTTTTATCTTTTTGGATACAGTCGGCAATCTGCTGCTGGTTGAGGGTGCCTTCGTCCCACAACGTATCCATCACCAAAAACTGCTCCGGCGTCAGGTCAAAGCCATTGGCAAGAAACGATTTGTAGATAAACTGTTTAAAGAGACAATGCCCCTGATTGAGATAGACTGCAACCTGTTTATTGAGCACCATGATTACTTAATCTTGCCAATCATCAATACCGGATTGCTGTCGTAGTCAATTTTTTTGGCAACCTCTTCGAGCGCTTTGCGTTGGACGGGGGTGATTTGATCTCCTTTGAGCGCTTGTTCAATCATATCAACCATATCTATCGCTTCCACGGCGTAATGCCCCCAAACGCCTGAAACAGTGGGCAAAAATCCGATTTTGAACTTTTCTCTGCGCTGTTCGTTGGACAGTTTCAGGTACTCATCAACATCTATGGTTACTGCTATAGGGTCAACAGTAATGGAACGGATGGTTTGAAGCGCTCCCTTTCTATTTAGGAGGAGGTAGGTTTGGGATTGATTGGCAACGGTTATCGAGTTTATGGTGCCTCCGCTTTGGGAAACCGTCAAATTGCTCCTGCTGTTTCTGACAACCATCCCCAAAGTGCACGAAAAGGGAATGCTCGTTAACATACCACCTTGCTGAATGTCGGTAACTTGGTCCTTCAATTTAAACACAAACCGGGGAATTATCTTGGTTCCATCTATCTTAAAGAGGGTGTCGGAGTAGGGGGTACAGAGGAAAAATATCTCCCCACCCTGCATGGTGATGATTCTGCTGCTGTTATTGTGGACAAAACGGTGGTGCCCCGTAAAGAAGTCGATTCTTTTCTCAACGGGGTTGTACCTGAATAGTAGTGTGTCGGATGCTTTCGGCTCCTCATTATCCATCATTCTGAGCGTATTACGTCCCAAAAATCCATACATATTTCCTTCGGTATCCATCAGGGTAAGGTTAAACGGGGAAACCTCAGGTTTGGAAAATTCAACAAACGCACCTGTTTTCAGGTTGATACATGGATAACTCTCTGCGCTTCTTGAGTCGCGATAGTATAACAGTTCCCGTTTTTCATCGATATAGGTTCCCACAATCATGTTAAACTCATTGGGTCCATTGCCTCTGTATGCCAATGTGCGGAGGTATTTTCCCTGACGGTCAAGTTGGAGTAATTTTTCGTTGGTTCTGACGATAATGTAGTTGTTGGTAACAGTATAAATCATTCCGTTGGTGGAGAGGAGCATATCATCGCTTGTCTCAAGGGGTACCAAAGTGATGTTGTCGAGCATATCAGAGATGCGAATATCGACAAACCCGGAAGGGTTGTCAAGGTCAACTACAGGGCACTCCGCAGGCGTAGCGCTACATGAGGAGAGCAGAAAAAGCGTACCGATGGCTAATACGCAACCCATAAAATGTTTAAATTCCATATAATAGTGATATTTTAGTGTTGTCTTTTCGGTTTAATATTCGTCCCAACCCTTGATTTGGACATCCTCTACCGACAAATTGGAGAAAGCGCGAATAAAAGCGCTCGCCAAGCGGGCATTGGTCAGCAACGGAATATTGTGGTCGATGGCTGAACGGCGAATTTTGTATCCATTGGTAATCTCTCTTGCGGTATGATCCTTGGGAATGTTGATTACTAAATCAACTTCATGATTCGCAATTAACTTAATGATGTCCTTATACGCTGTCTCTGTTTCATCCGGCCAACTCACCACAGTAGCGTTCACGCCATGGTGGACAAGAAACGTTTGGGTGCCTTCGGTAGCATATATCGAGTACCCCTGTTCCGAAAGCATTCTACATGCCTCCAACAGATCTACCTTCCCTTTGGCATCACCGGACGATACCAAAATGCCCTTTTGGGGGATATGGTATCCTACCGAGAGCAAGGCGTTGATTATAGCCTCATCAAAAGTGGCGCCCAAACACCCCACTTCGCCCGTAGAAGCCATCTCCACCCCAAGAACAGGGTCGGCGTTGTGCAGGCGGGCAAAGGAAAACTGGGACGCTTTTACGCCCACATAGTCAATATCGAAAGTAGAAGAATCGGGTCTGTCCACCGGAATATCAAGCATTACTTTGGTGGCGGTCTCAATAAAGTTCCTCTTTAACACCTTGGACACAAAGGGGAAACTTCGCGAAGCGCGAAGATTACATTCAATTACCTTAATGTCATTGTTTTTCGCAAGAAATTGGATGTTAAATGGTCCGCTGATATTGAGTTCCTTGGCAATCTTTTTGCTTATTTTCTTAATCCTCCTTGCCGTCTCCATATAGATCTTCTGCGCCGGAAAAACCAGTGTAGCGTCTCCGGAGTGAACACCGGCAAATTCAACGTGCTCAGAAATAGCATACTCAATAATATCGCCACTCTTTGCTACAGCGTCAAACTCCACTTCCTTGGCGTTCTCCAAAAATTCGGAGACCACCACAGGGTGCTCACGAGATACTTTTACAGCCGCATCAAGAAAAGCGGATATATGTTCTTGACCATAACAAACATTCATGGCGGCGCCGGACAAAACGTAGGAGGGGCGAATCAATACCGGATAGCCCACCTCTTGGGCAAATTTTTTGATTTCATCATAGTCAATCAACTCTTTCCAGCGCGGCTGGTCAATGCCAAGCAAATCGAGCATGGCGGAAAACTTATGGCGATTTTCCGCACGGTCGATGGATACGGGAGAGGTGCCCAATACGGGTACATTTTGTCGGTGCAACCTCATGGCTAAATTATTTGGAATCTGTCCGCCTACCGACACCACAACGCCCTTAGGCGCCTCCACATCTATGATATCCAACACCCGCTCATAACTCAATTCATCAAAATAGAGGCGGTCGCACATATCGTAATCGGTGGAAACAGTTTCGGGATTGTAATTGACCATAATCGATTTATATCCAAACTTACGCGCCGTTTGTACTGCATTTACGGAGCACCAGTCAAACTCGACTGAAGAGCCGATTCGGTAGGCACCCGAGCCAAGCACTACCACCGTTTTTTCGTTCCTGTAGTCGTAGTTGATTGCGTAACCTTCTGCTCCATAAGTCATATAGAGATAGTTGGTCAAGTCGGGGTGCTCAGAAGCCACCGTATTGATTCTACGAACAGCGGGGAGTATGCCACTCTTTTTACGCATCTCACGCACCTTGAGCGACTCCTTTTCGAGGTTTCCGCCGGGGTTCTCCACGTAGCGGGCAATCTGAAAATCTGAAAATCCCAACTCCTTTGCCTTTTGGATCACATCGGCAGGCATGGATTCAATCGTATGGTATTGCAAAAGGACTTTTGTATAGTCCACAATGTTTTTCAGTTTTCCCAAAAACCACTTGTCAATCTTGGTCAAATCGTAAATCCTATCGATGGTGTAACCCTCTTCCAATGCCTGGGCAATGGCAAAGATGCGCAGGTCGGTGGGATGGGAAAGTTCCTCGTCAAGGTGATCAAACGCCAACTCCTTATTGCCTACAAAACCGTGCATCCCTTGCCCAATCATACGAAGTCCTTTTTGAATAATCTCTTCAAACGACTTTCCGATAGACATAATTTCGCCCACCGACTTCATAGAGGAGCCAATTTGACGGCTCACCTTTACAAATTTGGTGAGGTCCCAGCGCGGGATTTTTACAATCATATAGTCAACAGAAGGGGCTGTGTAGGCGGAGTTAGGAGTGCCCATCTCACCGATTTGGTCAAGGGAGTAACCCAACGCCAACTTGGCGGCAACAAAGGCAAGCGGATAGCCGGACGCTTTGGATGCCAATGCAGAGGAGCGACTCAACCGAGCATTGACCTCAATAATACGGTAGTCGTCGGTTTGGGCATTGAAAGCGAATTGAATGTTACACTCGCCCACAATCCCAATGTGGCGAACCACCTTTTGAGAAATGTCCTGTAGAAAAGCAACTTGCTGCTGTGAGAGCGAGATAATGGGCGCCACCACGATGCTTTCGCCGGTGTGGATTCCAAGGGGGTCAAAGTTTTCCATGGGAACGACCGTAAAACAGCGGTCATTTTTATCTCGAATCACCTCAAACTCAATCTCTTTCCATCCTTTTAATGACTCTTCCACCAAAATTTGTTTGGTGTGCGCCAAAGCGCTTTCGCAAAGGGTGAAAAATTGCGCCTCGTTTTCGCAAATTCCCGACCCTAACCCTCCGAGCGCATACGCAGAGCGCACCATAACGGGAAATCCAATACGTTTTGCCGCTGCAAGGGCGTCTTGATAATTTTCAACTGCTTGAGAAACAGGAGTCTTAGCCTCTATTTCATTCAGTTTCTTTACAAACAAATCGCGATCCTCGGTAATCATGATCGCTTCAACCGAGGTGCCCAACACCGCAACGCCATACTTCTCCAAGGTTCCTGAGAGAAAAAGTTCGGTTCCGCAGTTCAACGCCGTTTGTCCTCCGAATGCCAAAAGGATGCCGTCGGGGCGCTCCTTTTTGATGACCTCTTCTACAAAGGCGGGAGTGATGGGAAGAAAATAGACTTTGTCCGCAACGCCTTCGGAGGTTTGGATAGTGGCAATGTTGGGGTTGATGAGTACAGTGGCGATTCCCTCCTCCCTCATTGCTTTAAGTGCCTGAGAGCCTGAGTAATCAAACTCTCCTGCCTGTCCAATTTTGAGTGCTCCGGAGCCAAGCAGTAACACTTTTTTAACAGGATAATCCATTCGATAACTGAGTTATGGCAAGTAAGGAGCAACAAAATAGTAGTTGAAGGCGGCGTTATTATAGTCCCATTGATGAATTTGATAGACACGTTTGATAATTGCTTCCTGACTGGGAGCGTCATATTCGAGTTTTCCATTCACCATCATTACATTGTCGTTGTCGGGACGATGGATTTCATTACCTATTGGATATACGCCAATATTTCCATATATAGACGGATACGACATAAAATGTTTCCACTTTACCCCGGTAGAGGCAAACTCTCGCTCAAAATCTATATTGGAATAGAAACCGTAAAAAAGAGCCATCTGACTCAGCCGAGTTTTTTCTAAATCACTGTAAAGCAGGTCTTCTTGAGCCAAATGAGCGAATGCCTTTCCACCCACTTCTCTCAATATCAATCGCTTAAATTCATTCGGATCATTGGGTACAGAGATGAGCGATATCCATTGGTCATAAGGGGGCTGATCGCGGAAACCGGTAGAATATCCAATTTGGGTGTCATTAACCAATACTACGACCACAGTGTTGCTCAATGGAAGGTTGTAAACATATTGGGAGGCAAGGTCAAACGGATTGGGTGCTTTTCTGCCGCCAAAGATGTTTGTATCGTCAAAAACAAGGTTTTTGCTATCTGCGAAGTAACACCTGAGAAAGGTGTTTTTTGACGAGCCATGCCCTATGCCCCGCTCCTGTGAGTTGAGATAGAGAAAGTAGATATTAAAGTATTGAGAAAAAGAGGCGCCGTTAAACGGATAGACAGAAAAGAGATGGTCAACCAAGGCTTTAGCGGCAGTTGTAAAAGCGGGAAAATCAGCCTCACGATAGCCATCGCCCATAATCACAAGGTTGGGTTGAAGGGACGGAGATGTCGGGCTAAGCCCGGGTGGGCGAGAACGGTCGTAGTATTTAACGGCATACGTATCTGTGCTGTCCATATTATTCTTACCACAGAACGAGAAGAGGAGCATGGTAAGAAAGAGAAACAGCGGAAGGCGGAAATGGGAAAACATCTTCAAAGGTACGAAATTAGAATCCACGTGCATACATCGTCCACAAAGTGGCTTTCATCTCTTCCCATTTCTGACGACACATCGATGCAAAGTCGTGGGTATAGTTGGTTACCAACTGTTTTGCTTCGTTATTTTTGCCCTCTTTAATCAAAGCCTGCGCCTTTGCTTCAAGCGCGGGCATCTCTGTAAAGAATTTTTCCTCCAAACGCATCTGCTCCGCCTCCATGAGGTTGCGAGAACGTGCCCAATTGACCACGGCAATGCGGTTGGCTTCGCGGAAAGACCATATAGCCGCATCGTTACGGTAGCGGTGCTGCCCGCAAACGGCAAAACTCTCCGGCAATGAGATGGTGCCTGAGTAGATGGGAATACGGGGGCTCTGCGCCGGATTATCAAAGGAGAAGTATGCCACTCCGCCAATTTCGTTGGGCAGCCACGAACGCAGTTGGAGTACGTGAGAGTAGGAGCAACCTACAATGGCGATGGTGCGTTGACGCTCTACTGCTCCGGGTTTTAGCGCATTGAGGAGGGTGCGCATATCATTGCTCATGTAGTTGCTGGTGGCGGGAGAGACGATGGTTTCGGTAATCTCGCTGCCGTCCCGTTCTCTCCTCGTCTGGGTTACTTTCAGGTTTTGCATCTGGTCGTAGGGGGTACCTTCGTATGTCTGGTGATAAAAAGCCATCACGTCTTGAACGCTCACTTTTTTGTCGGGCTTCACAGAGAAAGGCAACTCCTCGCCGTCCATATTAAGACGTAAAGACGGAGCCAACGTACTGAGGATAAAAAATTCGCGGATAGCATACGCCTTCTCTCCGCTTGATACCACTTTCCAAAATACGTAAGGCGATTTACCATCCCAGTAGCCCAACTTTTGAGAGCGCTCCCGTAAATCTGAACTGTACATAAAGTTTTTGGTATCGTTGAAATCGACCTTTCCAATGCGGGGAATGTTGGCAGATACGCCTACATGGTCATCGGGAATACGCTGCGCGACCCAAAGGGCTGAGGGTTTTCCGGGACCAGAACCATAAATTTCAAAGTGCCACACCTCTTGAGGATCGGCAATGGTAAGACACTCGCCGCTATCTCCGAAGCCGTATTGTTCAGCCAATTTGCCCATCAGTTGGATGGCGTCTCTTGCGGTAGTACAACGTTGAAGGGCGATTCTTTCCAACTCTTCAATCAAAAAAAGTCCCTCTCTGTTTACCAACTCTCTTCTGCCTGTGGTGGTGGTTTCGCCTATTGCCAACTGCATCTCATTCAAACAGGGATACGCAACATTTAAGTAGGCGTAGGTTTTTGCAGGGGCGGGAATTTCGCCTTTCTTTTCCACATTGCGCATATCGTTGGGCTCTTCGTTATGTAACAAACCCCAATAAACAGGCTCTAACGCTCCGGATGGATACGTTTTTGAAGGCTCAAAACGCAACCATGTACGGTAGTTGCCATCACAACTGTGGGTAGTGATCACGGAACCATCTGTGGTGGCAGCCTTGCCAACCATAATGGAGGTACAACTTTCGGGATAGCCGGGGTCATCCGGATCAACAATGGCGTAAGATTGCGCATAAAGTGCTCCAAACAAGCAGAGCACAGGAATCAGAAGAAGTTTTTTGTAACACATATTAAAGTTTTTTAAAGGATGATTCAACGTTTTGTTCTTAGTATAATTCCACAAAAATAGAAATAAATTATTAAAACGTACTACATTTGCAACACCTTATTTACAACAGACAGTGTTCTAATACCCTTCTATAATGATTTTCCTACTGATGTCCATGATTTTGGGAGGAGTCTTCGGGTTCTTGCTCAGAAAGTTCCGATTCGCTTCTCTTTCTGTTTTTATCCAGTGGATTATCTGTCTTCTCCTCTTTTTCTTGGGCTTGGAGTTGGGTTTAGACGAGGCGCTGTTGGGCAGAATGGGGCACATCGGCATACAGGCGAGCGTTATCACCCTACTGGCTTTACTGGGCAGTATGGTTATGGCAGCCCAAATACACAAATTATTCTTCAAGAAGTTAGAAAAAACAGAGGCAGACAGGGAGACGCAAAGAGGAGGATGGGGTTTTTTAAGGGGATCCATGTCCATCTTTTTGTCGTTCGTTGCCGGCTTGGGATGCGCTCAACTTGGAATAATCAATATTGGTCTATGGGGAGGCTACATAGTAACAGGGTTGCTCTATTGCCTGCTCTTCTTTGTAGGCATTGCCGTCGGAAAGGAGGCTGCTCTCTTTTCGTCAGTGAGGCAATACGGCTTCAGGTTCATGATTTTGCCATTAGGAACGGTTGTGGGAACACTTACGGGCGCCGCATTAGCCGGTTGGATACTCCCCGAATTATCCATCTCGGAGAGTATGGCGGTGGGGTCGGGGATGGGATACTACTCCCTCTCAAGCGTACTGTTAAGCCACTCAAAAAGTGCCGAACTTGGCTCCGTTGCCCTTATTTCCAATATTTTAAGAGAACTTGCCACCCTTTTTTTGGCGCCTCTGATGGTGCGGACATTTGGTAAATTAGCCCCCATCTCAGCAGGAGGCGTTACCAGTATGGACATCACGCTGCCTGTGATTATTCGTTTTTCGGGAAAAGAGTATGCCGCCTTGGCAATTTTTCACGGGGCGGTATTAGATCCTGTGGTGCCGCTATTAGTGGGGATCTTAGGGATATAAAGGGTGCTCCTAAAAATCCCAAACCCTGCATTACACTCCTATGGCAAAATACTCATTTACACATAGCAAACCCCGCCTTTGTCTCGGTCAAAAGCCTTGATTTTGGAATTTTTGGGAGCACCAAAAATGCTCTCTACTTAAAGAAGCGCTTTAGCAATCCCTCAAACGCTTGTCCATGACGCGCTTCATCTTTACACATCTCATGTACGGTATCATGAATGGCATCTAAGTTCAACTCTTTTGCACGGGTGGCAATCCTCTTTTTGTCGGCACAGGCGCCACATTCGGCTTCTGCCCTCTTTTGCAAATTGGTTTTGGTGTCCCAAACCATTTCGCCCAACAGTTCAGCAAATTTGGAAGCGTGCTCTGCCTCTTCAAAGGCAATGCGTTTGTACGCTTCCGCCACCTCAGGATAGCCCTCTCTGTCTGCTTGACGACTCATTGCCAAATACATTCCAACTTCGATACACTCGCCGTTGAAATGGGCTTTCAAGCCCTCTACAATTTCGGGGGCAACATCTTTGGCAACGCCAATGCGGTGCTCGTCCGCCCATACCAAAGAGGCGCCCGTTTCCACCACCTCTTTAAACTTTGACTTGGGTTGTTTGCATTGAGGACAAAAATCCGGAGCCTCACTTCCTTCGTGTACATAACCGCACACGGTACAGATAAATTTCTTTTTCATCTCTTTATAACATTATTTGGTGTGTTTTTCTATATGGGTTGCAAATGTACAAAATATTTAGAAACTGCTTATGTTGAAAAAAATTTACCTTTGATGCAACATTTTCGGTTTTTCTACATCTGTATAAAGAACACATTGGATAATGAAGGCGCCAAGTAACGAAAATTCAACCCATAAATGCAACTTTTTTTGGGAGGTATCAGATGAGGGCTAATTTTTATTGAGAGAAAGAGAAAGTAGAAACCACTTTCCCTTTCCCCTCAAATGGAAAAAACGTCTAATTTTGTCCTCCGTCCTAAAAAGT
>Ga0082212_10008432_pt1 | contig 13453 bp, 9 predicted proteins | sample TergutNt197P3_FD_71548 | JGI IMG/M metagenome (GOLD analysis project Ga0082212, IMG submission 71548) | Neocapritermes taracua P3 segment gut microbial communities from Petit-Saut dam, French Guiana - Nt197 P3 | ecosystem: Host-associated > Arthropoda: Insects > Digestive system > Gut ... | reverse complement strand
TTTCTATCCCAGAAGATATTGTCGAAGAAGTGCTCCGAGTCTATGGTTATGACAACATTCCGCCGATGGTACCTGCCGTACCGATCAAGCCGCTTCATGTTGAAAAATCAATCAAAATGGAACACAAGATACGCCGCGTCTTAACAACGGCACATCGGTTCCTCGAAGCCCATAACTACATCTGGTTCAACGACAACTGGCTCAAAGCGTTGGAATACGAACCGGGAGAAACGCTTGCTCTGAAAAATCCGACATCGCCGGAAACAAGTCGGCTTCGGACCACACTCATTCCGAATCTGCTGGCGTTGATTCCGAAAAATCGACCGTTTCGAGAGTCGTTCCGGCTGTTTGAAATCGGTCGGACTTTTTTTCCGACTCAAAAGGATGAAGAGTGTGTAGAGAAACGCCATCTTGGCGGACTGGCATACCAGCATGCCGGTCAGTGGGAAGAATTTTACCTGTCAGTCAAATTGGCACTCGAAGACGTTTTGGCAAAGTGTGGTGTTGGGAACATTACGTTCAAAGAGCCTTCATGTGCCCCTCACCCTAGCCCTCTCCCGGTGGGAGAGGGGACGAGAAAAACATTCCAAGAGGGAAAGGGGACTGCGTTGCCGGTCTGGCAAATGCCGGACAATTTCGTAACCATTTATTCCGAGGGAAAAGAACTTGGCAATCTGGGAATACTCGACAAGAGTTTCACCGCTAAGGTTTGCCGGGAAGGAGGACAAATCGTTTGGTTTGAAATTGAACTCGACAAAATCACTGAAAGCGGCGGCATTGGCAGCGCATTCAATCCAGAGATAAAATTTGAAGAGACACCCCGTTACCCTCTGTCCTGGCAAGACTTCTCGCTCCTTTGGAAAATCGAGGATGGCTTTGACAACTTGGAATCGCTGTTAGATCGGTTCATGAATCCTTTGGTAATTCGCCGGGAATTTTTGGTTTCTTATCGTGGCAAGGGTTTGGACAAAGAAATGGCGTGTTATTCCTTCCGCTTCTGGGTCGGCTCGCCGAATCACACGCTTTCCAGCGAAGAGATCGAATCGTTCCACCAACAGTTTTTGGCATACATCAAGGACAATGGCATTGCCTTGAGAGGGTAGTAATTCCGTTTCCCGCCCATTACATAGGGACTACGAGAACGGTTTCCGAATTGGACTGGACACACCCCGTCATTCCCGCAAAAGCGGGAATGACAAAAAACGTCCAGACCAATTCCGAAAACGCCCTAATACAATCCCGGATAGGCGGTATTGCCGAGATAGAGATTATGGTATCCGCCATAGTTTGCCGTATTCATCGGTGCCGCCTGCACACCAAAATATCCGTAGGGATACGCATTCCGCGAAGGCATCCGAAGTGCCGCATCATTCGCCGTATAGGGAGTTGACCAAGCCTGCATCAACATGGCAAAAGGATCATTATTATCGCTTGCCGCTTTCCGGGCTTCCCGGCGTTCGGCAATCCGCTCCATCATTCTACCTTGCCGTTGCTTCGGTTTATTGCTGTTGCTGTTGATGAAAGCCATAATTTGCAGCATATCCGAAACGCTCATTCCACCCTGACCGGACATTCCTATGCCCATCGGTTGATAACCGACATTCATCATCATGTTTTGTCCGAGTCCGCCGAGTTGTCCTGCCGATTGATTCATTGCCATATAACCCCAAGGTGTTACATACAATCCGGCATAAGGATTCGTCGGCATTTGCTGGGCAAGAGCCTGTTGCATTTGAGCGAGTTGGGTTGCCCCATCCCCTTGCAAGGCATCGGCGGAAACCTGAATCGCATATCCGTAGGGCGTTGCCACCAGTGCCATCGGGCTTGCCGCCGCCGGGGTTGCTTCGGTCGCTTCATCGTCGCCCTCTCCCGGTGAGACCTGTGCAGCCACCATCGGATTCGGCACTGCCGTTGCCATTTGGGGATTCATCATCGGGCTCATCATCATTGGATTCATTGCAGGAACTTGTTGATAACCGACGATGGCGGGTCCCATTGGTGTCATGGTTGTTACCGGAATCATCTGCATCTGCGGCAACATCATCTGCGGTTGCTGGGAAACTTGCATAGTGGGCATGCCGAAGCCGCCTTGCATCATGGCATTTTGCATCATAGCATTTTGAATACCGGGCATTGACATCATTGCTTGAGGAGTCTGTTGCATACCGAATGCACCTGCCGGGGGCAACAGAAGGGTTTTGGGAGCATTACCGCTTTTGCATCGAATCAAACCGCAGTTGGCGTGGTCTTGCGGCAACGTCAACAGGATCATACCGTTCGGAAGGATTTGGGCTTGCGGTCCAACGTTTTCTTCCTGCATGTGTCCCCTTTGGTAAGTCGAGTAGGGAACTCCCTGCGGCATTGCCGTTCCGGTATTGGGATCAACACTTCCGGGCTGAAAAGCAACATGTTGGACACATCCTCTTGGACTGTTGTGAGTGATCGAACCAATCTGTCCTCCCCCCCAACCGGCGGGAACCGAGGCGACCTTGAAAAGTGGGGAACTGAATGACCAAGCCGCCGGTGGTTTAGCCGGATGCTGACAGAACGCTCCAGTTTGCAAGACGGTGCTGTTCGGCATTGGAAGCGTCGGGACAACTTCCTCCGCACCGGAAGCAAGTTGAATCGGTTCCGCTATTTTACTGTTCAGCACAAAGTCCTTGCCTTCGACTTCCAGCATGGCGACTTCTTCCGCTATGGAATCCATGTCAGACTCCCTCGGCAGCGGTGCAGGCAGCAACTGTGGCGAAACCGGATAGACCGATTGACCGACGGGTCGAAACGCCGCCGTATGGGGAGCCTGATATGATGGATAGGCAACGTAGGATGCAACGTAGGGCGAATTGGTGCTGGCATATCCCATGCGGGGCAAATTTTTTGCCGTTTTGTTGTACTCGATAGTTTCCGGCAAAACAACATGCGGAACCATCTCGTGTAAAACATTGGGAGCCCTCTTGACAGTGGTGTCAGAGGCATTTGCAACGCCAATACCGAGTGCAAGCAATCCACTCAATCCGATGGACAATGTTTTCTGGAAACTTTTCAACATCATTTTTCCCCTTCTATGGTTTTTCTTCAATAATCGTACACGGACAAACCATGTCCCTCTTTGAGGTAGTTCGTCCTTTCGTTAGGACAGAATTGATTGATGTGCCGGATTTACGGGTTTTTCCTAATATCGCATTAGGGTCTTAACGGTTTTTGGGTTTGTCCCTGTTGGGCAGGATAGGCAAACTTTCGGCACTGTAAACGTTTCACCACGAAAAATCGCTAAAATCGTTAAAGTTTTCCAAAATTAACACCGACTTGGGCAATCATGGCTTGTTTCACGTCAAAATTCGGATTCGGACAGATATTCTTCGGGGCAATCGTCGTCCTCGGTTGCTCATTTTTCACCGCTCAGGCGGCGGAAATCCGCTTGAAAAAAATGCCGATACCATGCACCGATGCACTGGTAACACTGGCAGATATTGCCGATGTTCTGCCGATGGGAAATGAAAACGTCGAATCGCTTCGTCAAATCGTGATGTTTCCTGCTCCCGCCGAAAATGCACCGAGAACGCTTGACCAATGGGAAGTGCGGACGATGCTTTCGCAACTGGGAGTGAATTCGCTCCATCATTTTATAAGCGGGGCAGAAAAAGTAACCGTCGTCGGCACGGCACCGGGAATGGCTCCTTCCGTAAAGGAACAATTCGTCGTTCAAGCCAACTATCTTACGCCGACCGGCACAAATCCGGTTACGCCGATTGCTGTCCGGTCTGATCCTGCACCGAAAATGGTTGGACTCACCGACGAAATGGCAAAAATGCTCGAAAAACAGGTTGCCCAAGCCTTGAATGTCTATTTGAACTTTACGAATAGAGTTGACCGTTCTTGGGACATCGTGTTGAAACTCACGCCGGAGCAAATCAGGCTTTTTGCAAGCAATGGACAGATCGTTGAAATCACCGGCGGTCAGGTTCCCTTTATCGGAACACAGCAATTCCATATTCGGATGCAAACGAACGTTACGGTAACAGTGGAAGCGGTGGTGAAATTACCTACAGAAATTGTGATTGTACGTCGAGCGTTGCCGAAGGGATATATTATCAGCGAGTCTGATGTAATGTTGCAGCGGGCAGACAGGGTCAACAATGAAGACTTTTTTGTTGATATCAACAGTGTTGTCGGCAAAGAAACCATCAAGGCGGTGAAGGAATTGAGTCCGCTCACGCAGTCCGCTGTTCGGCAACCGCTCTGGGTTCACCGTGGGGACATCGTTACCGTGAGGGCAGTGAATGGCGGAATTGTCGCACGCACCGAGGCGACCGCTCTGCAAGATGGTGTGGAAGGCGACACGATTTCCGTTGCAAAAATTGACACGTCGTCAAAACGAAGCAAGAAGGAAGAGCCGATAACATACCTTACCCGCGTGTGCGCCCCAAAAACCGTCGAGGTGTTTGTGCGAAATTAGAGCACATTCTGAATTGTTCCGGTCGCTTTCACCGACCTTTCGTTTTTACGAAAATATGCTAAAATGTTCGGCAGTATTCTCGGAAGTTTTACCCTTTTTCGATATGCCCGCTGAAAATACTGCTGAAACCCCTACCACAGAAACCGCCGTCGAACAGCCCAGCAAGCCGAAACGCTTGATCGGTTCACAACGCAATCCCGATGCCTATCGTCCGAAACCGACGATTGCCGTTGTCGGTGATGCGTCAACGTCGGCAGGACCGCCGCATACCAAAACTTATCCGCCGGAGGGTGCTAAACAACCGCCAAAACCGGTCGTCGATGATCTTGATGAAGAAATACCGGACCATCTGTCTGCGGAAGGAGAAAAGAAACTCAAAAGCGTCCCTCCTAAACCGATTCAAGCCGTTGCCGTTCCAAAATATCGCCGGGATGGAAAAATGACGGACGATCTCGAAGCAGAATTCAGTGCCGTCTTCGGAAATGACAGTGCCGCCGTTGAGGCGATCCTACAAAAATCCAGCGAAATCACGGGGGACTTAATCCTTGAAACGGATACCAAGGTCAAAGCGAAAGTCCTCTCTGTGCAAGGAGATAGCGTCTTTTTCGACATCGGAGCAAGGGAACAGGGCATCGTTTCGCTCCGAATGTTTCCGGCTGATGCCGAACCGAAGCAAGGAGACGAAATCCCCATCACGGTTGTCCGATTTTTGAAGGACGAGGGACTGTACGAAGTTTCCGTGCCGCTTGCCGCCGCCGATGTTCGGGACTGGTCACAACTTCAAGAAGGTATGATTGTGGAGGCACTCATCACGAAAACGAATACCGGCGGATTGGAATGTGAAGTCAATCGGCTACGTGGTTTTATTCCCTTGAGTCAGGTCGAACTTTTTCGGGTTGAAGATTTTGAGCAATACGTCAACAAAAAATTGACCTGCGTGGTCGAAGAAGTCAATGCCGAACGCCGGAATTTAGTATTGAGCCGAAAAGCAATGCTGATCCGTGAGCGGGAAGAAAAACGCCAACAACTGCTTGCCGAATTGGAAGTCGGGCAAACTCGGGAAGGTTTGGTTCGGAAAATTATCGACGGAGGAGCATTTGTCGATCTCGGCGGAGTCGATGGCTTTCTGCCGATTGGCGAGTTGGCGTGGGGACGTATCCGCCATCCTAGCGATATGCTGACCGAAGGGACACGAATCAATGTTCGCATTACAAAAATTGAAGAAGGGAGCAACCGCATTACGCTGACCTATAAGGACGAAGCCTCGAATCCTTGGTCGAACATCACGGAACGCTTTCAGGAAAAGACATTGGCACGCGGTAAAGTGACCAAGGCGATGGAATTTGGAGCGTTTGTCGAACTGATGCCCGGCGTGGAAGGGTTGGTGCATATCAGCGAACTGTCGAACAAACGGGTCAATAATGTCAGCGAAGTCGTCAAAGAGGGTGACTGGATTGACGTGTACATCTTGGGTATTGACACAGAGAATCGAAAAATGTCGCTGTCGATAAAGCAGGCAACGGTGTCAAAAACTTCGGCAACGGAGGGGGAAGACGAGGCGGAGGATGAAGCCCCGGCAAAACCCAAGAATGTGTACAAAGGACCACTCAAAGGGGGAACGGGACAAGCCGCCGGCGGTGAAAAGTTCGGGTTAAAATGGTAGAGCGTTTTGCCTACTTCGACAACTTCCAAGGATTTGTCTTCGGAGTGGGCAGTACGTTGGTCGGATTGACGCGGACATAACCTCCCTTGGGTCCCGGTACGGCACCGCGAATCACCAACAAGTTGTTTTCTTTGTCGATCAAAACGACCTTCTGGTTGCGGACGGTAACTTGATCGGCACCGTATTGCCCCGGCATTGATCGTCCCTTCATCGTTCGGCTGGGCCACGCACAGCAACCGGAACTTCCGAGATGCCGATGGCATTTTTTGACACCGTGGGTGGCACGTTGACCGCTAAAGTTGTGCCGCTTCATCACACCAGAGTAACCGCACCCCTTGCTGATTGCCGTAACATCAACGGCAACGACATCATCAAAGACATTGACAGTTAATTCCTGACCGACGGTGAAACCCTCGGTGGGAACACGGAATTCCTTGATGAATTTCTTCGGTTCACAATCCGCCTTTGGAGCGATTTCTTCGCCGGCGGCGGTGCGTTGCTTGCGGCGTTTGCTTTCGATTGCGGCGACGTGTCCACGCTCAGATTTCGAGGCTCGGTTGCGTGCCTTATCCTGAAAACCAATCTGGACGGCTTCGTAACCATCTTTTTTGGTTGTCCGCAGTTGAAGTACGTTACACGGACCTACCTGTATTACCGTTACCGGAATGACCTCACCGGTCTCCGTGAAAAGTTGTGTACACCCGACTTTTTGTCCCAATAATCCGATTGACATGGCAGTGATTGTTTCGCTCTACATCCGCAAAAAATGACACCGTAATTGTAGAACATTTTCATTTTCCGTCAAGGGAGGACGGAATCGGGTGTGTCCAAGTTTTGTGGGGATTTTTATGTTCCCTCTCCCACCGGCGGACTTGCGTCATCCGTTCGCTTTGCGGTATTTTCCGATTGCGATTCTATTCGTCATTCCCGCGAAAGTGGGAATCCAAAAAAACAAGGTTCACGCCTTTCGTCTGGATTCTTGCTTTCGCAGGAATGACGGGATATTTGTTTGCTGTTTTGTTATAAAAAGTGAAAATTGAAAGCCGGAAAACTGCATTTTTTGCACCTGACTCTCTGTAAAGTCATTATTGCAAAAAACTTACAGAAAATTCAGGGGTGTATAAGCCGGTTTAATGGCGAGTATCCAAGTATCAAAAAACCTAGGAAATTTTGTGTCTTTGGGTTCCTAAAGGTTAGTTGTGAAAAATATAACTTTACCTTACGAGAACCTCTGTGTATCCTTACACTACGACTGGATTACTTTCTGAATATCTTTTTGACCGTTTTCTTCACGGCTTTCTTCGTTGCTTTCTTGCGTTTCGGAGCAGGTCCCTTTGCCGCTTTGTCCGCTAACATTTCCAATGCACGCTCCAACGTCAAGTCGTCCGCCGTCATCCCCTTCGGCATCGTTGCATTCGTCGTACCATCCGTAATGTAATCGCCAAATCTGCCCGACAGCAGTTTGATCGGATTGCCCGTTACCGGAGATTCCCCCAACGATTTCAGCGGCTCCTGCGTCTTGCTTGCCGCCCCACGACGACCACGCGGTTGTTTTGGTTGCGAAAGCAATTCCAATGCCTGTTCCAAACTGATTTTAAGCGGCGATAAATCAGCAGGCAATGACCGCGTTTCTGTGCCGCTCGAAATATAAGGTCCATACTTTCCGTTTTGAGCGAAAACATCAATTTCCGTGTCAGGATTCTTTCCCAAATTACGCGGCAAACTCAATAGTTGCAATGCAATATCCAACGTTACCGTCTCCGGCAACATATTTTTGAGCAACGACGCATTTTTTCTCGCCTTGTCGTCCATTTCGCCGAGTTGAATATACGGACCAAAACGACCATTTTTGAGATAGACCGGCTTGCCTGTCTTGGGGTCTTCTCCCAATGCCTCTTCGCTCTTTTTGGCGGTATTCAAAAGTTCCAACGCCTTTTCGTATGACAATTCATCCGGCGGCAAATCCTCTGGCAATGTTCCGGTGCGTTCACCTTGCTGGACAAAGGGACCAAACTTGCCGATCCGCACGACAATTTGTTCGGCATCAGAAAATTTTTCGGGCGTTTCCAGTGGAAATGTGTTGACTGCCCTTGCATCAATCTGCTCCCGCTTGTCGGAGAGCAACGGTTTGAGTCCCGATGTTCCCGCCGATTCGCCGAAATAAAACTCTTTCAAGTATTTCAGATGTTCCAATTCCCCTCGGCTGATTGCGTCGAGTTGATCCTCCATTTGCGCAGTGAAGTCGTAGTCGATGAGATCGCCAAGATGCTCCACCATCAGTTGGCATACGGCAAAGGCAACCCAGGTTGGAACGAGGGCTCCCCCTTTTTTGAAAACGTAATTCCTCGTTTGGATCGTTTCAATAATGGAAGCGTAGGTACTCGGTCTGCCAATTCCCTTGTCGGTCAACACTTTCGTCAGTGCCGCCTCGGAATATCGGGAAGGGGGCATCGTCGTGTGCGATTTCGGTTCCAAGCCTGCAATTTTGAGCGGATCACCCGGTTGCACATCGGGGAGCAGCGTTTCTCGATCCGCCAATTCAGCGTCGGGATCGTCCGCTCCTTCAACGTAAGCACGAAGATAGCCGGGAAAGTCTATCGTTTTGCCGCCGACGGAAAATAGCGCATCGTCCACCGCAACGATGATTTGTTTGCGTTTGCCTCTCGCATCGGACATCTGCGACGCAACGGTACGTTTCCAAATCAAATCATAGAGCCGATACTGGTCGCTTGAAAGTTGTCCCCGCAGACTAGCGGGCAGATCAAAGACGCTACCGGCGGGTCGGATTGCTTCGTGAGCCTCCTGAGCATTTTTCACTTTCGTTGCATAAATGCGCGGAGACGATGGCAAATACTCGTCGCCGTATTCACGCTTGATGTGGTTTCTTGCTGCCGTAATCGCCTCGGTCGAAAGATTGGTCGAGTCCGTTCGCATGTAGGTAATGTAACCATTTTCGTACAAACTCTGCGCCAAACTCATCGTGGTCTTTGCCGTGAAACCAAATTTCCGGTTCGCTTCCTGTTGCAACGTACTGGTCGTAAACGGTGCGTAAGGTTTTTCAGTGTAAGGTTTTTCTTCAACCGATTTTACCGCTGCCGGACATTTTTTTAGCCGCTCGGAGAGAGCGTTGGCGGCTTTTTCATCGAGCAGCAAACACGCATCGGCATCGAAAAGTTTTCCCGTCGACGAATCAAAATCTTTGCCGCTGGGAATTTTTCTGTTCCCCACCGCCGTCAAACCCGCTTGAAATGGTCTCGACGTTTTCGGAGCGGTGAATGAACCAAGCAAATCCCAGTAGGTTGCGGAATGAAAAGCGATCCGCTCTCGTTCGCGTTCGACGATGAGCCGAACGGCAACGCTTTGTACACGTCCTGCCGAAAGTTTCGGTCGAACTTTGTACCAGAGGAGCGGCGAGACTTCGTAACCATAGAGTCGGTCAATGATTCGCCGGGTTTCCTGTGCCTGCACAAGATCGCTGTCGATGTCTCGCGGCGATTCGAGTGCTTCCTGAATTGCCTTTTTCGTGATTTCGTGAAAAACGAGCCGATGTACAGGGATTTTCGGTTTGAGCGTTTCGACGAGATGCCAACTGATCGCTTCTCCTTCGCGGTCTTCATCGGTCGCAAGATAAACGTCTTGGGCAGTTTTGACAAGATCGACGAGTTTTTTGATTTGTCGGCGTTTGTCATCGGGAACGACGTAGAGCGGCTCGAAGTCGGCATCGACGTTGACTCCGAGTCTTGCCCATTTTTCTTTTTTGAATTTTTCAGGAATTTCGGCGGCGACGCGAGGCAAATCACGGACGTGTCCGATGCTGGCTTCGACAACGTAACCATCGCCGAGAAACCGGCTGATGGTTCGCGCTTTGGCGGGCGACTCTACGATTACAAGGGAAAAACCTTTACTTTTTGTTGATTTGGCTGACATTAAAAATGACGGGAAACGTTAAAATAGGCAGTTTTAGGACGTGTACACGGGGACTCTACTGCCCTATTTACACACTTCGGGAGATTTTGTCAATGGATGTTTCTTGACCAAAACAGAATTACGACCAAATTTCCAAGGCGGGTTGCAGTTCAATTTCGGTATTCAGGGCGACTTGCTCCTGTACCAGCCGGATTAACCGCAGCACATCGTCGGACGTACATTCGGGATCGACCGTAATGAAACCGGCATTGCGTTCGCTGACAACGGCTCCGCCGATTCGTGTTCCTTTCAGACCGACTTGGTCGATGAGATCGTCTGCCGATGGTCCCGTTTCAGGATTTCTGAACGCCAAGGCAGAAGCGACATCGCCCGACGGCTGTTGCGACTTTCGGATAATCCAAAGTTTACGCATTCGCTTTGCCAATTCTTGTGGATCGTCCTTTTCCAACCGCAATGTTGCCGAAATCATCACCACGTCATCCAAACTGCTGTAACGATAGCCGAACGTGATCTCGTTTTTCGCCAAAATAGAAACATTACCTTCAAAATCAACCACTCGAACGCTTTCGACCCACTGTCCCAAGTCACCGCCGTGAATGGCACCGGTATTTCCGCAGACCGCTCCGCCAAAACTTCCCGGCATACCAACGAACGCCTCGATTCCGCCGAGCCCCTGTGTGACGGAATGCGTGATGACCTGTCCGAAAGGTACGCCCGCTCCGGCTGTGAGGAAGAAACCGTCCACGGATACTCGACAAAACTCAGGTTTATGCAGAATAAGGACCAGTCCTCGCACACCGGCTTCTGGAATGAGCAAACTGGAACCGGCACCGAGAAGTCGGACGGGAATTCCTGCTTTTCGGCAGTGCTTCAGCAGGGCTGCCAACTCGGCTTCATCTTCTGGTTCGGCAAAAAACTCAGCAACACCGCCGAGTTGCAATCGCGAGTACATCGAAAGGGGAATTTCCTGCCGAACAGATTTCGGGAACAAGTCGTGCAGGGACATAACGCAACAAATGGGCTAAACGAGTAAAACGGCTCCGTAATTGTACTTATTTCCCGCTGAAATGAAAGACGGGGCACCTCTCACACTGTCGCACGTTTTGCCATGATTTTGGAGAGGCGGTCTTCGTCTCGTGGTGTTACATAGTTGATGGGCAACAGCGATTCTGCCCAAGGCGACTGCTTTGGTTCTCGATAAAGCCCGAAAAATTTCAGCACCGGCACTTGACAAAGAAAGACGGCTTTGAGCGATGTACAAAAAATCAACCGGACATCAAGCCAGAACGAACCATGTTCGATATAGTCAAAATCGTAAACCAACTTGCGCCGAACATCAATCAGGTCGGTGTCCGGTGCCTGATTTAGTTCCGCCAATCCCGTGACTCCCGGTCTTACATAAAGACGGTAACAGTAACCATCAATTCGTTTTTCCAATTCGGCAACGAATTCCGGACGTTCCGGTCTCGGTCCAACGAGGTCCATTTCGCCCTTCAAGACGTTGTACAGTTGCGGCAGTTCGTCGATGTGAGTTGTCCGAAGGAAGTTTCCGATAAAGGTAATACGTCTGTCCTTTCGCGATGCCCAAACTGCGCCGGTAGCGGCTTCCGCATCGACCCGCATTGACCGAAGTTTGTAAATTGTGAACGGCTTGCCATCAAGACCAAGCCGTACTTGTTTGTAAATACCGGGTCCCCGAGAAGTTAAGCGAACGAGCACCCACGCAACGAAGACTATCGGAAGTGCGATCACCGACATCAACACAGCAATAGGCAGGTCAACGTAACGCTTCCATCGGAAATAACCGGAAACGTGTGGTTCGGGACAGTTCAACATAATAATTTCTCCATTATAGCATGCAATTTCCCAAATTCAAGTATTCCCAAAATTCCAAGTGAAATGATAAAATACCGGAGCGGCAAAGCAAAGGGAGTCTATGCGGTCTAAAAAGCCGCCGTGCCCCGGAATCAGTGCTCCATAACTTCCTACTCCTCTGTCCCGCTTGATTGCCGACATGGTCATGCTTCCCAGGAATCCCATCAGGGCAACGAGCATCGCCGCAAGTCCGGCTTGCCACCATCGAGGAAAGGGGGTGAAATACCACAGTGCCACTCCCAAGAGAGCAGTCGTCATCATCCCACCGAGGACTCCCTCCCAAGTCCGAGTCGAATTGATCTGTCCCGCCACCACATACCGCCGGAAGGCTCTTGAACAAAGGTACTGAAAAACGTCTCCCAGTTGCACAATCAGGATAAAAAAGAACAGAAGTTGAAAGTGTTTTCCGCTCATGAGTGGAAAAACCCGAAAAAGTTTTTGGACAGGCGAATCGTCCTCTTCGACGAATACCTCCTCGACCAAAGAGGTTTGTTGATATTCGACAATCGGCTCGACTGCACTCACCAATGCTTCAATGGCTACTTCTCCTAACCCGCGGTTGAGCACCGTTGCTACCGGCGGTTCGGTCATTGGCTGTTCATTGGGCAGGTTCAGCGTAAGCAGTGCCGGTGCATAACTCAACGAATAGACACAGACGATCAGTCCCAGTTGGAGTTTTGCCGTTCGTTCCAAAAAACGTTTCGGGTCGCCGGAAATTGCCATCATACCGGGCAGCACTAAAAAGACATAGCCGGGCAACAAAAGCGAAAAAATCTGGTAAGGCGTGAAGCCCGTTACTTGCTCGAACCATTCGGGATTGACTCCGACAAGAATAAACTGCAACGGCGTGAAAAAGAGGTAAATCCAGAAGAGTGTTTGATGGTCGGCTGGACTCTTCGGAGTGAGCGTAATGTATTCCCGAAGGATTGTTACCGACAAAATGAAGAAAAAAAAGGTTGTCGCAGGCGGACCAATTAAAAACACGCAGGCTAACAATCCGAAGAGAATCCACCAAGTACGAATTCTTGGTCGGAACGTTTCGATAATTGCCGGATCGACCCCGAAGTCGGTATATTTCAGGAGTGAACGCGACCCCACCGTTGCCACAGTAAGGAGTAGCAAAACACCGAAGAACAGACAAATGGTTGGAGCGTCCATTAGGTTCTATTTTATCAAATTCTGAACATCTGTAACGTGGGGGGCACGAGGTGTGCAAGAACACGACGTTCAACGGTTTGCGGTTGCCGAGCATTGTAACGTGCGACAGCGACACGCCGGATGGCGACGTGCGGTACTCCGCACTGGTTTGTTTTAGAGGGTTTTCCCGCGCCCGTCGGCTAACGCCGACGCAATCGCCCGGCGGTCGAGTGCCTACCCAGTTTCGTCATTCCCGCGAAAGCGGGAATCCAGAGAGTTGATAGGAAAACCTTTCGTCTGGATTCCTGCTTTCGCAGGAATGACGGGATATTTGCTGTCTTGTCTTGTAAAAAAGTGAAAATTGAAAGCCGGAAAACTGAAATCACATGAAGTTG
>Ga0082212_10008431_pt1 | contig 13453 bp, 10 predicted proteins | sample TergutNt197P3_FD_71548 | JGI IMG/M metagenome (GOLD analysis project Ga0082212, IMG submission 71548) | Neocapritermes taracua P3 segment gut microbial communities from Petit-Saut dam, French Guiana - Nt197 P3 | ecosystem: Host-associated > Arthropoda: Insects > Digestive system > Gut ... | reverse complement strand
CGCCAGTTTGCGGATCTCATCGGCTACTACGGCAAAGCCTTTCCCCGCTTCTCCGGCATGGGCCGCTTCAATGGCGGCGTTCATGGAAAGCAGGTTCGTCTGGCTGGCGATGTTCTCCATTACCGAGTTTATCTCCATAAGCCCTTCAGACTCGCGGGAAATTTCCTGGATATCCTCTGCCACTGCCTGTAATCCTGTTTTTCCTACTTCAGATGCTTCCTGCAAGGTGTGAACATTGGCTGCATTGTTCGCAAGGGTTGAGGTAACCGACTGAATATTGGCCGCCATTTCCTCGATGGCGGTAGAGGCCCGGGAAACATTCGTACTCTGCTTTTCTACAAGGTTGTCAAGTTTGTTGATGTTGTTTACAACCTGTTCCATGGTCGCATGGGTTTCGGTTACACTTGCGCTTTGGTTTAATATACGGCCTTTTATACTTTGAATGTTCGCGGTGATCTGGTTTACGGCGGCGGCGGTTTCGTTCATGTTGCTTGCAAGGTCATTGCCGATGTCGGATAATACAACAGATTCTTTCTTGATGTTAAGGACAAGGTTTTTTATTTTTTCCAATGTATTGTTGAAGTATCGCGCAAGGTCGCCTATTTCATCTTTGGAACTGGTTGTTATCTGTTTGGTCAGATCGCCTTCTCCTTCGGAAATGTCTTTAAGGGTTTCCGCTACTTTGACGATGGGTTTGGTAACAGAACTGAGGGTAAAGAAAATTATTACCGCTGTAAGTAAAACCGCTATTATCGCCACAATAACGGTGGTTCTGGTTAATCTGTTTACTTCTCTCATGACGTAGTCTTCCGTTGTCGCAACCATAACCGACCATGAATTGTCAGCGTTGCCCAATGGAACAGGGCGTATGACAATTTCAAGGTTTGTCCTCATTGCCGGTGAATAAGATATACAATCAAAATTTTCGCCATTTCGCACGGCTCTTATAGCGTCTTCCATATAGTCGCCGTATACCGTATCTACGTCGGCCAGATTTTTCCCTACCCTGTCCTCAATTGAATGTCCTATAATAAAGCCGTCGGCTGAATATATAACCATTGCGGCTATTTCCTCAAATTCTGCAACAGTCTGCATTACCATTGAATGCGCCGGACCCATATCCAAAAGACAGCCTACGATGCCTACCGCTTCATTGGTGCGGGGGTTGATGATGGGAACCCCCAGTATACTTGCCCAGATGCTCTGCCCTTCCCTTACTCTGGGGACAGGGGGATCATACCGTTCTTTGCGCGCATTCGGACCATTCAACCGTTCCATCACAGTCGCGACATCGGTACTGGCGCGGGTTTCAATCCGGCCCGATTCCCTTGTTAAGGTCATGGCATACTGCCCGGTCGCCGTGGAACCGGTGCGGCCTATGTATCGGGCGTCCATGCCGTCTACGGCGCCAGGTTTCCAGACGGTATAAATGACAACTACGTCGGGGTTGGAAGTGAGGGTGCTGCGCAGCATTCTGTCAAAGCGGTCCCGCCGTTCCTGTACAGGGAATTCCTCATAGTCTTCAAATATGTTTGCAAGTCCCCGCATTACCTGCAAACGGGTGTTTGCGCGTCCTATCCAGTACTCTGCCTGACGGTTGGTTAGGCGGTGCAGGCTCTCGATGCTCAGCTCATGAGCCATTTCCGAAGACTGATTCAAAAGCAGCATGGCAATTGTCGTAACCACAACCACCATAATGGCGATCACCAAAAGGCTTAGTTTGAATTTAAGTTTCATTTCTCTTTCTCCTTGTCGTTGCGGGGAAACTTGGTTTTTACTTGATCATTCAATCTGTCTATTACGATACGAAGATTATTCAGGCTGGTATTAACCGAGGCCAGAAGTTGTAGATTTTCTCTTGCTTTTGTTTTTGCTTCATTAACTGCCCCAAAACAAGAAAGAGGTATATCTGCACCTTCCCCCTGATTCTGTCTCAGGAAAATGGGCTGTATTGTATAAGCCACTGTTTTACCTCCTTGTTTTGATTTTTTTTCAATAATTTATATATCTATAAGCAAAAGTTAGTCTGCCTAACCGATATTATAACCTTCTTTCCATTATACTCACTAATATCAAGTTAACATAGGTAATAATTAGTTGTCAAGTCAACCATTTCTGGCCAAATTTCTAGGGTGGAAGTAGTATTTTATGAACAAAAGTGGAATTTTATGAACCAGGGTGTTGATAAACTACGGAAAATGCTGTCCTTCAATCTAAAAAAATACCGTTCAGAACTGGGTTTTTCCCAGGAAAAACTGGCTGAGCAGGTCGCTTTGTCTGACCAAACTATCAATGACATTGAAGGCTGCCGGACATGGGTGAGCGATAAGACCCTGGTAAAATTAGCCAGCGCCCTGAAAGTTGAGGTTTACCAGCTTATATACCCCAATACCGAGGCGGAGAAGCTGTTTCCAGTCCGGATTCCTGCCGAAATACTGCTTGAACTGCGCTCTAATCTGGAAAAAGACATGGCTCGTCGTTTTGATGAAGTTATAACCGATGGTTAATAATTGTTTTTTATCATATAAGGAGCAGCGGTAACCGAAGCTGTTCCCGCGGCCTTGGTTTTGACGGCCTGCGCCGGCCTGGAGCGGTACTCAGGCGTGCCCGCCCTGACGGGGCATTTCCGGTATCAGAATAAGGGCGTTTTCTTGATTTTTTTCGGCGATTCCCTTGCATTCGGATTCCCCGTGAACGATAATTTAATACAGAACCGGGTATTTTGACCGGTTTTCAAGAAAATGCTGGGAGGCGGTTAAAATGAGCTTATCGGTTAAAGACATCGCGGGTGCGCTGAAACTGGAAACACAGGTGGTCGAGAGGCTTGCCAAGTATCTGTATCCAAATAAAGTGCTGCTTACCCACGACGAGGCGCTTGTACTGCGGGATTATTATTATAAATTCGGGGGAGGGCCCGCAGGCGCAGAGGTTGGGCCATACAACGAATGGATGAAACTGGAGCGAATGAAGGCTCTGGTAAGGGCACGGCTGGAAGTTCTCGAGGAAAAGCAGTCGGCTTGTGTAAATAAGCTGAGTACCCTTGCAGGGGTGGGGATGTATCCCATAACCAGCGAGACGCTGCCGGCCAAGGTATCGCCCAGAGGACATGATTCCGGAGGCATCCTGAAATTTCCCATGACCAAGGCGGTTGCCAAGACCGTCCCTGTCAAGGAAAGACGTCTGTTTGCAGGACAGTCTTCGAGGGGTTAGCCTTTCTTCTGTAACGCACAGTTGCTTTCAACCATAAGTTGGGGTATACTGTGTGCATGAAACACCATATTTTTATCGGTTCGACTCTGGACGACCTGAGAAGTGAGCGCAAGGAGCTTTTCAGAGTCGTGATGGAACTCGGACATATTCCGGTTGTGGCGGATTATCTTGATGAGTCGGCAAGAAATGCCCCGAAACTGCTTCAAAAGATAATTGGGGACTGTGATTATTTTATCGCGCTGGTAGCCCATAAGTACAGTTCCAAAGATGGAAAGATATTGCCCCTGATTGCCGAGTCTTCAATGGCGGTAAAGGCGGGTATTCCTGTTCTTGCCCTGGTTATTGATGAAAAAGCCCGCTGGAAACCGGTAAAAAAGGAAAAGAGTACCCAGCTTATCCACAGATTAAACGATTTCAAGGCGAAACTGCGAAGCGGTCCCTGCGAAAGCTGGCATAACACCCCCGAACTGTGTCAAAAAGCGCAGTCTCTTCTTGTGCAGGAATTCAGCATCAGCGGCAGACCGGGCTGGGTACGATCCGACAGGACTATTGAACCGAAGGTTGCGAACGAGCTTTCCCGCCTGTCAAGTGAAAACAGCGCCCTTCGCCGGCAGTACAACAGCGAAGACCGCGATCTTGATGCAAAACTTTTGGAAAATCTGTACCATACGGTAAAATTGCTTGAAGCGAACAGGGTGGCACTGGGTTTTTACTATGAGACCAGTGAAAACTGGGAAAACACCAGGCAATTCCGCAATATCCGCATATTCAAGATACTTGTTCCCGAACTTACCATCGGCAAAAGCACATCAGAAATTTCGCGCTTCCTCGGCATGGTGCTGAATCCCGATTTGAGCAAAACCGTCCGTAAGGACTATCCGACTCCTTCCAACACGATCAGGAAGATAATGGCGGATTTTTCCGTTCTGAATCTTGTCAGATGCATTAACAAGGACGAGGTAAAGGCAGGAGACGAAATTTGGGAAATCACCGGCCTTGGGAAAGAAGTTTATGCAATATACCGGAAAAGTCAGTTTGAAAAGGCATTGACAAAAAAAACTGCAAGTTAAAATGGCTGTTGGGCAGAGCGTACCCAGGATAGATGCCTGGGAAAAGGTTTCGGGCAGGGCAAAATATACCGATGATCTGGCTGACCGCAGCGCCCTGATCGGTAAAGTACTGCATTCCACCATCGCCAACGGCCTGGTAAAAAAAATCGATACAGACGAAGCCGAAAAAATTCCAGGCGTGGTGAAAATAGTCACCTGCTTTGATGTGCCGGATTTTCCCTACCCCACGGCAGGACACCCATGGTCAACCGATCCCGCCCACCGCGACCCCATGGACAGGCGGCTGTTGAACCGCCGGGTCAGGCATTACGGAGATGATGTCGCGGCAGTCATCGCCGAAGATGAAATTGCCGCATCGCGGGCGTTACGCGCAATTAAAGTCGAATATGAGGAATACCCGCCTGTTTTGTCACCTCAGGATGCAATGAAGGACGGAGCCTGTCTGCTCCACGAAGAATGTCCCGGCAATATTTTGAAGCATACCACCGCCGAAGACGGCGATTTCGCCGGGGCGGCCCGGCTTTCTGAAGGAAGCGGGGAAGAGGATATCCTGTGTTTTGAGGGTGTTTATGAAACCCCGATAGTACAGCATTGCCATATCGAATCGGTAACGTCCTGGGCGTATATGGAAAACAGGCGCATCGTCATCGTTGCCTCCACGCAGATTCCCCACATTGTCAGACGCATCGTGGCGCAGGCCTTGGGGATCCCCTGGGGCGATGTGAGGATTATCAAGCCGTACATAGGAGGGGGCTTTGGCAACAAACAGGACAGCCTTTACGAACCGCTGAATGCTTTTCTGTGTACCAAAGTTGGCGGACGGCTGGTCAAACTTGAACTTTCGCGGGAGGAGGTATTCCTCGCTACGCGGGTGCGGCACAGCGAAAAGATTTTCCTGAAAAGCTGGGTGCGCCCCAACGGCCGGCTCATTGCCCGTTCCTATACCGCTTATTCAAACCAGGGAGCATACGGTTCCCACGGCCACGGCATTGCCGCCAAGGGAACCAATGTATTCCGGCAGCTGTACCGGGACGAAAAAGCCTGCAAAGCGGAAATTTTCACGGTATACACCAATACCGCCGCCGCCGGAGCCATGCGCGGCTACGGCACTCCCCAGGCGGTGTTTGCCGTAGAGTCCCACATGGAAGATATTGCCCGCAGCCTCAACCTTGATCCGCTGGAGTTCCGTTTTCGTAACGTAATGCCGGTGGGCTTTACCGATCCTTTTTCCAAAAACGTTAACCGCTTTGATTCTTTCCGGCAGTGCGTACAGGCGGGCAGGGAAAAAATTAAGTGGGACGAAAAGCGGGAGCGTTACGCGAAACAAAGCGGTTTGCTGCGGCGCGGTATCGGTATGTCGCTGTTCTGGTACAATACGGCGGTTTGGCCTATTTCGATAGAGATTTCATCCTGCCGCATGGCGCTGAACCAGGACGGCAGTGTGCAGGTTCAGCTTGGCGAAACCGAAATAGGGCAGGGGGCGGACACGGTCTTTGCCCAGATGTGCGCCGAAACGCTGGGAATCCCCCTGGCGAAAGTACATATTATCAGCACGCAGGATACGGATATTACCCCCTTTGGGACGGGCGCTTATGGCTCACGGCAGACATATGTCGGCGGCGCGGCGGTGCATAAGGCCGCCTGTATGCTGAAGGACAAGATTCTCTGCCATGCCGCTGTGTATACGAAAACCCCTGCTGGCGAACTTGACATAGCCGGCGGCGATATTGTCAGCGTAGCGCCTAACGGAAAAAAACTTGTCAGCCTTGAAGAACTTGCGACAGACACTCTCTACCATACCGAATATGCCGAACATCTAACCGCCGAAGCCACCGCCCAGGTAAAAAGCAACGCCTATAGCTTCGGCTGCGCCTTTGCCGAGGTGGAGGTGGATATTCCCCTGTGCAAAATTGAGCTTTTGGAAATGATTAACTGTCACGACTGCGGCAGGCTTATCAACCCCATGACTGCCGAAGCACAGGTTCACGGCGGCATGAGTATGGCGATTGGTTTTGGCCTGTTCGAGCAGATGCTCTATGATCCCAAGACGGGAAAGCTCCTTAACGGCAATCTGCTTGACTACAAACTGCCGACAATCATGGATCATCCCCGGCTGAAGGCGGAATTTATCGAAAACCCCGAGCCGACCAGTCCGTACGGGACAAAGGCGCTGGGCGAGCCGCCGACCGTGCCGGGGGCTGCGGCAATCCGCAACGCCGTGCTGCATGCTACCGGCGCCGCCATTAACACTATTCCGCTGAGTCCCCATCTTCTGTTTAACGAATTCAAAAAAGCGGGGTTGATACACTGATGTACGACATAGAGGAACTGTACGAAGCAGAAAGCCCCATCCATGCGGTCGAACTTTTGTCCCAATACCCCGCAGCGAAGATCATCGCCGGCGGCAGCGACATATTGATTGCCATCCGCGAGGGCAAGCTTTCCGGCTGTACGCTGGTAAGCATCCAGAAAATTGACGCGCTTAGGGGAATAAGCCTGGACTCAGACGGCGCAATCCGCATCGGCGCGCTGACAAGTTTTTCCCATGTTGCGCAAGACCCAATCATACAGCGGCATATCCCCGTGCTGGCGGAAGCGGTTCTGACCATCGGCGGACCGCAGCTGCGCAATATCGCAACTATCGGCGGCAATGTCTGCAACGGGGTCACTTCCGCGGACAGCGCCTCTACCTTGCTGGCCTTTGACGCAGTGATGGAATACCTCGGCCCCGGCGGCACGCGCCTGGTTCCCATCGCGGAACATTATGTGAGCGCCGGCAAAACAGCCCTTGCCCACGGTGAAATTCTGCAGGCGATTTTGATACCAAAAGAAAGTTATGACAACACCTTCGGCAATTACATCAAATACGCCATGCGCGGCGCACTGGACATTGCCACCCTCGGCTGCTCGGCGAATGTTCGGCTGTCCAGGGACAAGGCGGCCTCGCCGCCGGTAATCGAACGGCTGCGCCTTGCCTACGGCGTTGCAGGGCCGGTTCCCCTGCGTGCCGGCAGCGCAGAAAAAGCCGCCGCCGGAAAACCAGCAAACGCCGAAACCATTGCCGCCGCTGCAAACGCCGTCATCGACGATATTAACCCCCGTACAAGCTGGCGGGCAAGCAGGGAATTCCGTCTGCACCTGGCCCGGGAACTTGCCGCCCGCGCCATCGCCGAATCACTGGAGCGCGCGGGGGTGTCGCGTCATCTGAGGTTATCATGAGGAAACAACTGGTGCGCTGTGTTATAAACGGCAGAGCGGCTGAGACTATGGTGGATATCCGCGCCTCGCTCACCGATATGCTGCGGGGCGAATACCGCCTGACCAGCGTGAAAAAGGGCTGCGAGGCAGGCGAGTGCGGAGCCTGCAACGTGATCATCAACGGCGAATGTTTTAACTCCTGCATCTATCTGGCGATCTGGGCAGACGGCAAGGAGATCACCACTACGGAAGGTCTGTTAAGCGCAGACGGCGAACTCTCTGCGATTCAGCAGGCCTTTATCGACGAAGGCGCGGTGCAGTGCGGCTTCTGTACGCCGGGCTTTTTGATGAGCGCGGCCGAAATCGTGCGATCGGGAAAAGCCTACAGCGACGAAGAACTGCGGATGCTGCTTTCGGGACATTTGTGCCGCTGCACCGGCTACGAAAATATTTTCCGCGCCGTAAGGAAACTCACCCTCGATCGGGCGGCGGTCGGTCGGGCGGAGTTCTGATGCCAGAAAAAATTTTTTCCTCGCTTCACACCCACACAACATTTTGCGATGGAAAAGATGACGTAGAAACCATGTGCCGCACCGCTTATGAAAAGGGACTTGCCGCCATCGGCTTCAGCGCCCATGCCCCTGTCGGCGCAACCGGCCTCAAAACAAGCTGGCATCTGAAAGACAGCCGGCTTGGAGAATATGTTGATGAAGTTAATGCTGCCCGCCGCCGCTGGGAGGGAAGGCTCGCCGTCTACCTTGGGCTTGAAGTCGATTACATCAAGGGACTGCGCTCGCCGCTGGACAGGGACATTCAGGAATTGAATCTCGATTTTGCGATTGGATCGGTACATTACCTTGCGCCGCCGCGCGGCGGGCCTTTTACCGTTGACAGTTCTGCAGAAGAAATGGAAAAGGGAATTGCCGCCGGCTTTGGCGGAGACGGCGAGGCCATGATGAACGCCTACTGGGACACGGTCATGGAAATGATTGCCCTTGGCGGTTTTGACATTGTGGGGCATATAGATCTGGTTAAGAAAACCAATGGCGATTTCACCGGCAGCCAGGACTCCGCAAGGAGTCTCGGCTCCACAGGGAGCCGCGGACGCTGGTTCAACAGGGAAAGTGGACTCTACACACGGCGCCTTGAGGAAGCCGCCGCCGCCATCTCTGCCGGCGGCCTTGTGGTTGAACTGAGTACCGGCGCCCTTAACCGGAGATACCACAACGAAACCTACCCTTCGCTGCCGATTTTGCGCCTTCTGCGCCGGTATAACGTGCCGGTGATGATAAGCGCCGATGCCCATAGGGCCGCCGATCTTGACGGTTTCTACCCAATTGCCTGCCAAATGCTGTTTGAAGCGGGCTATGACAGCCATGTTGTATTTAAAGGTAGAAAAAACGGGCAGCCGATCTGGCAAACTGTATCAAAATGACACAGTTTGTGACCTCCTTGAACGAATGTGTCATTTTGACCCACTTATTATAAAGAAATAATCATTTCTCTCAAAAAATCAATCAATTCTCTCAAAAAATCAATCAATTATTATGAAAATCCTCTTATTTTTCTGGCGTTTCCTCACATTTACTGGAAAATATTGACGTTTTATTGAAATTCATAACGCTTGGCACGGTTTTTGCTTGTATTTAGGTGAGGCAATAAGGAGGCCAAGATTATGAAGGAGAAAAAAACCAAGACTGTGACGGATGATGAAAATGTACTGGCCATGTACCTTAAAGAAATCAGCCGTATCCCCCTTTTAAGCAGAGAGGAGGAAGACAAGATTGCCCGTGCTGCGGCAGGGGGTAATATTGCCGCCCGCAACAGGCTGGTTAACGGAAATCTGCGATTTGTTGTAAATGTGGCAAAGAAATATCAGGGGCAGGGGATACCCCTTGCGGACCTTATCAGCGAAGGTAATGTTGGGCTGGTGCAGGCTGTAGAAAGGTTTGATCCCGACAGAGGCTGTCACTTTATTTCATACGCTGTGTGGTGGATACGTCAGTCCATACTCAGTGCGCTTTGTGAAAAATCCAGGCTTATCCGGCTTCCTGCAAACCGGGCAGCCGACATTGTACGGATAGAAAAGGCGAGAAAAATGGTTTCCGGTAATCTGAACGGTGAATCGGAAACGCGGGAGATAGCCCATCTGCTCGGCATGGATGAAAGCTATGTTGATGAAATGGTGGCTATGTCGAGGGAACTGGTTTCGCTGGGGAACAATGTAAGCGCCGGAAAAGGCACATCTTCTCTGGGCGGCTTTGTTGTGGACAACCGCTACGAAACCCCCGAACAGGAAGCCATCAAAAACGCTCTTGCCGTTGACCTTGATGAGATGCTGGAGACCCTTGATCACAAGGAAGCTGAAATAATCCGTTACCGCTTCGGCCTGGGTCAGCAAAAACCCATGTCCCTCAAGGAAATCGGTGAACGCTTTGGTCTTTCCAAGGAACGGATACGGCAAATCGAAAAGAAAGCCCTGGTACGCCTCCAGCACCCCAGCCGTAAAACCATACTGGCGGCCTATGTAGCGTAGGTCTAGTGTTTGCTGAAATACTTTGTTAAAACCGCTGCCAATTCATCAAAGTTCAGCGGTTTTCCTATATGTTCGTTCATTCCGGAGGCAAGGCATTTATCAATATCCTCCTGGAAAACATTGGCTGTCATTGCGACAATTGGAACGGTTTTTGCCCTGGGGTGGTCAAAATTGCGGATAAGTTCGGTGGCCTCATAGCCGTTTGTGCCGGGCATATGGATGTCCATAAAAATCAAATCGAATTTTTCCGGGTCGGCTGAAAATATATTAAAAGCCTGTTCCCCGTCTTCCGCTTCTATTATCTCAATATCGAAATCTTCCAGAATGGAATTGACTATCTCACGATTTATCTCAACATCTTCGGCAAGGAGTATTTTCTTTCCCGCCCAGTCTCCCGGGCCGCCGGTATCGTCCGTATCTGCGGCGCTGGTCTGCGCTGCATGAAGCGGCAGTTCTGCTTTTACAGTAAAGATAAAAGTCGCCCCGTGCCCAACCTCTGATTCAACCCGTATATTGCCCTGCATCATCTCGACAATTGTTTTTGAGATGGCAAGTCCCAGCCCCGTACCTCCGAATTTGCGGGAGATGCTTGAATCAACCTGGACAAAGGGCTTGAATAGCTTATTCTGCTGTTCTTTTGAAATGCCGATGCCCGTATCAATAACCCTGAATTCCAGAATGCAGGTGCCGTCGCCATTTTCGGCTGTGTTGTCAATCCGGTTGACTTCAAGGCTGACACTTCCTTCGTCCGGGGTAAATTTTACAGAATTGCCGAGCAGATTGGAAATAACCTGTGCAAGGCGCTGCTCATCGGTAATAATGCGGAGAGGAAGAGCTGGATCTGTTTTCATTTCAAACTGCTGCTTTTTTTCATGCAGGCGGAATTCAAACGAAGCTGCCATTCGGTGCAGCATCTCGAATATGTCAAATTCAGCACCGGTAAGCTCAAATTTGCCTTCTTCGATTTTTGACATATCAAGTATGTCGTTTATAATTTCCAGAAGCTGGGAAGAAGCGCCGTCAATTTTTTCAAGGCAGTTTTTTATGCGCGTCAGTTCATTCGTACTTTCGGCAATGGTGGCCATGCCAATAATCGCATTCAGCGGAGTGCGGATTTCGTGGCTCATCGCGGCAAGGAAGTTCGATTTTGCCATGCTTGCCTGTTCCAGATGTTCCTTTACCCTGGTGATTTCGGTCGAGTCATGGAAAAGAATAAATGCACCCTGAAAGACATCCATGTCATTGAACATCGGAGTAAAATGAATTTCGTAATGCCGCAGATCCCCATTGCGGCCAATGTCTATATTTTTTTCAAAAACAACCGGTTTTTTCTCTGTTTCAGCATTTTGAAAATAAACGGTTATTTCATTCAGCAGTGCAGGATCGTTAAACTGGGAAAAAACACTGGTATAGTGGTGTTTGCGTATGCTGTCAAAGCCCTTAATACCGGTCTTTTTGAGAAAAACATCGGCGCAGTATACCAGCTTGCCGTCTTTATCCAAAAGCAAAATGATGTCGGGGCTTGTAGCGAAAACCATGTTCATATAGCTGTCCTGGCGTGTAAGCCAGCGGTCTTTTATGGAACGGACATATTCATACATGACAGTCAGGATTAGGGTAAAGGAATAAACCCCGCAGATCATGATGGCTTCATTCGGGGTATAGTGAAAACTTGTTAGACCCGGTACAAAGGTACCTGTTATTGTCACCGCGAACAGGATCAGGGAGGGAACAAGCCCATATTTCAGCCCCAGGGTAAAAATTGACATCAGCGGGTATGAGTAGATCCACAGGCTGCCAAAACCTTCAAGCTGATTTTTTGAAAAAATCGATATTCCGCAAAAAACGCCGAATATGGCGATAACGATAAAGCCGCCCACTATAAAGGGTAACCTGGTGCGCAAAAGCAGAAGGTTTATTAAAATGAGAAACCCTATTATCAGCTCTACCATGCCCTGGTTACCCAGGCCGCTTTGTATGTCGTTGATGGCCAGGGCAATGACCAGAATCGATGTAATTGTGTAGGTAATATTAAGGACAATGATGCGGATTACCGCATCAATGTCTTTTTCGTCCTGTATTCCTGTATATTTTCCGCTGGTCAGCAGGGAAAAAACCTTGTCCTTGATTGTGTTCATGGTTTTTCTGCCGGTTTTTGCGAGCGGCTTTTTCCCGGCAGGTGTATTGTGCAGAAAGCCGTTACAGGTCTGTCTTCAAGCACATAAGCCGGAATCTTCTTTGATGTATATATCCCCAATGTCCTTGACAAAAGATACCTGAAAAGTACCGGGGTAAGAGAAAGGACTATTACGGATTTAACCGGCAAAATCAGCCCATTCATGGAATTAGTATACTACTTTACTAAGGAATTAGTCTATACAGGGAAACATATTGACTTGTTTTGAAAAAAAAGCTATTTTGTATGTATCTTTGGGGGCGTAGTGAAGCTGGTTTATCACGCTGGCCTGTCAAGCCGGAGATCGCGGGTTCAAGCCCCGTCGCTCCCGTAGTCAAAGCCTTTCGGCTTTGACTTTGGAGTTTTGCGGAGCAAAACTCCACATAGGATTTTTTGTGATTTTAGGGGGCTTGAAGTAAAGCCCCGGTTTTGGGTATGCTGTCCGGGCAAGGGAATTTTAACCAGATTTCGGGCAGTAGCGCAGTTGGTAGCGCGCTTGGTTCGGGACCAAGAGGTCGGCGGTTCAAATCCGCCTTGCCCGAAAATAGTGTGAAAAAAAATAAATTTTTTCGTACAACCACTTGACAAAAGTTTGATAAATGGGTAAATTTTAAGGGATTTGGGCATTAGCGGCTTTTATGGGTTTTCCCTGTAAAGCCGAGAGCATATTGTTCTTGGGATATTTCCTCAAGTATCTTCCGTGCAAGCCGATAATTTTTTGGCTTGTGGATGTCATTTTAGCGTAAGCCTTAATCGGCAGTTTTTCCTTGTCCGCTTGACAAAGCGGGAAAAAAAGGGATAGGTTTGCAGAGCGCCTTCAGGAAAGGCGATGTGGCTTAATGACCAAAGGTCTTAAGCCGCGGTGATATTTGGCAAAAAGCCCGTATCTTTCGGGGTAGGGGCGATAGGGAAGGGGGAGAGCTAAAACCCGAAAGGGTTTTAGCAAAGCAGAAGCAGCGGCATACCGGCGACGGTGTGCCAAAGCCGAGCGTACGTTTGAAACGCAATACCGGCTGTGCCGGATTGCAATACGTTTTGCGGAAGCAAGGCGTACCCTGCCTGCCAGGGCAGGGACCGAAGTCCCCCCGGACTTTGGAGTATCGAAGTGGTAAATCTAGCCGGCTTCGGCCGGATAGAATGAATATCATGGAGAGTTTGATCCTGGCTCAGAACGAACGCTGGCGGCGCGTCTTAAGCATGCAAGTCGAGCGGTAAGCATCAGCAATGGTGAATAGAGCGGCGGACTGGTGAGTAACGCGTGGG
>Ga0082212_10008430_pt1 | contig 13456 bp, 14 predicted proteins | sample TergutNt197P3_FD_71548 | JGI IMG/M metagenome (GOLD analysis project Ga0082212, IMG submission 71548) | Neocapritermes taracua P3 segment gut microbial communities from Petit-Saut dam, French Guiana - Nt197 P3 | ecosystem: Host-associated > Arthropoda: Insects > Digestive system > Gut ... | reverse complement strand
GCAAAGTGCCGGCGGCGGCCAAGCGAAAGACGGACATAAGTATGCGAATGTGAATGTGACCGGAATTAATTCCGGATATCTGGATGTGAATGGCATCACGATGCTGAAAGGCCGTAATTTTCTCGCCCGTGACGTTGACAGAAGCCGTAATGTGGCGATTGTTTCTGACCGTTTAGTGAATAATATGTTTGGCGGTGATACGAACAAAGCTTTGGGGCAGGAAGTAGTTATTTATGCCGGTAAAGATATTTTGGTTTTTAATATTATTGGTGTTTACCAATACGAGATGTCCATCTACAATATGTCGAATGCTTCGGAGCGGGATACAACGACCGCGATTTATATCCCCGTTACGACCGCAAAAAAGATCGCCGGTGCTTTTGATGGTTATACGAGTTTTACCGTTTCAGCAAAAAATGCCGTTGATAGCATTGCTTTTGCTGATCAAATCCAGGTTTTTTTGAATCGCTATTATGCGAATAACGAATATTTTGCCGTCCAGACGATGAGCATGGAGAGTATGCTTGATTCATTAAATACGATGCTTAGCACGGTCAGTATCGGCCTTTCGGTGATTGCCGGAATTTCGCTTTTGGTAGGGGGGATTGGCGTGATGAATATTATGCTGGTTTCGGTTACGGAAAGGACGCGGGAAATCGGGACGCGTAAAGCCCTTGGCGCGACCAATGGGAATATTCGGGTTCAATTCGTGGTTGAAAGCATGATTGTTTGCTTAATTGGCGGGTTTATCGGGATGGTTCTCGGTGGTATTTTAGGGTATGCGGGTACGGCGCTGATTGATACCGGGACATTGCCAACACTTAGCAGCATTATGATTGCGGTGGGGTTTTCGTTAGGGATTGGGTTGTTCTTCGGTTATTATCCGGCGAATAAGGCGGCGAAACTGGATCCGATCGAGGCCTTGCGGTATGAGTAAGCGATATTCCTTACCTGACCAAAATAAATAATCAATTAACCATCGCGCCCTCTATATTATGCATGAAGACTAGCCGATATATAGAATAAGAGGTTGAAAATTATCCAAGGAGGGATTGCTTATGGTTACTGGAAGTACTGACCGTTTCAACATCCATCCTGTCCTGATGCTTACCTATCTTCAACCGAAAGATGTGGATTATCGGCAGGACAGAAAGGAAGAGCCGGATATTGGCAGCTTTGACAGCATTTTGCGAAAACAGTTTAATACAGTTAAAGCTATTCCTAAAAAATAGGTAGTGAGAGACCGCATCTGAGCGGTCTTTTGCTTTGCGTATAGGAAATTGCTGTTACGTAAATCATTTTTTGAAGGGATGCTGAACGTGTGCCTGAGCGGTAAGAAAAAAAAATTTGCGAATTCGGACTAAAAGTATAAAAAAGTCTTGTATTGTTACAAGATATGTGTTATCATATGGTTAGTCGAGAAATCGGTAAGTACGGTGTGCCACCGACCGGAGCCTGAACTCCAGCCGGTAAGGCTTGGTAGCGTCAACTACCACACAATACGATTAATCGCGACACACTAGGTTATTATACTGTAAAAGCAATGCGATTACAAGTATTAATCTTTATGTGCTGTGAGAAATCGAGCCTTTATTTATTTATCAAGGGTGCCAGTGTGGTTATGCTGGCACCCTCTTTGATTTCTCGGATAGGGCACCCGTAGGCTTCCCCTCCCATGGGTGCCCTAGAATTTTATGCTATCCGTTCGCCATCAACTGCTCGACTTCCGAAAGTTTCGGCGGATTTAACCCGATCGGAAATTTCGTGCAAGCAACGGCGGCTAATGCTGTCGCGAACATAATGGTCTTGTCATCGTCATAATCTTTAAGTAATGCATAAACACAACCGGCTTTAAATGTATCGCCGGCACCGAGGGTACTTACGACATCCACTTTGTAAGCATCGAATTCTTTAATATCGCCGCCTCTTCCGTAATAGGTAGTTCCGCCGCCACCGGTGAGAATCACCAGGGCATCCGTATATTCGGCATACTTTTTAAGCAGCCTACCCTTCATATCTTTCCAGTCAGAGATATCATAGGAGTGATATTCCGGCATCTGGCCGCGTAGGAATTCGGTTGAAACCGCAACGATGTTGGCATTTTTCACCACTTCATGCGTTGGTTTTTCGTCGATCGTAACATAAGGGATATGATTTTTCTGGCAGTATTCGGCGGCAAGAATGGCCTGTTTATCGAAAAAGGGGTCGATTCCCGCTACTTTCGCGCCGCGAATATCTGCTTCATCAGGTGTATTCCAGCGGATAATGCCTCGTTGATAATAATCTTCAAAAAAAGTGGCAAAGGTAGAAAAGTTAGTGCGGCTCAATTTATCAACCATAACGAATTCGTCCATTCCATCGAAATCGGGATCGTAATGAAGGGAAGATACGTCAACGCCGATTTGATTGTAAAATTCATGGGTCAAATCTTTGCTGTATTTTCCGAGATAGTTGCCGTCGACTTTTACTTTACAGCCGAGCGAAGCAAGAACGATCGCGGCGGTGCCGGTTTCGCCGCCCGGTAGTACATACCGCTCTTCGAACTCAGCATAATGGTCAGCTTTTGGAAAAGCGTCTCGTAATAAAAAGCCATTGGTTTTTGTGACCATACCGTATAAATAGATTTCGTGATTTTTCATAAAATACCTCCATAAGTTTCATTGACATAAAACGTTGATTTTGCTATGATGGCAAGGTACGTGGTAATGAAGTTAACACATTTAGCCCGGAAAGGGGTATCACATGCATATCATAATTTTAAGTTTGCTTGCCGGCATAATCGGAACGGGGCTCGGGGGGCTGTTAACTACTTTCTTTGGGAATCGCACGGAAAAAATGATTAGCATTTTCCTGTCATTTGCCGGTGGCGTTATGATAAGCATTGTCTTTCTCGAGCTGATTCCTGAATCAGCCGAATATGTGAATATGGGGGTTACTTCTGCTGGTTTAGTACTCGGTGCGGCTCTGGTTCTCTTTCTTAATAAAATCATGGATAAAATTTCCAGCACGAATAAAATTCAACAAAAACTGCACGATTCTTATGCCGAGTTTTTTCATGCCAGTGAAATGTTCGACAGCAAAAAGAATATGTTGCGTTCAGGAATGATCTTGCTGTTCGCGATCGCTTTGCATAATATTCCCGAAGGATTGGCATTAGGCGCATCCGGCTATCACGATGCCCCTTTGGGATTAACGCTTGCAATCATTATCGGCCTTCACAATATCCCGGAAGGAATGGCGGTTTGCGCCCCCCTTATTGCCGGCGGGTTATCAAAAACGAAAGCGGTGCTAACCACTTTACTGGCCGGTGCAACAACAGTTATCGGTGCCTTCATCGGCGTTATGGTAGGCGGGATTTCTGATTTCGCCCTCGCGTTGTCATTTTCTATGGCTGGTGGGGCGATGCTCTATGTAGTTCTTGGCGAAATCTTACCCCAGTCCATTATCACAAATAAAGATCGGGTACCGACTATTTTTGCTTTGGTTGGTATCATTGCGGGGATGTTGGTTCCTCTTGGTATTTTTCCATAACCGTAATCGTCAAACAATTCAAATCATTAAACAAATCATACCTCACCCCATCGGCGGTCAGTACTTCGGGACGTAAGACATTTTCTTTATTATTTTTCACGACATAAGCAATTTCCCCATTGCTTAGTTTGACTTGTGAACCAACCGGATAAAGAATAATCGACTTCAAAAAGACGCGCAAAATATGGATATCGAAATCAGCTGTCATCGCCATCATCATTTCAATCGCGTGGCTTGGTGAGTGAGCCGGTTTATAGGGGCGGGCGGTAACCAAAGCATCATAGACATCGGCAACAGCTAAAACCCTCGCAAACAAACAGATTTTTTCGCCCGGAAGCTTTTGGGGATAACCATTGCCATTCCATTTCTCATGATGTTGCAAAACACCTAGCTTGACATGATCGGGGATGCTTGCGATATCCATGATATTTTGATAACCGTAAACGGGATGGGTTTTCATCATATTAAACTCAATGTCGGTTAATTTCCGGGGCGCATTAAGAATTTCATTCGGAATCCGGGTTTTACCAAGATCATGAAGAAGGCCGGCGGTGGATAAATCTTTTAGTTCAGCTTCGGAAAGCCCCAGCATTTTACCAATCATAATCGACATCGCGGCAACATCAAGGCTATGCTTGAATGTATATTCGTCACTGCATTTTAGCTCATCAAGGGAAATGCCGACATTCTCATCGCCGGAAATAATATTAACCAATGTGCTGGAGACATCATCAATTTTTTCCAGCCCTTCTTCAATATCAGGCGTGCTATAGAGAAAATCAATCGCATCCATTGCGGATTGTTTTACTTCCTGTGATAAAATAACTAGTTTTTCCTGATCAGGCGGAACAACTTTCGGCCGTATAATCGGGGTTTCCTGTTCCTCAAATTTTGGTTTCCGCCAGATATACATGTTGCGGTCGGCGCGTTCCAAAATATTACGTATTTCGTCAGTAATGAAGTGGCTTTCTTCAAGCAAAAGCCGGCCATCACTATCATAAATGGCCTCTTTTATACAACCTTGCTTCAAAATTTCCTGCGGATCAATCTTCCACATAAGTAAGTTTTCCTATATAATCTAAGCCCTTGCGGTCATAAATGCCTTAACGGCATCATAAGCCTCCGGCGGATGCGCACTAAAACTGCGCTGCTATAATGCCTTAACGGCATTATAACATGATTCTAATAATAATGGAAGCTACCCTTTCCGGCCGGGCACGATAAACGGGTAAAATAAAATTTATATAAAAATTTAGCTTTTCGTCATTGCGAGGAACGAAGTGACATGCCATTGCAAGCAATGACACGCAATCCAGTAACTTAATCGATATTTGTAGCCTGGATTGCTTCGCTACGCTCGCAATGACGGCCTTTAATTACACTTGTTCATAATTTATTCATTTTACCCGTTTATCGTGCTGGCCGGGTGCATTTTATAAAGTGGTTAAACGGAACGCAAATACCCATTATCCCAACTTTATCCGAATAAGTGAAACCCGGATTAAAGGATTTGGTTGAATTTCATAATAGCAATTCGGAGTAAAGCGCGACTGCGATTTAGGACAGGACAACGATGATGAAATTGAACCTTAAAAATCTTTAATGATGGTTTAGAGCCTTAATCTTTTAAATTCTAATAAGGATGCAACAGAAAGGGCGACAGGCTTTAATTGTCTTAATCATATTGAGTGCTGTTTCCGGAGCATTTAACCCCGATGAAATATAGCGGGCGATGTCTCTTAAATCACTCTCAGCCAGTGCAGATATTTTAACGTCATAGACTACCATTTAATATATCCTGCTCAATATCATTAAAGACATCTTCGTAAGGGCGCAATTTTCCGGCTTTAGAGGCCGCCCGCCCTTCATCTAGCAATTTGTATAATTCTAATTTGCCATTTAGAATTTCATACATTTCAATACTCATTACCGCGAGATCGCCTTGACCGTTCTTTGTAATAAAAACCGGTTCACGATTTTCACGGCAGAAAGATGATATATCATTATAATTATTTCGTAAACTTGTACTTGACCTAATATTCGGCATAAGTTCCTCCTTCATATTGTCTAAAGATATTATACCTTTATTTTTTTAGATTATCAATATTAGTTTTCTATTTGCACCTTGCAACCTTCATGCAATCTTTCCGGCCCATCCACTGCTTGCTTACCGAATAAAAACCCAATTTCTCATACCATTCCGGTATCGCAACATAAAGAAGCTCAATCGCTACGCATCCTTGTTCCCGTAGCCAACAAATCCCTTCGGCAACCATCCGCCGCCCGATCCCTTTCTCGCGTGCTTCATTGATAATCCCAACACAACCGATACAGCCCATTTTTTCATGCGCGTTTTGAAACCGCACCCCATCCATATCCAGCATCTGAAAGCCGATGATCTTCGTATCAGAAACCGCCAGCATAATCGCATCCTCATAATCAGCAAAATAATCATGCCATTCCGGATTGGTATCCTCAATCGCAGCGATTAATGCCGGCCGATCACTTTCTTCCGCTAATCGGAAGCGGATCCCCTCCGGTTCGGGAAGATTCAACCTTTCGATATCAAAGTCAACAAGTTCAAGCCCCATATTCATCGTCGTTTCCGGGGCAGTATAACCATATTTTTCAAAGAAGCCGACCGCTCCATATTCGATGGGAACCCCTTGAAAAATATAATGGGCGGTATCATACCCTAAGATAATCGGGGTATTTATATGATCGGCTCTGATTAGCCTTTCCGCTTTTTTTAGTAATAAGGCCCCATACCCTTGCCCGCGATAGTCCGGAAGCACACATATCAGCGTAATCGTTCTTCCGCAAACCAGAGCAAAACCGACGGTATTCCCTTTCGCATCAAAAGCTCTGATGATATGCGTGAATTCGCTTCCGGGCCTTAAGGTATCATAAAAATTTTCTTCGCGCATCGGATAGCCGGGAAAGCATTGGGTGTAAATAGGGAATAAATCATGGTTCATAAGTTTCACCTCCAAGTCTGATCGTCATGATATAGGCTTGCGGGCTTCGGACGCACATAAAATCGCCCAATTTTTGTTAAATATCATGCTCTAACGGTATTATACCATAAAATTTTTATTTTCGCTCTTTTTTCTTTTCGGTTTATATGTTATCATAGTATTTGAAGCAGTTTATTAAGAAGGAGACGTAATAATGCCGGAGCGGGATCAATGGGCTGGCGGTCGGCGAAAACGGGTAGAAAAGCTTAAGAAAATCATTATTTTTACCATTTTTTCCGCCATCATCATACCATCGGTTTTCTGTATCATTCTGATGACGAAATTGTCCGGGGCGCGGAATCAAGCGGCTGACTTAGAAGAAAGGCTTATTTTTCTAGAAGAACTGCTGCTTAACATGGCATCTTCGGAAACAGGCACCGATGAAATTTTAGAAGTAATCGAGACCAGTATTTTTCATACTGCCAGACTGGAAGAATCCGGGCGCAGTGGTTCGCTTTCAGAAGCAACTGAGATAAGCGATGAAAACGCGGAGCGAAAGATATATCTTACCTTTGATGATGGGCCTAGTAGTAACACCGACCTGATTTTGGACATCCTTAAAGAATATGATGTTAAAGCGACTTTTTTTGTAATCGGAAAAACAGATGAAAACTCGCTTAATTCTTACCGCCGGATTGTTGACGAAGGACATACTTTAGGCTTACATTCATACAGTCATAGGTATCAGGAAATATATAAGTCAGTCGCAGCGTTTAGTGAAGATTTATCCCGGCTGCAAGAGTTATTATATGAAGAAACCGGTGTTTGGAGCCGCTACTACCGTTTTCCCGGCGGAAGTTCGAATACAGTGAGCCAGGTTGATATGCAGGAATTAATTCAGTATTTGACCGATAAAGACATTATTTATTTTGACTGGAATATTGCTTCGAGTGATGCGGCGGTTGGATTGTCCACGAATCAAATTGTTAACAATTGCTTATCCGGAATCGGGGATAAAACGAACGGAATCATTCTCTTGCATGATACAGCGGAAAAAATTAACACGGTTATGGCTTTGCCGCGGGTTATTGAAGGAATATTAGCGAGGGAGAATACAGTTATTTTGCCCATCAACGATGAAACTTTTGTAGTGCAACATATCACGAATTAAAAATAAAATGGAGGATTAACAATGGGTTTTTTTACTGATTTGAAAGAGGATTTATCTCAAGCGGTAGGCGAGCTTATGCCTGAGGATGAAATTCTTGACGGGTTGTCGGACGAGCTTTTGACGGACGAGCCTCTTTTGGAAGAAGAGGCAGAAGAAGAGGTAGAAGAAGAGGAAATGAGCCAAGAAGTGAATGCGTTAGCAGAAGATGATCTTGGTGATGTAGCGGCGGAGCTGTTTGAGTCATTTGATGATGAACTGCCGGAAGCCGAAGAAGCGGTCGTCGATGGGGAAGAAGAGTTCGCTTATTTGGAGGCGGCGGAGGAAGCAGACAAAACAGATCAGTTATCCGCTAGTCTTGATGAAATGTTGGACAAGCTGGATGATACTGCGGAAATGAATTCTATGAAAGAGGATGATGCGATGAATGATGATATTTATGTAGCGGCTGCAGAAGCAGAAATGATGAAAACGGATATGACCGGCAAAAGAGTCTCGGATGAAACGGCATCCATTACTTCCGGCATGAAAATCGTGGGTAATATTACCTCCGAAGGTTCACTGGAATTGGAAGGAAGCGTAAGCGGAAATATCGACCTTCTCGGTAAGCTGAATGTAACCGGTGTCGTGGACGGTGATTCGAAAGCTGCCGAAATATTTGCTGACAATGCGAAAATAACCGGCGAAATCAGGAGTTTAGGTAGTGTGAAAATCGGCCAAAGTACGGTAATTATCGGCAATATTTTTGCGAATAGTGCGGTGATTGCCGGAGCGGTTAAAGGTGACATTGATGTTATGGGGCCGGTCATCCTTGATACCTCAGCGATTGTAATGGGTAATATCAAATCAAAATCCGTCCAAATCAATAACGGTGCGGTGATTGAGGGTATGTGTTCGCAATGTTATGCGGAAATCAATCCGACTTCTTTCTTTGACGAAATGAAGAAAGGCAAGAAATAAATGAGAATACTGCTTAAACTATCCGGTGAAGCGTTAGCAGGTGAGAAAAAAACCGGCTTTTGCGAGGAAACGGTCAGAAAAGTTGCGGATCAGGTGAAAACACTTGTTTCGAGCGGCACGGAAGTGGGTATTGTTATCGGCGGCGGGAATTTTTGGCGCGGACGGACGAGCGAAAATATTGACCGCACGAAAGCAGACCAGATTGGGATGCTAGCAACGGTAATGAATTGTATTTATGTTTCGGAGATATTTCGGAGCATGGGGATGAAAACGAATGTGCTGACTCCCTTTACATGTGGTTCGTTTACGAAGCTGTTTTCGAAGGATCGAACGATTAAGTACTTTAAAAAGGGCATGGTGGTTTTCTTTGCCGGAGGGACAGGCCATCCGTTTTTTTCCACCGATACCGGTGTCGTTTTACGAGCGGCCGAGGTAGATGCGGATATGATTTTGCTGGCGAAAGCCGTTGATGGCGTTTATAGTGATGACCCGCGGAAGAATGCGGCGGCCGTTCGGTATGATAAAATTACGATCGATGAAGTGATTGCAAAAGGGCTTCAAGTGGTGGATTTAGCGGCTTCCGTGTTGGTTAAGGAAAATGGAATTGAGATGCGCGTATTCGGGCTTTCAGGCGAAGATAGCATTGTAAAAGCTGTTAGCGGAACGTTTGAAGGGACGATCGTAGTATAAAGACGGGCTGTTTGCATCGCGTTTTATGCGGCATTCTTCGTGGTTATTGGAGGTAGGGAGGTTGTTATGGATGAGCGATTAAATGTTTATGAAGGCAGAATGACGAAAGCAATTGAATATTTGGAAAATGATTACGCGGGTATTCGCGCGGGGAGAGCGAATCCGCGGGTGCTTGACAAGATTCGGGTGGACTATTATGGAACACCGACTCCCCTGCAACAGGTGGGCAATATCACAATCCCGGAAGCGCGTTTGATTCAAATCGCGCCGTGGGAGAAGAACCTGATTAAGGATATTGAGAAGGCGATATTGGCTTCTGATATCGGCATTAATCCATCGAATGACGGAAATACGATTCGGTTGGTTTTTCCGGAACTAACGGAGGAACGTCGCCGGGAACTCGTGAAAGAAGTTAAGAAAAAGGGTGAGGAATGCAAAGTTGCGGTGCGGAATATTCGGCGTGACGGAAATGACGCGTTCAAGAAAATCGCGAATGTGTCGGAAGATGAAGTAAAGCATTTAGAAGACTTATTACAAAAAATGACCGATAAATATATTAAAGATGTTGACAAGATGGTTGATGAGAAGTCGCAGGATATTTTGAAGGTATAAGCTGCCGCTTGGCGGCGGCAGCTTAAGAGAATGCTGCGCATTCTCGGTATATGTGGTTACGATTATGATTATGTTGTTGATTTAGAATGATTCGGGCGAGTCATTCTTCTTCATGTATTTTCGCGAAAGGTTTTTATGGAAACAGCTTTGCAAATGCCGCGGCATGTGGCGATTATCCTTGATGGCAATGGGCGTTGGGCGAAAGCAAAAGGGATGCCGCGCAATTATGGACATGTGCAAGGGGCCAAAACGGTCGAGATTATTTGCGAAGAGGCATATAAAATGGGGATAAACTATTTGACCGTTTATGCTTTTTCGACTGAAAATTGGCACCGTCCGAAAGATGAAGTGGATGCGCTTATGAAGTTGCTTCGGAGTTATATGAAGACCTGCTTGAAGACAGCGGAAAAAAATCGCATGTGTGTTCGCGTAATCGGTGATAAAGATGGACTGGATCAGGATATTCAGCGCCGTATTCATGAGTTGGAAGAAGCGACGAAAAATAATAATGGTTTGCATTTTCAGATTGCCCTTAATTATGGTGGGCGTGATGAGATCGTCAGGGCGGCTAAAAAAGTGGCGGTATCGGTTTCCGCAGGCAGTTTAAAGGCGGAGGATATTACTGAGGATCGTTTCAGGGCGTATCTCGATACCGATGGGCTTCCGGAGCCTGATTTATTGATTCGAACTTGTAATGAGCAGCGGATATCGAATTTTTTACTATGGCAATTGGCTTACACGGAGCTTTATTTTACGGAAGTGGCTTGGCCTGATTTCACGAAAGAGGAATTACTTAAGGCGGTTTATGCATATAACAATAGAGAACGGCGTTATGGTAAACTCGAAGAGTAATTCTAAGTCGTAAAAGGACTACGACTAAGAATTACTAAAGCTTCGAGTTGGAAGAATGCTTAGGTTAGATATGAAAGATTACGTCATTGCGAGGAACGCAGTGGCGAAGCAATCCAGACTACGATACTGGATTGCTTCGCTAACGCTCGCAATGACGCGCAATCCAGACTATGACACTGGATTGCTTCGCAGGAATGTTTTTTATTCCTTTTGCTCGCAATGACGGGTTCTTTCATGGTTGTCTGAGTCGCGTATAACGCGACATGAAGGTTAGTATGAAAAGTTGGTGGTGTTGGTGAGTAATTTTTGGATTCGGCTTTTAAGCAGCATAACATTGGTAGTGATTGCTTTAGTGACAATTTTTTATGGCGGTGTCATTTTGGCGGCGGTTTTATTTATTATTTCGCTGATCGGGTATCGGGAGCTTTTGCGGGCCTGTAAATTGACTGATTCGGTCAATAAAATAACAGACTTAGAAATCCTTGGGTACTTAGCGATTATTGCTTACTATTTGGTTCTGTTTTTCAGTGAAGACAGATCGCCGTTATTTGTGGTTATTGTCGTATCTTTGGTCGCTTTTATGGGCTTATATGTCTTCCGGTTTCCACATTATCATGCTCATCAAATCATGGAGGCTTTTTTTTGTTTTTTATATGCTCCGGTGATGCTATCATGTATTTATCTGACTCGCCATCTGGAAAATGGCATTTATTTTGTCTGGCTGATTTTCCTTAGTTCGTGGATATGTGATTCGTGCGCATATAGTGTGGGGATGCTTTTTGGACGGCATAAGCTGGTGCCGCATTTGAGCCCGAAAAAATCAATCGAGGGTGCGGTTGGGGGGATAGTGGGCGCGCTGGGTGCCGGGGCTTTATATGGTGCTTTGGTTGTGAACCGTTTGGTTCCGGAACTTTCAGTGACGGTAACATTTGCGGTAATATGTGGGATCGGCGCGGTGATTGCTCAAATCGGTGATTTAGCGGCTTCCGCGATTAAGCGCAATCACGAAATTAAGGATTTTGGTAAATTGATTCCCGGCCATGGTGGGATTATGGATCGGTTTGATAGTGTGATTTTTACGGCGCCGGTGATTTATGCGTTGGCGCTATTAGTATGAAAAATAATTCTAAGGTGCGAAAGAACCGCGGGCTGTTGTAAGCGTTAATTAGGAGTTTCATGAAAAAAATTGGGATTTTGGGTTCCACTGGCTCAATCGGCACTCAAACATTAGATATCGTTAGAAATAATCCGCACGATTTGGCGGTGGTTGCGTTAACCGCCGGACGTAATGTTGATTTGCTTGCCGCTCAAATTCGCGAATTTCGCCCGGAATATGCGGCGGTGGAAGATGAAAATGATGCCCGCGCTTTGCGGATTAAGGTAGCGGATTTGCCTACCAGAATTCTAAGCGGCATGGAAGGGCTGATTGAAATTTCGACTTTACCCGCTATCGAAATGCTCGTCACTGCCTTGGTCGGAATGATCGGAATCAGGCCAACGATTACGGCGATTAAGCAAGGCAAGGATATCGCCCTCGCTAATAAAGAAACCCTCGTAACCGCCGGGCATCTCATTATGCCTCTTGTCAAAAAACATGGCGTGAAACTGCTACCGGTTGACAGCGAACACAGCGCCATTTTTCAGGCACTTGCCGGTGAAGAAAAAAATTCTATCGCGAAGATATTACTAACCGCTTCCGGCGGCCCTTTCCGTGGTTTGACCACAGCGGAATTAAAAGGAAAAACGAAAGCGGATGCCTTGCGTCACCCCAATTGGACGATGGGTCAAAAAATCACCATTGATTCGGCCACTTTAGTTAACAAAGGCTTAGAAGTGATCGAAGCGCATTGGCTCTTTAACATGCCTGCCGCGCAAATAAAGGTAATCATCCACCCCCAAAGCATTATCCATTCGATGGTTGAGTTTATCGATCGCGGGATTATTGCCCAGCTGGGCAGTCCCGATATGAAACTGCCAATCCAATATGCCTTATTTTATCCCCAACGAAAACCGCTGGCCGGAAAGCCCGTTGATTTCACCGCTGTCTCAGCTCTGACCTTTGAAGAGCCGGACATGGAAACTTTCAAAGGGCTTAAGCTTGCATATCAAGCCCTTGCTGGCGGCGGCAGTATGCCCACCGTTTATAATGCTGCTAATGAAAAAGCGGTCAGTTTGTTTTTGGCTGAGAAAATTACGTTTTTGCAGATTTATGAACTAATCGAAGGGGCGATGGAGCGGCATAAAACCGTTGCTGAGCCGAAAGTAGAGGATATTTTGGCGGCGGAGTTGGAGGCTTATGGGTATATGTCCACTTTCTTAAAAGATAAATTTTCACCCACAAACACACAATCTAGTATCACGTAAATTAAGTTGCGAACAGTTATGTCATTGCGAGGAACGCAGTGACACGCCATTGCAAGCAATGACGCGCAATCCAGATTGCGATTACTGGATTGCTTCGCTAACGCTCGCAATAACGTTAACGGTTCATTATTTATTATTTGCTATACTAGTATTTGAGTTTTTTCTCGTTTTCGGCTATAATAGTTTAAAATCCCTAATCTTTATACGAAAGGCGCCCTAAATGGCAACAATAGTATCTTTCATCATCATCTTCGGCCTCATCGTCCTAGCCCACGAACTAGGCCACTACCTGCTAGGCCGTAAAAATGGAATCACCGTGACC
>Ga0082212_10008429_pt1 | contig 13456 bp, 5 predicted proteins | sample TergutNt197P3_FD_71548 | JGI IMG/M metagenome (GOLD analysis project Ga0082212, IMG submission 71548) | Neocapritermes taracua P3 segment gut microbial communities from Petit-Saut dam, French Guiana - Nt197 P3 | ecosystem: Host-associated > Arthropoda: Insects > Digestive system > Gut ... | reverse complement strand
TGCGGGCATTGGAACAGTTACCGGTGTATCATCCTATCTTTCGAGTGATCCTCCAAATGAATAAGGGGTTAAAAGTTTCGTAGAGTCTCTCCGCCAATTCCGGTCTGGAATGAACGAGAAACTCCCCTTGTTTTCTGCGGTGATATGGTTAATTGTACTGTCAGATTTATAATCGTCGGTGGTATCGTCTTGGCGGCAGGATGTTTTGCGCATAGTAATGGTAAAAATAGGCTTGATCTTTTCGTAACGACCGGTGCTGAATGTCAAAGTGCATCCAGTCGGGTCGAAGACGTGTGACATATCGCCGCAACCGCCCTGCTACCCACCGCTGCAACAATGGTACCGTCAACGATACGCCTCCCTTTTTTTTCGGTGCAACGTCTCCTTCGTTAAAAACCAACTCGCCAATAACGAAATCGTTACATGATGATGCCAACCATACCACGTCTGAACTTCGTAATCCGCTAACCCACAAGCACTCTTCGCCCGACGAAAACAGTCCTCCACTCGATGAGAGGCAACAATCACCCTTGCCAACTCCTCCGCCGATTCGTCCAGTGCATTGCTCAAATAGTAATCGACCTTCACGCCATTGCCATCAGGACGTTCCGTTACTATCAACAATTCTTCATTCGCTACTCGACCACGCTCTGTGTGTGCTAACACATTGCACGTAGCCAACTTACGAACTATCACTCCCTTCTCGCCATCACGAACATCCATCACCTGCCAGTCTTTCTCTTTAAGTGAATCCTTCCACTCATCAACGCGAATAAACGCTCCTTTCGGCGGTGCGCCGCGACCAGAATACTTCGGAACATTCTCCAAATCACGAACCAACGTATTGCACGGAACTGCCAAAACATATTTTTCTTTACGCTTACGCAACGCTCGACGAAACGAACTCACTTTGCCAATCTCATCATCGCCAGTAACCCATTTGTGCGGCAACAGTTGGCCTTGCTCTGTGAGCATCTCTAAACAATGCCTGTGCCGGGTTTTATGTTTGCGGTACTCCTGCTCGGGAATATGTGCTCGCTTACATCGTGCCGGGGCATCATTCCATTCTTGAGGAATGAATAACTTGGCATTGACAAGAACATGCTCTTGCCGCGTAGCGTATGCCATGAACGTACCGACCTGTCCGTTGTCAACTTTGCCGAATCGACCGAGCCATTGCCGGGCAACACCTGCTGATTTTTTACCATCTTTCTCGAAACCACTGGGATCGAAGGCGATAATGCCGTCGTCTTCGCCGATTGTGGCGGCAACTTGTTCGGCAAGTCGCTTGAGCAAGGGTTGGTGATCCCAGTCGGTTTGACCGATGAATCGTTGGAGTCCGCTTCGCTCTTGTTCGTATCGGTAGGCGATGGATTCAAGGTTTTTTCGTGGCAGATCGGAGAGTAGTCCTTCGAGAAAAACCTGTGCGTTTTGCCTTGTTTCGGAACGCAGGAAGTGTGCAAAGTAGGGGGTTCCGAACTGTTGCAATTGTCGGACGCAGCTAGCGAGTGCTTGTTGGTCGATGTGTGCATCTTGTTCGATTTCTCGTTTTCGCTCTTCAAACCGTCGTTCCATTATAAGCCTCCATGCTGGAAGACATTATAACACAAAACCAGAATGTATGTCTGACAGTACAATTATAAGTTGCATCGCAACGTCGGTGATCGAAGCGTAATCCCCATGTTTTGCGCCAGCAGTGAGAGCACTCCCCACTCCCACCGCCGCGCTACCGGCTTTGATCCACTCGGATACATTGTCGAGATGGACTCCGCCAGTCGGTAACAGTGGTGCATGAGGGAGCGGACCTTTGATCGCCTTAATGATTGCCGGTCCGAACAGTTCGCCGGGAAAAATTTTTATCATATCCGCACCGGCTTCCAGTGCCTCCACCGTTTCTTTGAGCGTCATCGCACCAGGAACACAGGCAATTCTGTATCGGTTGCAAAGTTTGACCATCTCGACATTCAAATGAGGGGAAACAACGTACTGTGCCCCTGCCAGTATTGCCAATCGGGCAGTTTCGGGGTCTAACACCGTACCCGCTCCGACGAGGATTTCACCAGAAGGATATTTCGTTGTTAGTATTTTGATAACATTGACGGCATCCGGTACGGTGAAGGTAATTTCAATGGCAATCACTCCACCTGCCACGAGTGCTTCCGCAATTCTTTCGGCTTGCTCCGCACTTTCGGCACGCACAACGGCAACCAATCCGCTTTCTCGAATACGGAGTAATACGTCTTCTTTACACAACATGCCAACAATTATACGCAACCTTGCCGAGACCTGTCAACACACCGTCCGCATGGCGTATCGGTCATTCCAGCGGATTGAACACGAATCCGGCAATCAATTTCGGATAAAAGTACGTACTCTTTGCGGGCATTCGATCTCCCAAAAGACTCAACGACTTGATGTGTTCCACCGTTGCCGGCATGACCAACGCTGCCAGCGGATAGTCCATTGTCCGCAGTTCCGACATGACCTCTTCGACCAAATGTACATATGTCGGCTTCGGTGGTTCTGGTGTTTCTAGCAACGTTTCAACAATCAACCGGTGCAACAAACTCACCCCCAATTCCTGCCATTCAGGGTGATGGTCTTCGGCAATCTCTTCCATCTTTGCTTTCCCCTCCGCCGTCAGCGAAGTGAGCGACCAAGTCTCGTCTTTTGCCGTGTAAAGTCCGATGGCATCTTGCCGATTCTCCTTTTCGATTCGTTGCCAAACTTTCGGTGCGTCGTCCACGCCGTTGCCAACAGTCTCCAATCGGAAACAACCGCCCAGTTTTTCCGCCAATTCCTTGCTAGAAAGCGTTGGCAAGCCGGGAAACAGGCGGTGTGTCGGCATCACGATCAAGCCTGGGTCTTCCATCGCAATGCAAACCATCAGCACGTAATTTGCCGGATGTTTACTGTGGAGCATGCCCATGTCGTCGATCTGTTGCCGGTAATTGCATGCCGTTTCGTAGCGGTGATGCCCATCGGCAATGAAAATCGGCTTCGGTGCCATTGCCGATACAACTTGTTTGACGGTCGCCTCATCTTCTACCACCCACATTTTGTGAACCACGCCAAGGTGATCGGTCGCGCTGACCGACTCGGTGAATTTTTTCTGTTCAACGGCATTTTCCAAGACGGACTGCACGGAGTTTTCCTCGTCGGGATAGAGTCCGAAAATCTGGCTGAAATTCATTTTGCAGGAAGTCGTGAGCATCAACCGGTCGAGTTTCGGACCGCTCATCGTGATTTCGTGCGGATAGACCATTCCGTAGCCGAATGGCACTGCCAGACAGCCGCACATAAATCCTTTGCGCACATATTGTTTGCCATCGGCTTCATAAATTTGGTGATAAACGTAAATGGCAGGGTGTTCCTCTTGGCGGAGAATGCCGGTTTTTTTCCATTCCGTCAGTGTTTTTGCCGTTCGAGTGTATCGGTTATCGGCTTCGCTGTCGGTCGGATACATTTTTTCCAAGATGAGCCGAATGACATTGCTCGGATGCCGGCGATAGAGTTCCTCCTGAAAAGACTCGTCGATCACATCGTAGGGGGGAGCGACCACGTCATCGAGGTTGCCGATTTTTTCAGTATTGTAACGATAGCCGGCAAAGGGCTTGATTTCCATAGCAGAAGCAAAAAATAAAGGATAACGATAGTATAACAGAGCCTACTGTGTAAGCAAGAGAGAATGAACCGCAAAATGTTAAAGGGCGGAAACCCGCGAACAAATCAACCGTTGCTCCTGCTCTCCGACGTTCAACTCGTTATTGGTTTTGAAAATGAAGGAAAATTTCAACAATGATTATTACCTGACGACTACTGGAACAACAACTCAATCATTTCCCAGCCATGATCGTAACGATAGCCGGAATCTTTCACCGACTCTTCGTCATAGTGTTTGCCGAGTGCCGGGATGTTCGTACCGGCTAAAAGCCACGGAACCGGCTCCGATGTATGCGTTTTCAATGCACACGGTGTCGGATGATCCGGCGACAGAAACAACCGCCACTCGCCGTAAGACCGCAACGCCTCGACAATCGGCGGAACGACCTTTGCATCTATTTCTTCCAGCGACCAGACTTTCTTTTCGGCACTGCCTTCGTGCCCCGACTCGTCGGGAGCCTCTACGTGAACACAAACGATGTCATATTTTTTCAATGCTTCGGCAGCATATCGTCCCTTGGCAGCAAAATCAGTATCCACATAGCCGGTGATGCCCGGCACTTCGATCATATCCCAGTCGATCAGCGCGGCAATGCCTCGGAGCAAATCGACTGCTGTAATCATTGCCCCTTTCATTCGAAAGCGGGGCAACGTCGGTTTTTGACCGAGTCCCCAGAGCCAAACTTGGGTGGCTGGCAATTTACCCTCTCGGATACGATTACGGTTGACCGGATGATCCGTCAATATTTTTCGGCTTTCATCCATCCAAAACCGGAGCAAATCGCTCCCGGCACCTGTCGGCATGGCATCGGCAATCGGCTTGTCGATGTAATCGTGCGGAGGAAAAGTTTTCGTGTTTTGATCGAACGGCGGTGATTCGCAATTCCGAAGGATTGTCAAATTCCGATACCCCACACCGGGATAAAATTGCATCGGCAGCAGCGGCTGCGGAGCAAGTTTTTCATTCAACGTTTGCACGATTTCCGCCGCTTCCGCAGACGAAATATGTCCCGCCGAAAAGGATTGCATCGCCGCTTGATTGATGGTAACGAGATTACATCGGATTGCCCAATCGTTTTTGGTCAATTCGACTCCTTGTGCAACGGCTTCAAGTGGAGCGCGACCCGTGTAATAGAGTGAAGCATCGTAACCGAGTAGACCGAGCGTGGCGACATCGGAGCCGGGAATGAAACCGGTCGGCACGTTGCAACTTTGTCCGACAATTCCCGACCGTGCTAACGCCTGAATGTTCGGCAAGTGTGCCGCTTGAAGCGGCGTTCGATTGCCGAGCGGTTCGATTGTCCAATCGGCACATCCGTCGGGAATGATGATTGCGTGTTTCATGAAAAGGGGTTTCGTGTTAATGGAATTGCGTCGTCAGGATTACGTCGTTCAATTTTCAAAGGGAACCCCCAAACGGCTTTATACCGAACGCACTTGACAATTCCTGGACGTTGCCAACACGGACGAGAAAAAAGTGTTTTACGTGAAGCGATGGATACGCCCGACTCTCTCCGTCCCCGGACCGTTTGTCTTTTAGAAACGTGTCGTGAGACCGACATGTCCTTGTACGGAGAACATTTTTTCAGTAGCAAAACCGTCCAGATCAATAAACCAATAGTGCTTATCCATGTATTCACCCGACGCGGTTGCACCGACATTCAGTTGTACCATTCCCAAGTCTGCTCCTCGGAGATTCATGGATGCGCCGGTCGTCGGGAAGAACGACTTCACCGATGCCCGCTGGTCCCCCATCGCCATGAACGCCACATGCAGTCGCGTGCCAATATCGAATATACCCAGGAATTCCGTTGCCCCGGCGTGCGACCATTGGGTATCTAGTCCGGCGCGAACCATTGTCCGTCCTATACGTGTTCCTGCCAGTGATTGTCCCCAATCTCCAGACTCCACAAAATGTCCGGTCCAAGCCGCTTGGTGATCCAGTGCAACCAATGGTGTGATGACTCCGACATCTGCCATAACGACCGGTTGGGCAAGTTCGATACTTGCGTATCCTGCATCACCGCTGTACTTGCTTCGATGTACGGCACCGTCGAAGCCTTTTCGGCGCATCTTGTAATTCTGATGACCGTAACCCAAGAAGGTATTGATGACCGCCTGATCGAGGAAATTGATCTTTGAATAAACTCCAAGCGTCACGTCGTCCGCATCAACGGTTCCAAAGGTGTTGTTGAGTTTCGGAACGGCATATCCGAAGGCTCCACCGACCTGCCAGTGCCGGTTTGCACCGTAGTCTGCTCCGATCATCGACCCGGCTCTGTTCATGTCAAAACCGTGGGCGTTGCTGTTTGAATTGACTTTTCCCATTTGATAATAGCCTTCCCCCCAGGAATTCCAACCGGTCTCCTCTCGGACCGTCCGCAACCTTTGATGCGTGATTTCCCAAGGTCTCCACAATGGTATCGCCAGTGAGTCGGCAACAAGTTCTGTTCCGCGAAGCCGATTGACCATTTCCTGTGATTTATCAAAAAACCCGCCAAACATTTCTTTGTCCCAGGAATACCGAAGGGTATTCAACGCATTCGCCGCCTGTTTTGTGTTGTGATTCCAACCCGTGAAATCAAAGGGAGACAACGTCAGAATTCCTCTGCTTCCATTATGGCTAAACAGTGCGGTAAAGAATGGACCCAAATCCAAATCTACGACTGGATTCATGAAACCGGTAATGTTATCGGCGAACAAAATATCAATTTCTTGCTTTCCGTCCTGAAGGAGCAGGTCTGTATTGATTCCGGCACCATCAACTTTCAATGTCGTTCCGCGGACATCGATGGATGAAGCAGTGATTGTCCCGGAAACGGTAACATTGTATCCAAACGGAGACTCGTCATAACTCACGCCGACAACGAGTACAGCATCACTGAGTTCAATTGTCCCATTCGGCGCATCAATGCTTCCGCCCCGCAAGTCAAACGTATATCTGTCGATACCCTTGCTCTCTACAAACATCGAACCAACGGTCACATCTCCGTTAACGACAACAGTTTTATGGCTCGCCGTGTTGTCGAAATAAACGGTGTCTCCGTCCAAAAATGTATTGACGTGGACACCGTTGACGATGCCCGACCAATTTTTGTTTGCCGTATTGGTGTTCCAGTTGGAATTGGCTGCTCCCGTGGGTTCGTTTTGTCCCGTCCAGACGAGTCTTGCGGCATTTTCTCCTGCATCCACACCTTTCAGAAACAGTTTCGAATTATCCGCAACATCGAGTTGGTACATCGTTCCGCCGGCAACACGTTCAGGGGAGTAAAGTTCACCATTCCGATACAAATTGTTCGTGCCAACAGTGATATAGTTTGTCCACTCGACGAGCAAGATGGAGTCTCCTATCGATATGTGATCCAAATTTCCTAACACGTCAATGATGCCGCCTCCGATTGCTGCCCCGCCGTTGCCGCCGTCAATTTTCAAAATCGGGCTGAGTGCCGTTGCACCGGCAATGTCGAATTCAAAAACGGTATTGTTTCCGAAGGTGATGAGTCCACCCGATTCAATGGCGGTGCCATTTGCGCTTTTAATCGTACTTCTGCTGCCGAAGTTGATGTTGTTAACAGCGGTGATTTTCCCCCCGCCGATCAACTCAAATCTGTAACCTGGGGCGGTCACGCTCATGGATTCAACATTCACGATATTTGAAATCGCCACTTTTTTCTTTTCCTCACTGACGTTACCAAAGGAAACGCTATCATGGGGTAGGAATGTCTTTACCGTAATTCCTTGGACTTTTCCCGTCCAGTTTGCAGTAGTGGTATCCCAAACGGAGTCAACATTGCCTGTCCACTGGAGGAGGATATTTTCTTTGTCACCGGTCGCGTCTACAGTCAATATCCATAATTGCTTTCCATTAGTGCCTTTGTCTCCAATCCCAATCATCGTATCCTCATTGCGATCAGGAACATTGAGGATGCCATTCACATAAAGTGTACCGGTATTTTCAATGGTTCCACCACCTGATACCTGAACGAGTTGCGTTTCGCCGCCAGTAAAGTTTTGAACATGAATATCCCCATCACCTGCCGTTCCGGTTACGTTGTATAACGTCAAATATCCCGAACTGGACAGGTCAAAATAAAAATCATTCCCGCCGACAAAGTGGACCTCATTCGCTCGAATGAATGTCCCTCCCTTAATACCGTCGTGTTCTGTACCAAGGCTCACTGTCGAACCAATGGTGATTTTGTTTTGGGTGTCGCTCCCAATCGTTGCCGCTCCCGTAAATCCAATATCTGTTGCATTGAAGGAGATGTCACCCGCGGCACGAATGACCGAATTCGCCGCCATCGTTACCTTTGCCCGACCGGTCGTCGGTGCAAAGGTAATGTTTCCGGTGGCATTATATTCGTTTTCATCGCTTTGATTCCAGTCATTTTTACTGTTTACGCCCGCTTCAAGTGTTACCCCCGGGTCAAGATCGAAGTAATATCCCGAACCGGTCACGTACATCGCTCCCACCCCTGTGTTTTCGATGAGGTGAACATCTTTCTGGGTAACGGTCTGACCACGTCCATCTCTATCAGCAAATACGACAACGTCGTCGGTATAAAAAGTGTATGTGTAACTCCCTCCTAGCCCTGTTCCATACCAATTTCGGTTATTCGAGTCGGTACTCCACTCCTTGTTGGTATCTCCCGTGTCCTCATCTCTTCCTGTCCAGTAGTTCGTCAAGCCGGCTGCATTTATATCGTGCTTTATCTTCAACCAGCCTTTTTCGACCGCTAATCCGCTCGTGTATTCACCATTCCGTTCCTTCAATTCCGCTTTGATTCCATCGATGTAAACATTCGCCACATTGTTGCCCGTTACCGAACTGATGAGAAACAGTCCTGTGTCGTCCTTATCATTGAACCACTCCCACCAATCGAGAGTCCCCGTCAGGTCAACATTAAAAGTGCTATCCACAGTAATATCGCGGTTGGGCGAAAGTGTTAACGTCAACGCCGCAAGGTTCTTTTGGCTACGGATAGTGTCGGCTTCGGTCAGATGGAACGCCAAAAAACTGCCGTCTTCCATTACAACGTTATTGGCGGCAATCGTGCTGCCGGAATCCAACAATTCCAATGTCGCTCCATTGCCCAGTGTAAATGTTCCTGCTCCCAGGTTCAGCGAAGTGTTCACGAGATTCGGTGTTGCCGAAGTCCCGTAATTGTGCTGGAGGAATTGGAGTTTTCCTTTATCCATCGTAAAATCGGCTCTTCCGCCGGCGAAATTATTATTTCCTGCGAGGAGCCACGTTCCGGGACCGTCTTGGAAGATTGTGGTAACCGCATTTGCCGCACCACGCATCGGATCGTACATATAAAGTGTCCCGCCACGCGCAACGTCAATGTCGAAAGCATTACCTGTGCCAGCAAAATAGATAGATTCGTATGCACTTCCCACTCTATTGTCTTTAAATTCCACTTCGGAACCTGCGGTAACGGTGAGATTGATCTTGCCACTTTCATTGTAAATGGCACCGCCCATTCCGGTGGCGCCGAGTACGTGATTACTGATGAAATTCACATCTGTGAGATTCAGCACGCCACCTGCACTGTGGATCGCACCGCCGCTCGGTGTCTCACCACCGTTCTGTCTTGCCTCATTACTCTCAAAAACAACATCACGCAGATTCAGCGTTCCGTTGGCGTTGTAAATGGCACCCCCATGAAGAGCGACGTTAGAACCTTCGACACCCGCGACGTGACTGCTACTTCCGAAGGTACCGCCGCCCATCATATCGATCGTTCCGCCATTGTTATAAATGGCACCACCAGAATAGGCACGGTTCGCTAAGAAAGTACTGTCGCCGTAAAATTCCAATGTTCCGCTATTATTGTAAATGGCACCGCCAGAACCCGGAGCGTTTCCTCCAACCGCTTCACTGACGTGGTTTTTGAGGAAATAGGAATCAGTGAAAGTCAATTCTCCGGTAACGTCATTAAAGACCGCTCCTCCCTGATAACCATTGCCGGTCGAATCATTGTTCCCCTCAAACAAGGCGCTTGTGATGATACCAACGCCAGCGTTCCATAATGCTCCTCCCTGTCGCGCAGCGATATTTTCAATAAATTCGACATCAGTGAGAGTGAATTCCCCGCCTGCGGTATTATAAATGGCACCACCGGCATCAAGAACGCGATTGAAATCAAACCGGGTATTGTCAATGTTCAGTTTCCCGAGCATGCTACCATCATTAGTATTGTAAATGGCACCGCCGCGATTCGTGACGGTGGTGAGAGTTCCAAAACGTGACGGATCATGGCTACCGTTATACGAAAAGAGGCTGTAGTATCCTCCAGCAGGCCGCATTTCACCGTCAATGTTGAGTTCTCCCCCCTCGTTATAAATGGCTCCACCTTCCAGTCCTGCAATGTTATAGGCAAAACTCACACCATAAAGATTAATCACACCATCCTTGGTATTGTGAATGGCTCCACCTGTTTTTTCGGCACTGTTGCTGTCAAAAGAAACTGCACTATCCATACCGTTATTAGCATAATACCCGGTACGCCCTAAATTCAATGTCCCTTCGTTGTTGAAAATGGCACCGCCGCGCTGCGTGATAGTAACATGTCCTCCCACATTGTTCATCAAGCCGTTGGCATAAAAAGAGCCAGAGTACATTGTAATCGTACCATCATTGGTATTGTAAAAGGCTCCACCGTCACGTCCCGCACGGTTCCAGCCAAAGTTGGAAATCCAATGACCGCCTCGTGTAACCGTTACTGTTCCGCCGTCGTTGTAAATACCTCCGCCATCCAGGTCTGCAATGTTAGTTGTCAGTTCAGAATAACCAATGAATTCCAGTGTTCCTCCATTGGTGTTGTAAATAGCACCCCCATGTCCGCCGTAACCAGCAACGGTCGTTGCTCGGTTATTTGTAAAATAAGTAGCTGCAAGACCATAACTGGTACCGTATGCCGTCCAATACCAGGAACCGCCGCCATTACCGGCACTACCGCCGCCACCATTTCCAGTGTCCCAAGAGACTCCAACACCTTCCTCCGCTAAGGCAGTAAACGTTCCACCATCGTTGTAGATTGCCCCCCCCAACCTGGCGACGTTGTCCACAAAATAGCCGCCATAAGCCCTTGCCCACCAGCCATTCGAGTAAGCATCTGCCCAAGCGGGATAACCAGGGTTCGTTGCGCTAGTGGCGGAGGCTCTCGTAGCATTAGAATTTGAAGTGGAAGTCGCATTACCTGCGGCAGTAAAATTCAGCGTTCCGGTGCTGTAGATGGCACCACCGTGTCGTGCCGTGTTACTCTCAAAATAACCGCCGTAAGCCTCCGCCCAGGCATTTGCATAAGAATAAGCGTATGCTTCGTGCCCACGATTAGGGTTTCCTGCACTCGCGGCAGTTGCACTCGCATTCGCCTGAGCACTGGTCGCCACATTATGAACGATAAAATTCAGCGTACCATTCTCGTTGTAAATGGCACCACCGCCGTCCCTGATTCCTGTGCCGTCTGCGTGGTTTCTGAGAAAATAACCCGCCCGAGCATCGGCATATGCGTCCGCATTCGCCCAAGCATTCGCTTCTCCCCATTCTCGATAGCCATCGGCATTGTTTTGGTTTGCCGTCGCATTTGCAGTGGCACGCGCCGTCGCCGAGGTGTCGCGTGCTTCAAACGTCAGTGTCCCATTCCGGGTGTAGATTGCTCCGCCGGAAATCTTGGCTTCATTATCTTGAAAATAACCGCCGTAGCCAAAAGCATTGATGATGGTCTCCGCATAAGCAACAGCGTCATGACTAATTCGGTTGCCAAAGTTATTATCATTTGTGTTATTACTCGCCGAGGCATTCGCATTTGCTGTAGCATTTGCAACAGCCTTAGCGGTAAAATCCATGTCCGTACCGATACTGTAAATGGCTCCGCCATACTCACCGGCTTTATTCTCGATAAAAGTGTTTGCCGTCTGCGTGCCGATAATACCGTCAAACCAACCATTCCCGGGATTCCCATCGGCAATGTTGGAAACCGCGTCAATAGTAGGATTACGTCCCCATGGAACGGTGTTCGCTCTGCCAGGATCGTTCCAATTGATAACGGTATCTCTTTGACTACCGGGTTGTGTCACACCGGGAATATAGGTGTCATTGTACCAGCCATTCCCGTTGCCTGCACCGGCATAATCATTATTGCTTGTGCCTGTTGCATAAGCGTCTGCATTAATTGTTACCCCGGCATTTGCGTTAAACGTTAACGACCCGCCGGAAGTGTGGATGGCACCGCCGGACGCGACGGTGTGGTTGCCGCGGATGGGCGTTATTGTCTGAAGTATGCCAGTCCAATCAGAAGTCCCCCGACCAGGCAGTAGTCCAGCACCAAATGGTCCAGCAACTCCTTCCCGGCTTGGGTTACCAATCGTTCCCGTTATGGGAGTCGCAATCATAGCACCAAACGCCGCATCCGTGAATGTCAGGTTTCCCCCGACGTTGTGGATGGCACCGCCTCCGCTGGTCAAAATGGTATTTCCGTATGGTTGAGTACTGTTGTTGTAGAACTGGACGTTGGAGAAATTCACCTCTGTACGAGTGATGGAAATAGCACCGCCGTTCCCTATGGTCGCGTTATTTTCAAATATCAAGGACGAACGAGGGACATAGGTACCTCTGCCTGAAGGAAGTGTGTAGGCATAGTCCGCTGAAAAGTCGTAACGATCACCACTATGAATATAAATCGCTCCGCCATCAACTCGCAACACATCGGCTGCTCCTCGCCGGCTTCCGTCAAAACGAAGGGTATTACTACTGACGATACGGATTCCGCCTCTTTGATATTCGTTACCTAACTGGAGATGCCATATGCTAAGGTACGAAGAATCGGGGGAATAAATATAATCGCCGCTCAGAACATAACCCCAATAAGGGGCTCCCCCCCCGACTTGCCAAGGATTGATGGATATGGGCGTTTGCGCAATGCCCCTCTGGGCGAGCAGACAGAGAAGAACCGCCAGGACTGCGATTTGTCCGATTTGTGTGAGAATTCGATGATTTTTGGTTGCCGTCCTTGACATTGAATCTGCCTCCTAGTCGCCATTTTTGCGGTGTACGTTCCCCCTCTGGGGACAATTCACCATTCGGATTATCGGCATCCGGGGGGGCGAACTGTGAAAAAATAGGCGGAAATCGGGAAAAAAGCAAAAGGAAAAATCATGGATTTGTGTCAATCGACGCGGAGGAAAAGACGGCAATACCGCCGTTGAACAGTATCCTCTCACTCTTCACTCTTCCGCAACGGCAACCGAAAGAATCAATTCTTCGCCGTCAATCGAATAGGGAAACGTATCCGCATTCGGAATTTGCCCCTTCTTCAAATCAACAGCCAAGGTTTCTCCCTTAATGTACTCGATGTGCGTATGCAGTGCCTCGCCAATCGTGCGGGAGCCGGTCTGGATTCCCACCATAATCCTGTCCGTATAGTTCAACCGCAACTCTTTTCGGCGATCCTGAATAAACCGCACCACTTCCCGCGCACGTCCTTCCGACAGCAGTTCATCCGTCAGTTCTGCGGACAACACGGCCACACAATTCGGTCCCTGCGCTGCCGTCCAACCTTCCTTTGCCGTGAGACGAATTTGGATTTCCTCGTCCGTGAGTTCCACTTCACCGTCCGATAATTTTAGCACCGCCTTTTTGTTTTTGTCCAATTCGGCGAGCATTGCCGCTCCGTCCGCCTCCGCAAGGTATTTTTTCACGTCCGGCAACTTTTTGCCCAGTTTCGGTCCCAACTTTTTGAAGTCCGGCAACAGTGCAAATTCAACGTACTCCTCGAATTCTTTTTTATCC
>Ga0082212_10008428_pt1 | contig 13456 bp, 7 predicted proteins | sample TergutNt197P3_FD_71548 | JGI IMG/M metagenome (GOLD analysis project Ga0082212, IMG submission 71548) | Neocapritermes taracua P3 segment gut microbial communities from Petit-Saut dam, French Guiana - Nt197 P3 | ecosystem: Host-associated > Arthropoda: Insects > Digestive system > Gut ... | reverse complement strand
TGTCCCGCCGGGCATGTTGAAGAGTCGCTTGCGCTGCAAGAATTTCCTTTTGCCGCTCAAATTCCTTTTGACTCAATTCCGATTTGGCCTCATCAAGACTCTTTTTTGCTTCCATGCCGCTCTTGACCTCTTCCTCCATAAGGTCAACCTTCCGCTTGAGAGCGTCAATGGCCGTTTTACAATGCTCTTCGACCAGTTTCAACTGCTTTTCGGCAAAGGCGATGTCGTCATCCGCTTTTTGCCAATCGGTAAACGCCGTGAGCAATTCCGGTGTGTGAAATTTGAATTCATGCAGTTTGTTGCCGCCGAGTATGCCATCTGCGGCACCACCGGCATTCGACTGCTGCAAACTCGCCACATCGACGCCGATGGCGGTGACAACCGGCTCGGTTGTTTCCGTTTGCTTGACCGTCACAAAGTCCAACTCTTGGAAAACCGGGGTATCGCGACGAATGGCAATGCTTTTCAATCCGGCAACATAGGCATCATGCACATCGTCATCGTCAAGATCATCAACCTCAACGGTTTCAAGCGGCTCATCGGGCATCTCAGGAGCCTCAAGAATAACAGGTGTTGTGGAAATAATGGACACGGCAGGCACCTCGAGGACGATGGGCGATTCGGACACAACGGTGACGGCTGAGACCTTGAGATCAACGGGGGCATTGGAATCAACGGAGACCGAAGGCACTTTGAAATCAACCGGTGCATCGGAAACAACGGAGAGGACAGGTACCTTCAAATCAACAGGGGCATTGGAATCGACGGAGACGGCAGGCACATCGAAACCAACAGGGGCGTCGGAAAGAACGGAGATTGCCGGCACTTTCAAATCAAGGGGGGCATTGGAATCGACGGAAACGACAGGCACATCGAATCCGACCGGGGCGTCTGAAACAACGGAAACGGCAGGCACATTGAAATCAACGGCGGTCCCGGAAGTAATGGTGACGGCAGGTGCCTCAATTTTTACGGGAGAATCGGCGATTTGTGAGGTTGGGTCAGGGGTTTCAGGAGCCGGCACGTCGTGCCATATCTCACGTGTCAGGAAAATCCCAAGCAGTGCGACAACAATGAGGCAAAGAATAAAATGGAGTATTCCCCATGCACGCTGAAATAAAGATATTTTTTCGCTCATGATACTACCGGATAATAAACAGGTGTTTGGCCAAGTGACTACATTCCAATCACGGCGTGATATGCAAACATGGCACGCCAATAATCGGCACGGCTCGTAATAAAATATCGACACGTTTCACGGTAACTGCGTTCGGCGTCAAGAACCTCGATGAGCGACCGTGACCCGCGTTGGTACGACTCCATGATATTGTTGCGAATTTTTCCGGCAAGAGATATTTCCTCTTCCGCCAGAGTTGCTGCTTTGTGGTAAGCGGTTCGGAAAAGCTGGTCGGCTTCCTCGACTTCGGCCCGCAAGTCAATCATTCCCGCCCGATACTCCTGCGTTTTTTGTGCCAGAACGGCTTGCGCTTTGGCACGATTTCCCTGATTCCGGTTGAACAGCGGAACCGTCGCCGTGAGACCGACTTGCCAACCGGAAGTGCCATAGTCGGGATTGGCCAGAGCCGAATCAGGATACTGGTTGATATATCCCACCGACGCCGACACTTCGGGATACGCTTTGCGTTTTTCGACCACGGTGTCCGATCTGGCTTTGTTGACCTGGATTTGCCGTGCCCGAATGTCCGGCCGATAACATTGCGCCATGGCGTAGGCTTCCGCGAGAGGGAACGGTTCTTCGACCGGCGGCGCATCGAGGTTTCCGTAAATATCGAACACCGGGTCGCGGTCTGTTCGTCCGAGCTGTGCCCACAGTCGGGCTTTGGCAATGGCCAGCCGCGATTCCGTTTCGAGCAACTCCTGCCGACACTTCGACAGATCAAGACGAATACGGTCCAGTTCAATCGCCGGACGGCTGCCCAGTTCCACACCGCGTCGGGTGACCGCTTCCACATTCGTCATGATGTCCCAATCTTCCTGAGCGATTTCCAGCAAGGCTCTGGCTTCCAAGACATCGTAAAACGCCAACACCGTTTCCGTCACTCTCACGCGAATCAAGTCGGCGTATTCGGCCTGCGAATGCGCGACACCCAAGCGTGAGCTGTTCATTTCCGCCGCACGTTTTGCAAACAGGAACCAGTCGAAAGGATACTCGACTTGTGCCACAAATTCGGGCGGTCTTCCCACCATTCCGTTGACATGACGATTGGCCGGAAGTGCCGAAATGCCGGCGTCAAACGTGGGGTTCGGCAGCAGTGAACTGGTGCAATAATCCGCCTTTGCCTGGGCAATCTCCATGCGTCCGATGCACAATCGCGGGTCCGAAGACAGCGTCGCTGCGACGACATCGTCGAACGACCAAGCATAGGATGTTTCCCGATCCGTATCAATCCAAACTTCCTGTTGTGTCGGGATATTCGCAGGAATCAGCGCAGGAGTCTGATAGGACTGCTGCGTGGCATAATACTGTGGTTGTACCGGTTGAGGCGAATAGACTTGCGGCTTGGACTGCGGCATCTGATTTCGAGATGCAATCTTTGTCGCGGGCATCGGCGGGGCCGAAGTCGGCGACATTGTTTCCGCCCCCATTATCGGGGTCACTGTCGGGAGTAACGCCGGTGCCGGTGACATTGGTGCCGGCGCCGGGGCGTGTTGTACGAGAGAAATCGATGATCGCGATTGCAACCGTAACGGCTGCGGAGTCGCATCATCTGCCGAACAAATATTAAGAGACCATAGTGCCGCTAAAAGCAAAATGAATCGATTAAAACCATGATGAGCGAATAAGAATTCCATGACACCAGCCGGAATCATCCATGATACATGCAAACATCCCTGCGGCATGTATGACCTCAATTATCACACGACTCAAATCGTCCTTAATTTGAGACAAGACATCCTGTGCATCATAGTGTTTCGGCTGTTTTGTGCGCCGGTGATGTAAGGAAAAAACAGAAGGACACTTAATTAGATTGCGACGATTTGTCCTTCCGATATGTTTGTTTCACGCGATGGCGCGAAGAAAACAAAGTCCGCAAAGAATACATATAAATCTTTGCGTACCTGGCGTTTTGGCATCTTTGCGTGAAATAAATTGAACTTTCACCACCGGCTGAAGCCGGTGGAATCAAGTCACCGTGAGCTACGGACTGAAGTCCTTTCGCTCACGGATGAACGTTTTTCGTTTGAGACTCCTTGAAATCCACGTCAAACGACAGGACTCTGTTGGAAACTCAAACGAACTTTTTACCGAACCCGACTGATGAGTGTAAAACCTAAAGGTATCGCCTGAAGGCGAGGGTTTTAGACCCATCGTTGAGACAATAAATCGTTATTTCAACCGCATACTGCGGAATTGATCGCGTGAGCCGCTATTCGGAGTCGTACCGCCGGGAAGATCATTGGCGGCATTACCGTCCCAGTTGCGCAAGGCCGCATCGTGCGACGATGTTGACGATTGGGCAACACTGTTGTAATACGAACTGATCGTCTGACCGGCATCGCGCGCGTCAGAAACGGCACGCCGGACGTCAATGTTGTCCAAAGCGTCCAAGAGCGGCGTGCTCACCCGAGAAAAACCGGACTCCATCCCTCGCATAAACGCTCCGGGTGAAATCGGACGGTTGGTACGATAACCGCCGCCCGGATTCGCCGTCGGGATTTGCGGTTCGGACTGTTGTTCCGGTTCTGGCTTTTGTGGTGTTTCTTCCGCTTCGTTCACTTCACCCGATCCAAGCGAATCAATACCAAAGGTGATCCGGTCGAAGCGGTTGCGGAACCATGTGTTGGTAACGATCATCGGTGTCTCGACAAAACCGTTCGCACGCGGCGTATTGGGCATATCCCGCATTTGCATCATGTCCAAACCGGCTCCCGGCAAACCGGGAATATTATGTTCAGAACGTGTTTGTGTCTGTGTGACTGACTTGCCGCCATCATTTCCGCCGCCATATATATCTCCTTGGGAATTCAGCCAAGCTTCGTAGGCACGACTTTTGATTGTCAAATTGACGGCATAAGTTCCGGATAATCCTTCCGTTTCAATGGTTTCAAACTCACCAAGCTCGTTTTCAACGACCTCACGGATGATCTTCGTTGCTTTGACCGCGACATCCAAGTTCAGGTACGGGACTAAGTTCGAAGAGTCGGAACCGGCATAATCGGCAGGAATATTCCATGTCACTTTTCCGGTCGTCGGGTCAATCGTCATGCCTTCGGGGATGTTGTCGCCGACGAGCGAATATCGAATGTCGTTGGGCGGCATATTATCCGTATCGACCGCATTCATCGTCCAAGACAATGAGCCGTGATCATCCCACACCGTGATCGGATTGATCAGCGTAAATTCCGGCGGATCGTTCGTCCTGGCAACGGCGATGGTGATCGTTTGCGTGGCCGTCATACCCTGCTCGTCGGTCACGAGAATAGTCAAGTCGTAATCCTGCCCGTTATACATCTTCGACGGCGTCCAAGTCAGTTTCCCGGTCTGTTCGTTGATCGTCAATCCATCGGGGATGTCATCGCCGAGAAGCGAATAGATCAACACGTTTTTAGGGATATTGTTATCATAAGCCTTGACATTAATGACGAGTTCATCACCGGGAACGACTTCATAGACTTCCTCGAAATCATCAGGATCGAAAAACGGCGGACGGTGGAGCCGGTTGACCGTTAGTTGAACCATCTTCGTGCGTGAATTGCCTTCTTCGTCGGTCATTTTGAACGTGACCGTGTAAATGCCGGGAGCGTCTGCTTCGGTGGTCGCCCACATAAACAGGGCAGACCGTCCGTCTTCACCGGCGATCAACTGCATGTCAGCGTCTTCGGGCAGCGTCGAGCTTTCGATTTCAAAGGTAAACGTGCCTTCGTAAGGCTCTTCATCCTCACCGGGTTCGACCGGTCTCAACTCAATCATCATCGTGGTGCCTTCATCGACCTCGGTGGGGCCGTCAATCACGAAATTCAGACCGCTCTGCACCGACACAACAAACGTAGTGGTTCGGGTATTGCCGACCGCATCGGTCAAGTGAAGCGTCACATTGTATTCTTGCAGTTCAACGTCCTCTGTCGGCGTCCACGTCACTTGACGACCGTCCGCACTGAGCGTCATGCCTTCAGGCACTTCCCCTTCGAAGGCAATGGTCACGTCGCCCACGTCGTCCATGTTTGTTCGGACATCAATGGCCAGCGTTTCCCCCGGCGCAACGTCAAACACAAAACCATCCGGCGGCGAGATAAATTCCGGGGCCACGGTTGCAACGACAACCCGAATCGGCGTGGAAAGATTGCTTTCCAATGGAATAGGATAACCGTCATAAGTATAGGATGTGTAATGTTGGAGAACGGTGAAATCGTAAGTCCCGTCATTGAGTTTGTATTCGCCGCTGCCAACCGTTTCGATCACCAGCGTGTGTGTCATCCTGTTCTGGCTGGTGGAACTGACCTCATTGCCGTCGGCGTCGTAGTACGTGTCGCTGACAATGGTAAACGGCATGACAACGCCGTTGGCATACAGTTCGACTGACGCCGTGGGAATGAGATTTTCAATGGTGAATTGCAGCGTCATATCTTCGTCTTTGTTGTTGTTGGAAGTAATACCGCTGCCATCGGTACTGTTGTCACCGGCGGTCCAGTTCACGGTCGGCGCCGCCGGCGAGACCACGACCAAAAAACAAGCTTCATAGCCATCGGTTGTGTAGGCGGCCCAACCTCTGCCATACAGGACGCTTCCGGCGAAAAAGACGTATTGCGGCCCGGCAACATCGGCTCCCGCCGTAATCTTCAACTGGTTGTTCGCCGTGATTTCATATTTCATACCCGGATGAGAATTTTCCCAGGCATCGACAAAATACTCAATCTGGTTGCGTGGGATACCCGCAATTTCCGGGAAATCAACGATGACGGACTCACCGGCTTTGACATCGATGATGTCCGGCACTTCAAACAGCGGATTCGAAGACAGTGTGGTCACATTGACCTTGATTGTTTGTTCGACCTGACCTCCGTTGCCGTCATCAACCATGACCGTGACATATTGCGTCGTGCCGGCCATACTCGCATCGGTCTGGATTCGTAGCGTACCGTTCAGCGTGTCGTTAAAAATTTCGATTTCTTCCATAAAAACATCGAAGATCGGACGGTCTTTATCGGGATTGGTATTGCCGCCGCCCTGTGTTTGAACGGCACTGACTTTGGCGAGAACATCATAGCCGTCGGTCAGGAAACCGAAAACCGAATGTAAGTCGTCCAGCCCGGACGAGTCGTTATCCGTGATGAAAAACTGCGAATCGTTTGTGTCCGGCCCACGGTTGGCCATGGAAACCATACCGTTTCGGTTGTGACGCAAGAGTTCGGAGAATTCGTCGGCAAACGTTACCCCCGTGCCTTGTGTACCATAACCGTCGGAACTGCCGCCCTGAATCATAAACCCGTCGATAATCCGGTGAAACAGTTTGTTTTCATAAAAACCGCTTTCGATGATTTCCTTAATACGTGCCGTCGTGAGCGGAGCGTCACCTTCAAACAACTCGAAAGTGATGGTGCCGAAATCCTGGATAATGTTCCCTGAGTTATCTCGTTGTACGATTCGCAGACGCACGCTGTTGTTGCCGGTCAAAACTTCGGTCAGGTTCGACGATGTGCTGAAGACCAGATCGTCGCCGTCGGCATCGTAACCGTTGAGAGCCAGGTGAAAGCTCTCGCCTGCGATAACGGTGATCTCGTCCGGCAGATCGACAAACACGGGCGCCACATTGAGAACAACCCGTTCTTCGAGCGGCTCGATGATGAACGACCGCCTGAAAGGATGCTTGGTTGGGTGGGCGGGATCGACCAATTCGTCGATCAAATCGATCAGCCTGTCGGTAAAGGAACCACTGCCTGTGAATAACGTGCGTAAAGTTTCGGACATGCGTGCCATCGGATCAAACCTTTCCATAAGCGTTCAAAAACAAGGGAGGGACTGCCTTTGGAGAAGCCCCCAGCAAAACTCATTGTAATAAGACGCAGTTGGAACAGCAAAAGTTTTTTAGGAAAAAATATTTATTTTTCGCATTTTTTCCAGTGTCACAAGTTAGGTTATATACTTATGATATATTCTACGTAAAACGTTTACTTTTTCCATCATCTAAGTTTGCATAAGTTATAAATTTGTTAAAAATAGGAGAAATATCGGTCTATTTTGGCCACTTTTTTGTTAGAATAGACGAGAGGATAGTTTTGTGATAGTAGCCGGAAGCGAAACGAAGTGAAGCGACCAGATAACGCCACGTATGATCCGGTCACTGCGCTACGTTCCCGGCTACCATTGGAAACCCGCATCTTTAGTTTTTTTGGGTACTTGCCACCCAACAACTTCACCATGCCACAGTGGATTGCAACAAATTGGGACAAAAATCAATTATTGATTCTTGCCGCACGAACCAAAAAGGGTAAAACCTTTTATGAGAAGGCGGTGCGCATTCTTCCCGACCTGCCTTTCGGTCCGTCTTCCGACCAAACTTCCGGTCGATCTACCGACCAGACCGACGCTGTGCAAGGCTTTACACAGGAAACGGTTAAGGCCAAATTGCGTCATTTTGTACAGCAGGAACGTCTCGGTAAACACGACACGGTGGTCGTTTTGGGACGTGATGACGTCGAAGTCCGTTCGATGATCTTTCCGCCGGTTCCGAACGACGAAATTCCCGACATGGCGAAATTTCAAGCGTCAAAGGAATTTACCGAGTACGACCAAAATGCGTCGCTCGATTTCGTGCTTTTCGACGGGGCAAGGAAGGACAAAAAGCACATTTTGGCCGCTTCGCTGGCCAAATCGAAGCGGGAAATGGCCGAAGATGTGGTTTCCGGTGCGGGGTTGGACTTGCAGCGTATCGTGCTGGGACCCTGTGAGTCGGCAAAACGGTTTGCAACGATTACCGTACAGCAAAAAACCGGAGGTGCCGGGAAAACGACCTTGCTCGTCGAAATGGGCGAGATTTCCGCAACGCTCGTGCTGCTGTATCGCGGGCAACCGGCGTTTGTTAGGACGGCGCATTTCCAAAAACCCGTCTGGGCCGAATTGGATCAAGCCGATACCAAACTGTTTGAAAATGCCGACGAACTGGCGAAATGGAAATGGCTGACATCTGAGTTCAAGCGGACGGTCGTTGCGGCAATCAACGACGTGCCGTCGGATAAAATCGACGAAATCGTGTTGAGCGGCATCGGCGAGCGTTACGAAAAGTTGGTGGCGTTGCTCCAGGAGTCGATGGCCGTTCCGGTGTCACTGTTCAATGTCTGGCGATTTGAAAATCGCGAAGGCGAAATTAAAAACCATCTGCCCGTGTTTGAAGAGCAGTTTCTGCCGCTGATAGGGGCGTTGACTCCCGCGTTGGCCGAAAAACCGAACGCTCTCGATTTTAGGAATCCGAAAAGCAAGCCGGAAAAACGCTCGAACCGCAATCTGATCACGGCCATCGTCGTGGCCTGTGTGCTGCTGATTATCGCGGCGGGAGGCTGGGGATTTTTCCGCCGCATGGCCATAGAAAACGAACTGGAAATCGTGCAAAGACAACAGAAGCAACTCCTGGAAGACACGCTTCAATATGAACAGTTAAAATTGCAAAACGACGAAATCAACAAGTGGAAAGCGAAGAATGTCAACTGGCTCGAACAACTCGAATGGCTCAGCGAAAACCTGCCGCGCAGCCAGGACGTGATTGTTTCCGGCAACCTGTTGTTAAACGCACCGGTCAACGCCGACCCGCAACTCAGGTTTACCGCCAACACGCGTGGTACGGCCATTATCCCGCAATTGGAAACAAGCCTGCGGGATGAGACGCATGTTGTCACCAGTCCGAAAGTGACCACGTCGCAAAATCAGACTTATACGCACACGGCGGAGATTACGGTTCGAATCGTGCCGCCGCCTAAGCTTCCGGTGGCGAGTGACGAGAGGCGAGTGGCGAGTGATGATGGGGTAGTGGCTGGTGATGTGGGGCTAGGGACTAGGGACGAGGGGCTAGGGACTAGTGAGGAATCACCAATTTCTGAAACCGGAAGCCCTGTTCCTGAAGCCCGAAGTCCGGAGTCTGAAGCCGGAAGCCCTGTTCCCGAAGCCCGAAGCCCTCTTCCTGAAGCCGCTGACACGAATGGGGGCACGCCATGAACATTCCGAAACTTGACCCAAAAAAGCGGGAACAGTACCTGATGATGATTTGCGGCGTGATGCTTGTCGTTGCCGTGATTCCGCTTGGTTTTTATCTGTTCGGCACCGATGTCGCCCGGATGCAAAAGAAAATCGCAACGACGCAAAAGGAAATCGACGAACTGGAAATCAAACGCACCGCGAGTCTGCTTTTCGAGAAACGAATCAGGCAGGCCGCAGCCGATGCTTTGCCGAAAGATCACGAACTGGCCACGTCGGAATACAAAAATTGGCTCACCTCGCTTACAACTGCTTTGCAGTTTGAAGGCACCCAGGTGAGCAACACCGGCACAACGCCCGTGAAGACCAAAGTGCAGCGCGGCCAGAACAATCTCAACGGTCCCGACACGTACTACACGAATTACAAGTTCAGCGTCAGCGGTAAAACGACGCTCAACAACCTGAGTCGTTTTCTGCAACGGTTTTACGAAGTCAGAACGCAGCATCTGATTCGCAGCATGACGATCAAACCGATTGACAACGCGCGTCGGGTTGACGTAAACATGGTCATTGAGGCGATTTCGATTCCGCAAACGCCCAACAAAAACTATGCGGCCAAAGTAAAGGAAGACGACAAAACGCCGTGGCAGCGTATGATCACCACCGTTGTTGAACGCAACTTTTTCTCACCATTCGTTCCGACGTCACCCACACCGCCGCCTCAACAACCGCCGGCTCTCGCTGGTGCGGCCAAGCACACCTACTTGAACGGCATTACCTGGTCGAACGATCGCGGACAGGCCTGGTTCGGTTTTCGGCTCGAAGGAAGTCAGCGGATGTTTCGCGTCGGCGACAGATTTCGCGTCGGGGAAGCCGACTGTCAGATCGAAACGATCAATCATGACCGCACGGTTGAAGTCCTTGTCACCATCCGCGACAGCGAAACCGGAGAGGTCAACCGAACCATCTTCTCGCTCATGGTCGGCGAAACTTTCTATGACGCCGAGTTTGTACGCGACCTTGATGACGACGAAACCGGCGTCTAAACGTCACTGACTTTGCGCGTCACAGGGTGACGCGGCTAACTTGCTTCCGACTACACACAAACAACCCTACCACCGTCAAGCCCGCATTGACCGGAAGCAGGGCGAATCCGAAGCTGAACCGTAGTGGGCCGGCGTCGCTTGGGCGAAAGCAGTCGGCAATGTGTCCGATGACGTTGAAATACTCAATTCCCAGACAGACCAGTGGTGCCGCAATGCAAATGATCGGCACGCAAACGTCAATGACGCTGCGTTTGGTGAACAGGCCGAACAGGTACAGTGCCAACAGCGGGCCGTAGGTGTACGCGGCAACCAGGTAAACGATATTGATGATCGCGTCGGCTTTCAATGCTTTGACGAGCAGAATGATCCCAAGGAAGATGGCGGTGATGATGCATTGCACAACAATGCGGACACGTTTTTTGCGATGGTCGTTCCAATCGGAGATGGAAGCATTGCGACCCGCAACTCTTTTTTCGAGACCGATGAGGTCAATGCAGGTCGATGTGGTTAATGCCGTAATCGCGTTGGCGCAGGACGGATAGGCCGCCGAAATCAAACCAATAAAAAAACAAAGGCCGACATAAGTGCCAAGATGATTGAACGCAACGATGGGGTAGATGTGGTCGGTATCGGCCATACTGATGGCGTTGGTCGTGCAATATACCGCGAGAATGGCACCCAGCATGAGAAACATCATGTTGACAATCACCATCAAAACAATCGTGAGAATGATGTTTTTTTGGGCTTCCTGTTGATTCTTGCAACTGAGGCTTTTCTGCATCATGCCCTGGTCGAGTCCCGTCATGGCTATCGGCGTGAATACACCGGCGATGAAACGCTTGTAAAAATTCGTCGCGGACGACCAGTCGGCATCGTAAAAACGAGTATAGCCGTCATCATGGATTCGTCCCAGCAATCGGAAAAACGACGTATCGAGTTGAGAGATAATCACGACAATGGTGACGATGCAGGCCAGGAGCCGACTATGAACAGTCAGAGCCGCTGACAGAAGGAGGCAACGGCTCGACGAATGCGCGACTTTGAAAAATGAAATACCTAACATTCGCGTTTCGGAGGATTTTTTGTGAAAGGCCGATTGTCTTTCATGAGTCTCCAGGTTACGCGAGCCACTTTGTGAGCAACCGCAATCAACGCATAGCGATGTCCCTTTTGACGCCGGCCTTTCGGCTGTTGTTTCGTATGTCTGGCATAAATTTTTCCGAAATCCCGATGCTTTTTGTAAACGGCGATCGCCGCCATGTACAACGCCCATCGCAACAGCGGAGAGCCGCGTTTGCTGATGTGCGAAATGCCGCGTATGCTGTCGCCGGAATCACGAACGCTCGGATCAAGACCGCAAAACGCCGCATACTCCCTCGGCCCGGCAAAACGTTCGACCGCTCCCCGTCGGTACTCCGACCAAACAACACTTTCCGCAAGAATCGTCGCCGCGATTTCCGGGCCGATGCCCAAACTCATGATCGGGCTGTTCAATGTTTTCATTCGTTGTTGAAGTTCCCGACCGATTTGTTCGACCTGGTCGTCCATGAAGTCAAGGTAATCGACGATCATGCGAAGCTGATTGTTCACGACCGTTTCGCCTTGCCTGGTACCAATCGATGTTTTCGCACGTTGAAGAAGGTTGTCAATCGTTTCCGAAGTCAAACGCTTTCGGCTCGCTTTTTCCAGGACTTCACGCACTTTCTTTTGGTTGGCCGCGAGAACATCCGGCGTCAGGCCGACTTCACGAATCAATGTTCGAACCGAACGAAGAAACGGTTTCGAGAAAACGCCTTCCAGTTCGGGAAAGACACGGTCAACAAGGCTGATCGCATACAGCAAGATCGTGTTTTGCGAACGAATCAGACGCCAACGATGCCGGACGAGCAGCCGCAACTCCCACATCGGTTCGTCGGGAACGAGCGTCGCCTGAGCGTCACCGGCGAGAATCGTGCGGGCGATTGTTTCGGAGTCGACGCGGTCGGTTTTCGTTTTGCGAATGCGTTTTTTACCATGACGATTCGTTTGAATGGGATTAAGTACGACACAGCAGTAACCCCGGCGCGTCAATTCGTCATGCAGAGCATTCCAGTACATGCCGGTCGCCTCCAACGCGACCAGCGGTTTGTTTTTGCTTTTGCCGCCTGCCGGAACAAGCACTTCGCGTTCCAGCAAGTCAACGCCTTCCTTGTTGTTTTCAAAAACGTTCACGCTTGCGATAACGGCACCTTGTGGCGTAATCGCCGTCGCAGCGTGTTTGCGTTTGCCGATGTCGATACCGACGATGTTGCGATGATCGACCAGAACGACATTGGCTTTGGGTTTGTTTTTTCCGGACATAATAGACCTCGATAAGAATTTGTTGCATGAAATAACATGAGAAAGTACTGATGAAAAAAATGGTTCGAATCCGTCAATCTCACGGGTTATTCGGAGCGTCCCTTGGGCCATCCAACCGACTCATTCGCGGCAATCGAACCGTGTGCGAAAAAGGCGTGGGTCGCAGTCTCCTTAGCAAATCAAAATCGAGTTATCATGCGCGACGTCCCACACCATAAAAAAGAATGGAAAAAACTTCAAACGGTCTTGAGGATACCGGTCAGGAACGTTTGAAGATTGTGGTCGGCTTCCGACTTTGTGGAAGGAACCGGCAGGAGTTGATAAACGCCGTCGGGATCGTTTGGATTCCAAGGCTTGAAGGCGAGCAGACGTTTTTGCATGAGAGCGTCACGTGCATCGCGCAATTGATGAAAGTGAAACGCAGGCATGGTACGCTGCATGATGTCCAGTCGCCAACAAGACAGACCGTGTTCGTCGGCGGCGAGGGTTAGGAACAAATAGAGAGCGAACTCCCCAGACTCGAAATCGAGCAGAAACTGCCGTGAACGAAGCCGATGATCGATCCACGCGAAGGACGGCGGAATTTTCCGCACAAGGTTCGGGATGACGGGCTTAATGGGCTTTTTGAGGGGCATGATCGCTTCTCCGATAGGTTGTGACAAGGTTGCGGCATCACGGTGATCGCCGCGTTGAAAGGAGAATCGACTGTTGAAAGAAAAAGCCCCAAAGAAAGCGTAAAAGTTAGGGTTACTGTAAATGGCCAAAGTCTCGGAATTACGTTTTTTGGGTTCCGTTGCCAGCCTTGGGGATCATGTAAATCTCCTCGCCGCTCGGAACATTCACGCGTACGCCGCATAATCCCGATAAGGCCGAAAGATTTTCTTCCACCGTCGCATCGATCTCACGCCAACACGCGCGAAGCTCC
>Ga0082212_10008427_pt1 | contig 13456 bp, 5 predicted proteins | sample TergutNt197P3_FD_71548 | JGI IMG/M metagenome (GOLD analysis project Ga0082212, IMG submission 71548) | Neocapritermes taracua P3 segment gut microbial communities from Petit-Saut dam, French Guiana - Nt197 P3 | ecosystem: Host-associated > Arthropoda: Insects > Digestive system > Gut ... | reverse complement strand
ATTGTTAAACGTAGGTTTTATTGAATCCTAATATATTATTCTATCCACGGCGCGATGAAGGCATCGCGCCCTACGGTGGGTATAAACTATCCAAACACCGTTAGAAAAAAGGCTCCCCCTGTGGGGGAGCTGTCAGGCGGAACGCCTGACTGAGAGGGCGGCGGAGCCTGTCTGCGAGGGCAACCAGGGCGGCGGAGCCTGAGAGGACAACAATCTGTAATGCTAAATCATGTGCATATCATCCTGGTTTTGTGCGAAAACGTATTTCGTGCGAATTTGATACAAACGGACGATTGATAATCGCCCCTACGGGTAAATAATCACATAAAAACGGTCGGACACATACTTGGGCAACTGCCCTACTGTATGCCCTTAACTGCCAGCACAACATATTTGTAAGCCCAATGGCTGCTGGCGATATCATTTAAAGTCAAGCTATGTTTTTGCCACATTTCATCATTAGGCTCTCCTAAAAGCAGGTAGCGGACTAAGGCTGCTACTGCCTCGTATCTATTTGTGCTTTCATTTGGGCGGAAGGTGCCATCTGGATAACCAGTGAATATGCCAACGTGAACCGCTTTGAGGATATCGGCGCAAGCCGGATGATCTTCAATATCGTTGAAAACATTTTCTGCCAATTCGCTCAGATTATCTGCTTTTACCAGCATAATGGCCATATCGGCACGAGTGAGATCCATGGCTGGGTAAAAATTGCCTGCCGCGTCAGCTTCAATAATACCAGCTTGCTTTGCCCATTCAATGGCATCGTAAGACCACCTTACAGCAGATACATCATTAAAAGAAGGGTCGCTCTTATCCGCTGCGGGCTGGTTGGCCATGTTCTTTAGCCTAAAGAGTATAGCGACAAACTGTTCCCTGGTCATAGAGGATCCTCCACGGAAGGTATTATCCTCAAAACCAGTGATAAAAGCGGCAAAACCGCTGGAGGTGGGTTGATCTATGGGCGGTTCCTCTATAAGGTTTGCCTCCCATTTGGCATAAAGAGTAAAATCCGCTTTTACTATGGCATCAAAACTATAAGCGGTAGTGAGCGCTTTATCAGTATACCAATCAACAAAGGTAAAGCCTTCTTTAGTTGGATCAGTAGGTTTTTTGACTTTTGCGCCAGCCGAAACAGATTGCTTTGCTATAGCGCTACCGCCGTTTGTATCGAAAATCACGGTATAGCTTGCTCCGCCGCCGCCACCGCCACCGCCAACTTCAATAACAGTGGGAGGGGAAATCACTTCCATTTTGAAATAATGAGGCTTGGAGGCTGTAAAAGAGGAATACGCATTATCTTTTTGTAGCCAGACATAGGTATGGTATTTTCCCTTGACCATATTTTTAGTTGCGAACGAAATAGTATTTTGGCCTGCCCTAGGGGCATTGAGAGCAATTCCGTAGCTCATAAGAGCTCCATTTTCGTTTACTATTTTATAACGCACGGAAGTGTTGTCTGCATCGCCAATATCTACTGTTAACAAAAGGTTATTATTGTTTTCAACCAACAAATCAGAAGCGGCTGTAATGGTTATGCCATTATGTTTTAGGTTGCTAAAGGAATTGTTTAGATTGCTGTCCAGCACAGTAAGTTTATAATTCTTGCTTCCCGCGGCAGCTGCGGGGTAAGCCTCCGATGCCGCGATTTGATGAACACCGCTGGGAACCGCCACAATTTCGGAAGCGAACACGACCTGCGACGGGTCAAGCTTGAGTATTGGCATTATAGCGTGACTTTCACCAAAATAGTGGCTACTAATATAATAGTAATAGTTGCCGTCAAAGTTGCTGTTTGTCATACATGCCAGAGTATAATAGTTAGAATCATATGCATAATATACGTTGCGTAGCCGCGAATAAACATGGTCAGGTTTCATTGTTACAATGTTATTATACATATATTTCGTGTTTTCAGTATTACCAGCGGACCAATACACTTCATTTGTCTTGCTTGCCCAAGGCAGATATGCCTTATCGCTTGTTTTTAGTGGATAGTTTTTTCCATTGTGTTCCCCTGTTATTATACCTTCCACTGATGAATCATAAAGGTTGGTTACAACCTCTGTTTCGGCGATGGCGGCTTGTTCGGCTGGGGAAAAAAATGAGAGAAATCCCTCAGCGCTATCATCATTGAGCCATTTGCGAATATCTGATTCAGAATAATGAACAAACTCGCCGGATGCGTCATAGGGCTGATTATCTACCGCTTCTTTGCTTTGTACGGTGATTTTACCGTCATTTTCCTCTTCACCTAAAACTTGATATAAATAGTTCTTTGATCTGTTGTAAATAGAATCCGTATACTTACCCATAAATATATTAATATTTTGCCCTAGCAACGCAGAAAAGTTCACTCCAGCGTTAGCAGCTCCAAAAGTATATTGCGGCATGGTAGCTGAAGCTGGAACCATAGTTATTACACAAAAACCGGCAAGTATCATAAAACAGATAAAAATGCTCAAGTATTTTTTAATCTTCAACCTTATGACCTCCTTTAATTCTGATTTTCATGTTGACGCAGGGATTCTATGTAATCGGATGCAGCATCCGGAATTTCCAGCTGAGGCGTATGGTTTAGCTTATAGGCATCGGCGTTTAAACTATCGCGCACTGCCTGGATGCGCTGGGGGATAGATAATAGTATCTGCCGAAAATAAGCGACGCCTTGCTCATTGCCGCTATTTAGTTCGTTATTATAGCCGGCGGCGCAGATGTCAAGCAATTCAAGATAATCTTCCGCAAACATGCGGTTAATGTCCAGCGATTTCAATTTTAAGATAGCCGCCAGCTCAAAATTATTATCCCGGTAACAAACGCGCGCTAATGTATCTATAGCTACAAAATTATAAGGGTTTCCTTCCAGAAGCCGCTGGGCATATATGGCGGCCTGATCCAGGGTTGGCGCTATCATCAATTGCTTTTCCCAAGCTTCCGTATAGGCGGGATACATATTTATCGCTAAACCCCCTTCCCGGCGCTCAGCATCAAAAGCCGCCACACTAAGATAAGCCAGGGGCAGGGTTAACAGCAAGAGTATCATTGCCGGCAGGCGAGAGGGTATAGCCGCCGGTTGGTCAGGCTTTATGCATAGGCATACTATAAAAATCAACACTAAGAATTCCAGGTCGATATCAATGAGCGAATGTCCCAGGATAAGCAGGAGTATGAGTTTTTCCATTAGAGGGGTTTTCCTGCGTATGACAATAAAAACACCCAGCCCTAAAAGTATCAGCGCCGGTGTAATTCCGATATCCAGCGCATACTGCAAGAGGCTTGAGTGGACAAAGCGTACTTCATAAAAAGCGGTTTGCCATATTGGCTGGGTATACCAATAACCAAGATATCCCCTCCCCCAAGGATGCAATATTATTTGCGACAAAGCATCCCTATAATAAACCAACCGGGAAAGCCACTCGCCTGCCTGATTCGGCAATTGGGCTATACGGCTCCACTCCCCTACCCCTAGAGCCGCGCTCATCAGCAAGCCTGCCAGCAGGCTAAACAGTGATGCGGATAAGATCATCCTGCGGGCGCTTTTACGTAGCAGGAAAAGCAATACCAAGAAAACCGCTGTTAAGAGGAACATGCTGCGGCTGATCGTCAAGAGTATTCCGCAAATATTGAGCGCAAATAAGCAATAATCAAGTTTATTTGGTTTGTCCCGAAAAGCCAGAATTAGCAGCCCCAGCAAAAGCCATAGCGCATAAGTATTGGCATAGCCCATTACACAGCCCAGGCGCCCGTTTTGAAAAAATAATAGTTTATGTGTAAATAAGGATAATCCCATATCCAAGAGGGCTAATACAACTGAAAAAGCGCCGCTGAGGGGAATTACCTCCCAGATATTTGCCTTTTCAAACGCATAAGAGCGCTGATATAAGAGCAAAACAAAAGCAAATATGGCAAAAATACGAAAAAATCCCAGCAAAGCTATACCCCTATCTACAGCAGCGAAAACACTGAAAAAATAGCCCAGCCCAAGTAGGCAGGCAATTGCCATAGATATATCAAAGCCCCAGTAAAACCTGTTGTTATGGCATATATAATACACTGAAAAACCCACAGAAATAAGGCTCGCTAAAAATGCCCCCAAAAAGTCACTGGCGCCACCGAGCAGAAAAACTACAAAAATGACTATTGATACAGGGTCTTGACACCTTACCACATATGATTTAATCAGATGTATCAATATTTTGCCCTTTTAGAAATAAAACTTTAACTTATATTCTGAATTTTTGCAGGCTTTAGCCCACATTAGCAAAGCTAACTACCTTATTTCTATATTAATGTTTAAAATCCTGCATAATATATATAATAATATCACCGTTGACGTAAAGCGCCTGGTTGTGATAATATCAAATGTACCGGGTATACCAAATGAGGGAGGGGTTAAAATGCGCAGATTCAACGTAACAGGGCTGTGCGTTCCATCGCATGATTATATGGTAGACATAAGCGGAAAATTGGAAAAGATAATGGAACTTATAGGCGACGGTAGCTATTTCACCATTAACCGCGCCAGGCAATTCGGCAAGACCACAACCATCAATATGATTGAAAAGACGCTTCCTGAACAATATACTGCAATATCAATTAGTTTTGAGGGACTGGGCGATGAAAGCTTTACCTCGCCCGAGACGTTTTGCCAGACATTCCTGGAATTGGTACAGGACGCCCTGGAGTTTTCGAAGATTGACAGCGAATACAAAACAGGCTGGTTTGACGATCAAGTTACTACATTCAAAAAACTAAGCAGGCATATCACAAAAATGTGCAAAGACAAAAAGCTGGTGTTGATGATCGACGAGGTGGATAAAACGAGCAACAACCGGGTTTTCCTTCATTTTCTGGGGGTTCTGCGCGACAAGTTCCTGCTGCGCAGAAAAAGCAAGGACTTCACCTTCCACAGCGTGATACTGGCCGGAGTTTATGATATCAAGAATATCAAACTAAAAATGATCAATGAGGGTACATACCTTCCCTCACCTGAGGAAAATAAACTGTACAATTCCCCCTGGAATATCGCAATCGACTTTGAGGTAGACATGTCCTTTTGTCCGCATGAAATAGCCACCATGCTTACACTCTATGAAGCCGACCATCATTCGGGCATGGACATAGCAGACATCTCAAATGAAATATTCAACTACACAGACGGCTACCCATATCTGGTTTCAAGAATCTGCAAGCATATCGACGAAAAACTCGGGCAAAATTGGACGCCCGATGGCGTACTTAATGCTGTGAAAATCCTGCTTGCGGAAAAAAATACGCTATTCGACGACATGATAAAAAACTTGGAAAACAACCCAGAGCTGCACGATTTAATGTATAGCATTTTGATAAAAGGTGAGGCGAGAAAATTTGTCGCCAATGATCTTCTCATAGATTTTGGCGCCATGTTCGGTTTTCTAAAAAACAATGGCGGGAAAGCAGCCGTTTCGAACAAGATTTTTGAATTGGTAATGGCCGACTATTTCATATCAAAAGAAGCGCGTTCCAAGGTGAATAAACGCATAAACGGCGTCCTTCAGCATGACGTGGTGAAGGATGGCAGGTTCGACATGGAATTATGTCTGCGTAAATTTGCTATGCACTACGCCGAAATATTCAACAGGCATGATTATGAATTTTTGGAAAGCCACGGACGCCTGTTGTTCTTATCATATCTTACACCACTGATCAACGGCCAAGGCTTCTACCACATAGAGAGCCAATTTACAGACCTGCGCCGTATGGACTTGGTGGTTGATTTCGGGCGGGAGCAATTCATCATTGAGCTGAAACTTTGGCGTGGCGAACACAAACATGAAGAAGCATATGGGCAGCTACTCGGCTACCTACGCAGCAAGAATGCTTCTACCGGCTATCTGCTGACTTTCGATTTTCGTAAAGAGGGCAAGAAATCCCCGCGCGCCGAATGGGCGGATGTAGGTGATAGACGTATTTTTGACGTTGTGGTGTAGGTGCTAGGGGCGATTATCAATCGCCCGCTGTAACAACAACCACCAAATTTAGGTAAGCATTGTTAAACGTCTGTTTTATTGAATCCAAATATGTTATTCTATCCACGGCGCGATGAAGGCATCGCGCCCTACGGCGGGTATAAACTATCCAAACCCCGCTAGAAAAAAGGCTCCCCCTGCGGGGGAGCTGTCAGGCGGAACGCCTGACTGAGAGGGCGGCGGAGCCAAATCATGTGTATAATATCTAAATAAAGAATAAGGCGGCAAAGCCCGCCTTATTCTTTATTTCCTAAACAAATCAATCTTGATTAACAGTTTATTGATATAAAGTTACTGTTAGAGGCTTGCTTGGTTCGACCAGGAAGGCTTTTACTGTTCCCGCCGGGGACACAGTCAGTGTAGCAAAATCCAAAGCGGTTTCTATGTTTTCCAGTTCAAAGCCTTCTTTTATCTTGAACTTGAGTGTAGCGACAACAGTGGGTTTTGAGCAGTCCTCGCCTGTTACCATGTTCATTGAGGGCATAGAGCGAACGGTGGCTTTATTGGGGGCGACTGCGCTAACTGAGGCTACCCAGCCTCTTAGATAATCATAGCCGTCATATTCCAATAATTCGTTGTCATATACTATATCCGCTGCCAGCATGGTATAATTGAGATCGCCCAATAACAATACATCTACTTTAAGTGTACCGCCTTCTTTCAATTCGCCCGGCGCAGCCTCCAGCCATACCTTGAAATTGTATTTTGTCCAGTGGGCGAAAAGTGTCGTATCAGCGGTTATGGGTGTATGCGCCAGGTATTCCCGGCCACCGTTCAGCGCGTCGAACCAGCCGTCGAATCTGTAGCCTTCCCTAAGCGGTGTGGGCGGCAGCCCTACGCCGATATTGAAGTTTTTATTGGCTACCCCGCCTACAGTTTTGGTGAGCAGGCCATCATTAATGGCATATATGTTGTTAAGTGTGGAGGAGAAAGCGCCACCGTTGGGGTTAAATGTTACATCATAGTAATAGCCTAAGGTATTTTTGACATAGCCTTCATTGCGCAGGGTGAAATAATTTGCGGGATTTTCCGCGGCATAGAGGCTGGACCAAGTGGGATTTGCGGCGCTAGCGGCGCCCCCATATACAGTGAGATTATTGAAACCACTGGCCACACTGGGGCTGCCGTTTCTGAATCTGGTTATCAGATGTGCTACCATATCCCGGGCCGCCTTATCAGCATTGGCCGCGCGTTCACCGGAATAAGCGCTCAGATAATCTATTCTGGCTTGCCCGTTAAGAGCCAGGGCAGCCGTGTCCATCACTGCTACAGCAGCCCGGTCTTCTGCTTCTATGGTTGAAAAACCTTTTACCGAATAAGTGGTAGAACTAAAGCCATTGCGTACATCATTCATCATATCGCTGTAACGCACATTGCACAGGCTCTTTAAGTATTGGAAATGCCAAAAAGTACTGTTTTCATCATATTTCCACTGATAAAGGATGGGATCCTCTTCCGTGCCAAAGCCTTTTAAGTCATACCAAGATTTCGGCATATCGGACAGCTTGGTGCAAACATAGAGCGGCACATATAAGCTGGTGCGGGAAGAAGACCAGCCAAACCAAGTCATGCCCAGTTCATGGGGCACCCAGTTCCTGCCTACGCCTACCGAGGTATAAGCTTGGGTGTCTGTGGAGATATGATAAGGGCCGGAACCATAACCGCTTTGGCGGTCCGGAGATTTGAAAGGCCCATGCTGATAGCCGATGGTGCGGTCTAAGAGCGTGCCTTCATTGGCGCATTTCCATAGGGTGTCCATAACCCATTCCGGGGTCACGGCGACTTCCGGTATTACCCATAAGGGGAAAGAAATGCAGTATAATCTCCAGTTTACGGAGGGGCAAAGCAGATTCATGGCAGGGTATTCGCGATCCACATTGCTGGATGTAGAATGTCCGGTGCTGTAGATTTTGGCGAAATTGAAGGGGCCGTTTAAATCTGGGCTATAATAAGGGGTGCTGCCGCTCCTCATTACCGAAGTCGCCCTGGTGACCAGTGTGCAACGGCCTTGGGCATCCACGGAATAACGGAAATTATCCGGGTCGTCGAAATCTATATCCTGAATGCGTAGCCTATTGGCGCGGTAAACCGCTCCGTCGTCAGGGATACGTGCCGCTATCCACATAGTGCTGTTGCCGGGGATTTCAAATACCCAGCATTCATTGGGGTCGGAAACCACAAAGGATTCCGCGCTGCCGCGCAGGCCATAGTTCTCAATCAGATAACCCATCACACTAACCGCGTCATAAGCGGTATCGGCCCATTCCAGAGTTATGCCCAACAGGGTATGCCAATCTGTAAAGCATCTGGCGCTGGTGCTATTGGATAGGGCGCTTTGGCTGCCATCGGTGTTTTCATTGAAATATACCTGTTTTTCATTGGCAATAGGTACCTCGGTTTTAAACCATTTATTGGTTTGCGTCTTAGCCGGCGAAGAACCAAAACCGTCTATTACAAAATCGGGCACAGGGATGTCGGTAAAAATATTATGGGCATTGCCGGCCGTGCCCATATAATTGATGTGATAGAAGGATTCCCCTTTTACTAAAGGCCGGGGTTCACGTATGGTCAGCCTCAGGTCATTGGAGGAACCGTCGCAGGTGTAGGCATTAACAGTATAGCCGTCCCGGCCGCCGGCCGCGGCGGATACACCAGTGGCGTCTTTGCCTGCCGCAAAAGCGGAGCAGGCTTTTTCATCATCATCAATAGACAGTTCATCTTCATCGATAATTATTACCCAGTCCTTGTCAACATCCGTGAGTACTTCCCATTCATCCGGGAAAGCCAGCTCCAAGACTTCGCTATACTCAGTTATTTCCTCAAGAAGCTCGCTTTGGTAATTAATCATATCCGACGCTGCCGTCCAGTGGGCATACAAATACAGGTTGCCGCTCAAATCTGTTTTGCCCTTGTATTCGGCGCCACCACTTTTGCTATCAAACCAGCCGCTAAATGTATAACCTTCACGTTGAGGCGCCGGGGGCAGGGCGACGCCATGATTATACATACCGACCCTTTTTACATAGGTTCCGTCCCTTTTGATGGCCGCCGGATTGGGGTAATTATCAGGCAAAGCGAAGGCGCCCTCGTCGGGGTCAAATGTCACATAGAAATAATAGCCCAGATTATCCACCCCGGCATCATTATATGTGGGTTGCAGCGAGCTGCCGGCTACGCGGCCGGCGGTAGTTTCATTGGCCCATAAGCTGCTCCACAAGGGGCCGCCCGGTCTGACATAATTGGCGGTCAGCGCCGGGGCGGCGGTGTTGCCGCCGGCGTTTCTGAAGTATCTTATCAGATGAGCCATCATATCCCGCACCGCTGTATCGGCATTTTCGCAACGCTCGCCGGAATAGGCGCTTAAGAAGTTTATCCTGGCCTGTCCGCTCAAAGCCAGAGCTTGCCCTTCCACAGTGTTTAGATTATTGCGGTCTGCGCGTTCAATTTCATCCCAGCCTTTTACGGAATAATTTACCACGGTCGGTGTTATGCCGCTGGTATTAACAGTGCGTCCGCTGCGAATTTCAGCCAGCATATCTTTATAGCGGAGATTGCAGAAGGTTTTCAGCATTTGGAATTGCCACCAAGTGCTGTTTGGATCATATTTGAATTGATAAAGCAGCGGGTTGGCCTCGGTACCGAATTCGGCGGGGAAATTCCACCAGGAATCCGGCATATCCGCCCGCTTTGTGCTTACATAAATGGGTACATATAAGCCGGTGCGCGAGTGATTATTGGTATACCACATCAAACCGAATTCATGGGGCAGCCAATCTCTGGCCACGCTTACTGTGGTATAGGTTTGGGTGTGGGTGGCAATGGGGCGCTCAAAGGTACCCATGCCGCTTTGACGGTCGATAGTCTTGAAGGGGCCTGCGGCATAACCTTGATTTAAGGCAAAAGTTTCACTTTCATAGGCGTTTTTCCATAGCACATCCATTACCCATTCCGGAGTTACGGCGATCTCCGGCACAACATAAACAGGGTAGTCGATAGCCGCGGGATCCCAGTTGACAGAGGGGCACAGCAGTTTATAGGCAATATATTCGCGGTGAATATTCCCGGTAGAGGTACGGCTGGATTGTTGGCTATATACTTTCTCAAAGCTGAAATCACCGTCTCTGGCCGGCTCATAGTAATAATGTGTTTCTCCGGCTACGCGTAATGGATGAGCGGTATCCGTAATAGCCCTGCCGGCAGCGTAGGAGATCACCTCGGGATAACCGTTGGCGTCTTTGGCATAGCGGAAATTTGCCGGGTCGTCTAAGTCAATTTGTTGCAGGCGCAGCTTATTGGCATGAAAAGCCACTGCGTTATCGGGTACGCGTTGCGCTAACCACATCTTGCTATTGCCGGGGATCTCGAATATCCATACTTCATCAGGGTCGGAAACCATAAAAGATTCCGCTGAGCCGCGCAGGCCATAGGTTTCTATCAGGTAACCCATGATATCCACGGCTTCGGAAGCAGTATCGGCCCACTCCAAGGTTATACCCAGCAAGGTATGCCAGTCCGTCAAGCCGGTATTGCTGCTAATATTGCTTAGCCCGGACCATGAGCTGTCGGTATTTTCATTGAAGAAAACCTGTTTTTCATTGGCCACCGGTACTTCCACATCGAACCATTTATTGGTATAATCCTTTTTTTCCAGCACAAAATCGGGCACCGGAATATTGGCGTTAATAGTGTGCTGATTACCGCTGACTCCCCGGTAATTGATCACATAAACATCCGTGCCGTCTTTTAGTAAGGGACGCGCCTCATGAATCACCAAGCGGTAATCATTAGTGCCGTCGCAGGTATAGGCATTGATGGTATAGCCTGCTTTACCGCCTGAAGCAGCTGAGGCAGCTGTGGCGTCTTTACCTGCCGCAAAGGCGGAACATCCCTTGCCTTGTTCTTCGATTACATCTAAAGATAGCAGATTATCTAATGAGTTAATAAAACTAGGAGGGGAGAGCCAATCCGCGGCCTGGGCGTTGGCGCTGGCGATACCAATAAAGAGCAGTGTCAGTAGGATTGCGAAGCTGGCAACGAGAAGCATTGTCTTTTTGTTCATTAATAGCCACTCCTTTTTGTTATAGTTTTTGTTATGTTTGCGTAAACATAGAAATTATAGCGCCTGCTATAATTTCATACTCCTCCTTTCATCATTTTTTTACTCATAAATTGCCTAACAATTAGAATTATAAAGTAAATCCGGGTAAAAAACAAGGTTTTCTGTAATTTATTTACGATTGCCGCCGCAGTTCCAGTAATTCGCGGGGGCTTAAGTCACGCCATTCCCCCGGTTTCAGCCTACCCAGGCAAAGCGAGCCGAAACGCAGGCGGGTAAGCTGCCGTATGGGGTGACCTATTTGCTCGCACATGCGGCGCACTTGGCGTTTTCTGCCCTCGTGAATGGTGATTTCAAGTGTGGAAGACCCTTGGCCGCGCTGCTTTAGCACCACCTGTGCCGGAGCGGTCAGCCCATCTTCCAACCATACTCCTTGGCGAAGCTTTAAAAGGTCGCCGCTGGAAACAGGGCCGGCCACCTTAGCCAGATAGGTTTTTTCCACTTCGCGGGAAGGATGCAGCAGATTATTGGTTAAGGCGCCGTCATTAGTCAAGAGCAACAAACCACTGCTATTATAATCCAGGCGGCCTACCGGGTAGAGCCGCTGCGGCATTTGTGGCAGCAAACCCAGCACACTTTTTTTACCGTGTTCATCTTTAACGGAGCAAAGGTAGCCCATTGGTTTATGCAGCAAAATATAGCGCAATGGTGGCGCTAAAGGCAATGGCTGGTCGGATACAGTAATACTGTCATTTGCCGCGTCTGCCTTAGCGCCAAGTTCCTTAACAATTAAGCCATTTACCGCCACCTGCCCGGCGCTTATCAGCCTTTCGGCGGCGCGCCGCGAAGCCAAACCGCGTTCGGCCAATATCTTATGTAAGCGTTGTTTAGCCATATATACTCCTTACTAACTGTATAGTTATTAACTATACAGTTAGTGTATCTTGACACAGGGCAGGTTGTCAAGTGTTCTTTTCTTTGCTCTAAAGTAAAAAAACTTGCAAATTATGGGCATATATTGATGCAGCCAATGTGGAATTTACTGTGGGAATGTACTTGAAAGGCTGCTTACAACTTAAAAAGAGAAAAATTTCTAAATTATTACTCATTTGGCTATTGCAACACGATGAAAAATATGATAGGATAATTTTGGATACATGAGCAGTTTTTTTATGCTCTCAACTTCTGCTTGAGGCGGGGGGGGGGGGTGATTTCTATGATATGATCCAATTATTCCAAGCGATCATTTGTTCAGTACTGGTGTAACGATTTTCATTGAAAAACATCCACTTATCCAAAATTAACCAAAATGTGATACCACTATTGCAGTTTTCCTCAGATGGCAGAAATTATTAAATGACCCAATTTGCATAGACAAAACAACCAGGATCAAAGCCAACGCATTTATTTAACATAAGGAGGCGTAATACATGTCAAACAATACTCAATTTACACCAAGGTGTTTTATCCCGCTACTGCTATGCCTTATTGCAACAATATGCCTTTTTTCTTCTCATGAAGCGATTGCAGACGATTCTATAACTTTTAGGGAGAGCCTATTAAAACACAACTTCGATCAAAACACTATAAACCAGGAAATATTTATTTGGCGTGACCATGATATTGAGCGAACAATCGATAGCAGTCTTAGCCACCAAGAAATACAAGATTTTGGATTAATGGATATTCCACCAACGCATGATGAAATGCTACCGCCCATAATGACGATAGATGATTTAGACTGTGATCCAATTTTGGATGCTTTATACGGGCAACGACAACAGAATATGGCTATGATGGCAGCAACACCTTCGTTTACCCTTGTTAGCATGACAGCAACATCTGTAACTGTTAACGCTGTATTTCCAACATCCGGCGCCAAGGGTAATGTTTTTGCGATTCGCGACTATAATCAATCAACTACTACATATACAGCACCATATGGAGGCTCAAGCCAAATATACAGAACAAATGGTAATTTTACATATACAGGGTTGGTACCAGGCGGTTTTTATTTTTTACACCTTCTATGGTCTACTGACGGTGGAATAACTTATGGTGGCTCAAATATTCTCCGTCTGCGAATACAGTTGCCATACAATACCACAGAAGTTTTAACAAGGTCTGACGGTACCAATGTTTATTCAAACATTGAAACCGCTGACAAGAATCTAGCAACAGCCCCAAACTTTAGTACTTGGCTTAATAGAATGGATTCAGCATATTTAGCATATAAAGATTTAACTGGATATGCCCCTTATGCTAAAATTGGGCTACAGAGCACAAGGATTGATTTGAGTGCGGGCATACCAATAAACGACAGCACATTTATTCTTGGCACATCCGGCAACCCAGCAATTATAGGGAGGCCTTTTTATCGAGCGCATATGTT
>Ga0082212_10008426_pt1 | contig 13457 bp, 6 predicted proteins | sample TergutNt197P3_FD_71548 | JGI IMG/M metagenome (GOLD analysis project Ga0082212, IMG submission 71548) | Neocapritermes taracua P3 segment gut microbial communities from Petit-Saut dam, French Guiana - Nt197 P3 | ecosystem: Host-associated > Arthropoda: Insects > Digestive system > Gut ... | reverse complement strand
AGCAGTACGACGCGATGGTCGCGGAGTATTTCGAGCTCTACGGCGAGTACGAAGCCAAAGTCTCCGATTTCGAGAACCTCGCCCTTGAGTTCGAGGCCGCGAAAGAAGCTTACGAAGCGCTGGCCGAAGCTTATCAGGAAGACCCGGAGAACGTATCCTACGACGACGTGGAAGCCGCTTACGCCGAAGCCGAAGCCCTCTTAGAGGAGATGGACGGGCTCAAGGCGGAGATCGACAGCCTGCTGGAAGAACTCGAAGCCAAAGCCGCCGAGCTGGAAGCCTACTTCAACGACATACTGGCCGGCTACGACCTGGCCATGGTGGAATTCAAGCAGGACCTGAAAGGCTACGCCAAAGACCTGGCCGCTTTCCTGAAGGACGAAGCGAGGAAACTCGTGGAGCACGCCAAAGAGGTACGCGAGTACAACGAGTGGCTCAAAGAGCATCCCAACTATGACGAGGAAAAAGAAGCCTATGACGAAGCTTTAGAGCAATGGGAAGCCGATATGGCCGACTACGAGGCTTTCCAGAACCTGATGAACTTCAACAGCGAATCATCCTTACTGATCATCGACGGCAAAGGCGTACCCGCATACCTGCCCGGCAACAACAGCGCCAACGGCGGCAAGAAGATCAACCCCAACGATGGATTAGTCAAAATAGCCGACGGACTTTTTGTCCAGGCATACAAAGGCAGCGACAAATGGGACATCGTCGTTGAAAAGGAAGCTGTCGACGTAGAGTTTATCCTCTGGGCCCACGGCAATACGCACGGCGAATACATCAAAGTTACATTCACCGAGGAAGGTACATATGAGATTGGCAACGAAAGAGGTATGAACCATATCCGCCTGGTCGGCTCCATGGAGAAACCTGATCAGCCGACCGACCCCGGCGAGAAGAAGCTTGACCCCGGTTGCTACACCCCCGGCGACTTCGACGGACTGCGTCCCGACATGCCCGGCAAACCCCAGCCGACTACTCTCCCGGACGGCACCCCCGTGCTCGTGACCCTCGGGCTGGACGGCAAGATCGACAAGATTGAAATCGACCCCGGCGACCCTGTGGTCGAGGAAAAGAAGAAAGATACTCCTCCCGAGGAAGAACCCATTATCCCGACGCCTCCCTCCACGCCCGCCGATCCGACCCCCGAGCCGGCTACCACCGAGATCCTTGACGACCCCGCACCTTTGGCCGGGATCATGGATATCACAGTACCGGAAGAAGAGTTCGTAATCATGGACGAGGACGCCCCCCTGGGGAACCTGCCCCAGACCGGTTCAACCGCTAACGCCGCGATGGGCGCGGCAGGCCTGATGGCCGCCGTATTCTCCCTGGCCGGCGCCGGCGCCACCCTCTCCAAAAAAGAAGAAGACTAAATCATATACTGACAAACCAATCCCCTTCTTAAACCCCTCCTTACATGAAACGCTCCCGTCCTGCCCGGCGGGGGCGTTTCATTTTGATGAAGGTTTATATCCGGTTTTTTTACGCCAGCCTCGCTTCTCACCAAAATTATGTTATACTTCAAATATGAGCGAAATACAAAAACTCCAGTCTTATATCGATCAAAGCAGCCGAATCGTCTTCTTCGGCGGCGCGGGCGTATCCACGGAAAGCGGTATACCGGATTTCCGCAGCGTCGACGGCTTGTATAATCAGAAATACAAATACCCACCCGAGACGATTATCAGCCATAGCTTCTTCATCGATAAACCACAGGACTTCTATGACTTCTACCGGGACAGGGTCGTCTATCTGGACGCGAAACCAAACGCGGCCCACTATAAACTGGCCGAATTGGAAAACGCGGGGAAGTTATCCGCGATCGTCACACAAAACATCGACGGGCTTCATCAGGCGGCCGGAAGCCGGACCGTCTATGAACTCCACGGCTCTATATGGCGTAACTATTGCGTAAATTGCGGTAAATCTTATGAGATTACCGACATTACCGGGATCTCCGGCGTCCCGAAATGCGAATGCGGCGGGATCATTAGACCCGACGTCGTCCTCTATGAAGAAGCCCTGGATCAACGCGTACTGATACAGGCGGAAAAGCATCTCCGGGAAGCCGATCTGCTTATCGTCGGCGGTACGTCCCTGATCGTTTATCCGGCTGCCGGCCTTATTTCCTTAAGTACCGCGCCCCTGATCCTTATCAACAAAAGCGCCACGTCTCAAGACCGCAGGGCGTCATTGCTGATCCAGGATAATATCGGCGAAGTCATGGGGCAAATCGCGGTACATTGATTTCGTTTTATTTGATTTGCCTCAGCGTGAGCTCGACTTCCGGCGGCTTTTCCAGCAGCGTCGAGATAAAGCCCGCCGCGGCGATCAGGAATACGACGCATCCGAATACAAACCAAAAAGTAAACTGCCCTAAACTCATTAAAAACACCTCTTTCTGTATTTATCGTACAAAAAGAGGTGTGCATAAAACCGCCCTGTAATGTTAGTAATTTATATAATTTCTGGTATATTTTGCTGTATCGTTTGGGTTTACGAATTGTATTTCTCCGCTGTATTGTTCAAGTAAACGATCATTTGATCCCTGACCGCCGCCGGTTCGATAATCTGCGCCCTGGGCCCGAACTGAAGCAGCCAGGAGAAAAACACCGGGCTCACCGTTACATTTAAATACGCCGTGAAGTACGACCCGCCTGTCACTCCGCCGGCGCCATCCGCTCCGGCGCCGCCTGTTTCTTTTGCGCCGCCTGCTTCTTTTGCGCCGCCCGTTTCTTTTGCGGCGCTTGTTTCTTCCGCGCCTTGCCTCGCCTGGATTTCCGCCGCCACCGAGACTTCCTTGCCGAAACGGTCGATGACTACGCCGATCAGTTCTGAAGCAAATCTGACTTTAACGTGGATTTGCTCTCCGGTAAACATGCCGAATACGCTCTGGCAGTAGGCGACAGGATCCAGATCCTCAGTCAGGGCGTGGCGTTTCTCCGCCTCAACCTGCACGTCCGTCATTTTATCGACACGGAAATGCGCCAGCCTTCCATATCGGTTGTGGTATGCTACCATATAGTAATTCTCACTGTCCCAGGATAACAGATACGGGCTGACCTGATATCGTTCTCCCTGGCGGCGCAGCACCTGGTTTTTGCTCAGGTCATAATCATAATACTTAAATGAAATCCGCCTGTTTTCATTGATCCCACGGTGAACGGCGTCCACGTTATAATAAATACTTTCATTATACGTCTTGACCCGTCCCGACACATATACCTGGCGTCTTAGCTGCCCGGCCAGATGCCTGCTGGTTAAGGAAGACAGCTTCCGGATCAGTTGCTGGGACTTCCTGACTGTGACAAATCTGGCTGAGGAAACCGTATCCACCAGGAGCTTCAATTCCGCCAGTTCAAACTCTCTGCTTGCCAGATAATATATATATTGCTTCCTTTTCTCGCCGATGATATCCATGCCGAAATCCTGAAGCAGACGGATATCTTCGTAGACCGAACGCCGTTCCGCTTCTACTCCCTGAACGCCCAACCGGCTGATGATCTCCTCCATAGTCAACGGATGGTCTTCATCCGTCTCTTCCGTGAACAATCGCATAAGATATAATAATTTTAGCTTTTGGCGATGTTTGGCTGCCTTCATCCGATATACCTCTGCAAGATGGCGGCTACCTCAGCGCGTGTGGCGTTCGCCTTCGGGTCGAGTATATCCCCCCGCCGACCGGTAATCAACCCGGCCGACACCGCCCACGCGACCGTTTCTCTTGCGTACTCCGATATCTCGCCTGCGTCGGTAAAACGATTGAGGTCGGCGCGGCTCGATACGTCTGTACCATTATTATTTGCAAAGCGGTAAAGTAATGTCGCAATCTGTTCCCTCGTGATACTATCTTCAGGCGCGAAAACTGTTGCGCTCATTCCACTGACGATACCGTTCGCTGTCGCCCATCCGACCGATTCCGCGTACCACGCGTCCTCAGAGACGTCAATAAACCCAAGGCCGGCTTCACTGGCTGGATTACCGGCAGCGCGATGCAGTACGGTGACTAGCATGGCGCGCGTCATCGGCGCATTCGGGTTGAATACTCCCTGAGCGGTTCCGCTCATTAGACCTCTCGATTGCACCCACGAGACACTGTCATAGAACCAGTCGGATGGCTTTATGTCCTCAAACAGGTTTACCCATGGCTGATTGTCTCCCGTTTGGCCGCCATCCGATTCCATTGCCGAATTAATGCCGGTTCCCGGAGCGCCTGGCGATGGAACTTCTGTCAAACCACCGATTGATCCGCTTGTAGAGTTACCGGACCCGTTTGGCGAACCGCCGGTACTACCGGCTGAACTGCCCAAACTGCCTGCAGAATTATCTGATCCGACGGATTGATTGCCGGAACCAATGCCGCCTGAAGAAACCTGATGTACTGCTATTACAGCAGGCGCTACGTCAACCGGGATCACTCGCGCGTTTGCGTTTAACAATTGAACGTCCGCCAGACTAACCGCTGCCTGGCCGGCGCTCACCGCTTTACACGTAAAAACCACAATATCTATCGCGCCGCCATTATAAGGGCCGCCGAAGCCGCTTGCCATTAAAAAAGGGACCTCGTCAAAGGCTACGGTCGTTATGTCTGTCGCATTGCGAAAAGCGGCGGGGATTCTGCCTGAACCCGAGATATACTGAAGACCGCCGGATAGTTTAATATTAAATGAAAACGCGCTGAAATCAGTCGCCGACGCGTCGCTCATCCGTATCGTGATAATAACTTCGTCCCCAATATCGATATCTGTCGATCCGGCGGAAATAGTCAGCACGATACGTTCGGCTGCCAAAATGGGACATGCAACCGGAAAAACGACAGCGAGCAGGGCCGTAATTATTATCATCGCGAAAGCTTTTTTCATCTCAACACCTCATTCCAATGATTCCTGTCACAGTAAATAGCTTGATTCAGTTCATTATCGAAACTGCGGCAGCGGAGTTTTTCCGCCGCCGCAGCCCTTCGTGACGTTAGCGTTGTGACAAAATATTATTATTCTTCCTCTTTCTCTTCTTCCTCATCATCCGGCTGTGCAACTTCCTGTTCGGGTAGTATGGCATCGTTTGATCCGTTGTTCTCAACGATTAGGATAAACCGATTTAGCATTGCGGCGAATTCGGCCCTCGTCGCCATACCGCGCGGGCTAAAGCTGCCATCCGGATAACCGCCGATAATCCCGGCTTTGTAGCAAATCTCAATCGCAGCTTTGGCATAATCCGCGATTTCACCGTCGTCGGTAAACCTTGAATATTCGACTACTACCGGAAGCTCTATACCCATCAGCTTTGCGTACTGGACGAGAATGACCGCCAGATCCTGTCTGGTTACGTTATCATTTGGACCGAAAATACCGTTTCCATACCCGGCTACGATTCCATTCGAGGCTGCCCATTTAATCGTTTCAGCATACCAGGCGTCCTCCGCTACATCGCTGAACGGATTCGTAAGGCCTGAAGTATCCGGAGAGCCGGCAGCCCGGTGCAGAACGGATACGACCATCGCGCGGGTCAAAGGCATATTCGGCGAGAACTCAGTGGCGCTGGTGCCTGTCATCAGCCCCCGGACAAATACAAATACTACGTTTTCATAGAACCAATCTGTACTGAACACATCGACAAACGTATTCGGATTATATTCCGCGAGAGGCGTCGCGCTTTCCTCGATATCGACTACCGCAGCTCCGCCGGCGCCACCGCCACCGCCGGCGCCACCGCCGCCGGTTCCTCCTCCGCCGCCGGCCCCTCCGCCGAATGTCTCATCCTCATCTGAAACCGATGGTCTGTATACTGTCAGCAATCCCTCAATATAGTCGACAATCTCATAATTCGCGCCAACCCCGTTGTTTAGGTACGCTTCACTAATCGTGATTGGATAAACCCCTACCGCCGCTATGTCTGCTGTTTCACATGCTAAGGCAGGATCTGAATCTTTGACCGTAGCCCAAGTGTCCGGTGCAATTAACCCCGCTACCGCAAAAGTTAACTCAGGCAGGCGGCCGTTAAGGGAGGCGCGTTTATTATCCGCAGAAAGCTTCAAGGGCGCTTGAGTTATGGCAAAGGAGATGATCTGCGGCGCGACTTCATAGTCCGCTCCCGCGTCCGCGGTGACCGTCAGGGTATAGCTTCCCGCGTTAACGGGGGCGGAACCGCCCGACCAGATATAAACCGGCGTGAATCCGAGCGCTTCCCCGGTCGCCGCGTCGGTGACGGACAGGCCGGAAGCGTTATAATTTATCGCGGCGCCGTCATAAGTTTTGCCGCTCACCGTAACGCCGCTGATTATTACAAGCGTCTTATCGACTACATTCACCGTCAGAACGGCGTTCGTTATGGCATAATTACCGCTGGCGAACCCGATTGTGATAGTCGCTGACTCTCCGGCTTCAGCTGTGTCCAGCGCCTCCAGCGTCAGGAGAGAGCCAGTGATTGACGGGGTTCCGGCAAGTATGGGATCGCCTGATAAATCCTCAACAGAGTAAGCGCTTACCTGCCCTGCCGCGACGCCTGCAGGCAGCAGGTTCTTAAGGTCAAAGGCGTATGATCTGGCTATGCCTTCTACGACGGACAGCACTCCGTCCACGCCCGCAGCAGACGCCTGTCTGATGACGAACGAACCTATGGCGGCGCTTCCGAGGGCTGTATAGTTCTGCCCCTCCGCTATCTCCGCCGTTACTCCATATTCCCCCGCGTTTGAAGGGGCTATATCGCTGCCGTTATATTTTATCGTTACTTCGCCAAGACCGTTTATCCCTGCCGGAATCACAGCTCTTGCCGAACGCGGTAAACCGTTGTAATCGGAATCCGCAGGTATGTCATATGTGACGCCCGCATCCGCAGCCGACCGTTTTGCGATAACGAAAGCAACGGTTACAGTGCCGGCATAGTTGCGCCGGCCCGTGACTATCAGGGAATAACTGCCGGCGTTTGTCCCCGTCGGGATGACCGCCGAATAATCTTCTGTAGTCAGTAAATCGCCGTCCGACACGGACCATTCAGGCGTCTGCGCGCCGCCGGTATATACATAAGAACCGGAAATAGCCACCATGGCCGACGTTAATTGTTTCGGCCCGATCAGTAATGTGCCGGCTGCAACCGATCCCGCTGCATAATTGTCGCCAGCGTATACATCGACAGTGACTTCATATGTACCGGCGTTGGTGGGGGCCGCTTCGTCGCCGTCATACTTGACGGACGCGATCTCTCCAAATCCGCTCAGGCCGTCGACGACGCTTACTGTGACCGCATGGGGCTCGCCGTCATATGTCGCTGCTGTCGATTGAACGTTGAAATGCTTAGCGTCGACTGCCGCTTTATTAATGATAAGGGCAAAGCTGATCGATGCTTCCGCCCATACGCCGGTTACCGCCGATGCGGTCGCGGTGATTACCGCGTTTCCGGCGCCTATAATCGTAATTGTGCCATATTCGTCGACAGCCGCTACTGTATCATCGCTGCTCCCATATGTGATCGTGCCTTCCCCCACGACGACGGTTGCCGCATTTGCGAATGGCGCGTCGCCATAGGTCACGATAATCGGGTCGTCGGATATGGCAAACTCGATCTCCTGAGCTTCACCGTCCACGATGGTGAAGACTACCGATCCTTCTTTGGACACATAATTTACCGGGTCATCCGGTATAAAGCTCCAGTACAAGACGACCGTGCTGTCGATATCGCGGCTGCTTAAATCGTTTCCTACCGCTTCGGTAATTCGATCGGAATCAATGTACCAGGTCAACGTACCGTCGACCTGCGCCCCGCCGGCGACCGCGATGGCTTCCAGCCCGGAGCCGACCGGGATATCCTGCTCGTCGGCGATGATAAAGGTGTAGTCCGCCTTAGTTATATCCACAGTAATCTGACCGGGTTGCGTAAGCACATAGTTCTTGGCTTTTGATCCGGTCAACTCAACAAACACCGTTACAGCCTTGCCGGTTCCGGCGTTGGCGTTGTCCATCAGTCCGGCGCCGTAAGCAAAACCAACCAAGCCCGCGTCAGCTTCCTTTACCCCGACCAGGGTTCCACCGGAAAGCGCCACTTCAAGCGTTCCGTCGTATCCGCGGCTTTCCGCGCCGATCCCTTCAATCGAAAGAGAGGCTTTTGTTATCTCTAAGGCCGCTTCTTTTACGCCATACGCCACGTCGCTTTCATAAATCGCCGTCACCAGATATGACCCCGCGTCCACAGGCAGCGCGGCGCCCGTTTCATCGTTGGCTAAGTTTTTATAAGTATAGGTAAACGTTCCACCTGTCGTGTCCGTCGTCGTAGCGGCAGGTAATCCGATCGCCTCGCCGGTATATTCATATATTTCGTCGTTAAATGTGATCGTATCGCTTACATCCTGCTTCGGCGCCGTCTCAGGGAAAGCAACGTCAAACACCAGCTGGGTATCGGACAAAGATATAACCGAACCGGTCAAACTCCCGTTAACCGTCGGCGCCACGGCAGAATCAAAGGTATAACCATATCCAGCATTAAGAGTAATCGTCGCGGAATAAGCCACAGCCGACGCGAAATATGCCGGAGCCCCGCTCCACACCACTGTGCCGGTATATCCTGCGCCGCTAACTACAGTTTGCGGAATCCCGCCGAGAACAGGAGCAGTTAACGTCACGTCTACGTCATTGATTTTCCGGATTACATTTACAACCGCAGGGGTGATCGGCGAGTTTAATATATTAGCTGATTCTATAGGTTCAGCTGCATCGGCATCCCAGCCCAGAAACTTAACGTCTTTTAACGTAACTGTATGGCTTCCAGCGCCCGTCACGGTACAGTTAAACAACGCAACCTCAAATCCCGGCCCGTTATAATAGTCTTCCGAATAAAAACCACTGAATTGCAACATCAATTTGCTGCCGTCTGTTGTTAACTCTTCAAAGTACCTGGTCCATAAAAAGTACTCCGGATCTTCCGGATCAGAATTGGGATCAATGATTCTGGTAGCACGATTAAACTCACCACTGAATCTCCCCCTTTTACCATCTTCTGCAATATACTCCAATCCCTCGGGGATATCCAACGCGAATTGAAAAGCTGCGAAATCCATTCCGTAAGTATCGCCGATTCTGATTGAGAATACAATCTCATCCCCAATGTCGAATTCAGTCCGCTCAACCCCCGCAGCATCGGAAAGCAACCGGGCAGTGATCGTTATTGGGAGTACCGCATCGGCAGCTAAAGCGAAAGGGACCGGCATAACCGCCATCAGCATCAAGGCTGTCAGTATCAGTGATAATACTTTTCTTCCTGTTCTTTTCATTCTCTCTATCCTCCTGTTTATTTGTTTTCTTTATGTCAACCGCATAGATTGCGAGTTAAACGGGTTTTTCAAGAACCGGTAAACTCAAGTTTACCGTTTAATTTCCAAAACTACTGATCCTCCCACGGAAATACTGATACACCAATAAGACGTCCTGCATATCGACTGCGCCGTCGTTGTTTACGTCGGCGGCTTGCCATTGCTCAGAAGTAAGTATCGTCCTTCCGCGAAAGCACTGATAGATCAGCAGCACGTCCTGCATATCGATCTTCCCGTCGCCGGTAACGTCGCCGGGCATCAGGTCTCCGGTCGCACTTTTGACGACGCCGAATAAACTGAAGGACGACGTCACGAATGTTATTTCCGTGTTAGTAATCATCAGCGGCATGATATATTCTACCGTATAATCCTGCTTCAAATGGAAGATACGCACCATATCGGCCGTCAATCCGGCGAAGTTGCCCCTTATCGTGACGGTCATCGTCTGTCCGGCCGGCAAGGAGTAGTTCATCCCGTTCCTGGTCAACCTGACGTCATACAATACATTGATTCTCAATCCTTCGTCCAGCAGATCCTGGACAGTATTATAGGCGTCGTCCGATGCGTTGCGTTCCGTCGCATCTACCCGGATATTCCATGCGCTGCTGATTATGCTGACGTTTTCATCGTTATGGTTGAGCTCGCCTACTCTGTTACGAATCGAATCAAGCTCAGCCGCTTTTGCCGGGCCGAGCCTAACCTGCTCCTCCTGACTCATGGATTCGTAGTTTTCGATAAGATTCGTCAGTTTTTCCAGATTTCCGCCGGCGAACGCTTCATGGGTTATCGTATCGAGATTCGAAATTATATCGGAAGCGTCTTCCATCGCGGCAAGGATTTCTTCGGCAGTTACGTCGGTTCGGTTGAATGCTATCCCGAAATAATTCGCCCATCGCCTTGCATAGTTATTTCTACCAATCACATTAAACAAGGGGTTCCTCGTTAATTCAATACCCGGGTTACCCATGATCTTGAGATTCACGGGTAATGTCAGCGTCCGTAAGGCGTTGGCATTAATTGTGTTGATATATTCCACGCTATCCTGCACAGAAAATGCAGTATCCTGCTTTCTGAGCGGATAAGCGACCATAACTCTTCCGTCCTTGGTGTACAATACCCCGTCAATCGCGGTATAGCATGCGTTGCCCTCCGAAACGGCGAATTCGCTCCAGGGGCTGCGTTCGGACAATTCGTTATAATCTGTTAAGCTATCGGATAGGGTCACTTTTTGTAAACTGTTGCCGCCGGTCCAAAATGAATTCACGGTCACTGTAGTCAATGTATCCGGCATGATGTATTCGGTCCCCGGCTTTTTTAACGGGTATACATAGAGCGTCGAGTAGTTTTTATCATAAAGGACGCCGCCCGATGAACTGAGAACCGGGTTGCCGGGCGATACGTCAACGGATACTAAATTAAACATTTGGTAAAATATGGTGAAGTTTCCGGGGCGGTCTGTCCTGACGAGGGTCGAAGGAAGGCTTAGCGTTTCGATTACATTGTTGGAAATTGTATAAACCATATTTTCGACGCCTTCAGAAAGGATGATATGTTTTAATTTTAACGTATCGTCAAATGCCCCGCTTCCAATTGTCGCTACGCCGGCCGGTGATATATAAGTATCTGTTCCTTTATTCATCGGATATTTGATTAGTATCGATCCGTCTTTATCATATAATACTCCGTCTCTCGCGCTGAAATAACCGTTCGCCGGATCAACAGCGAAAGCTTCGACATATTGGCAACTGGCAAAGGAATTCGCTTGAACCTGAGTCAGCGTAGACGGAAGCGTTACGACCGAATCCTTCTTCTCCGGAGGGTACGCTATGAAACGCGTTACATTTTTATCGTAAAGCACGCCGTCTACCGATGTAAAAGAAGAATTATTGCTTGAAACATTGATTGCGGATAACTTGCTGCCCTGACCCAGATTATTGATAACCATAACGCTGTCAGGTAAATCGATGCTTTGTACCGATGTGCGGTCAAGGAACGCTTGTACATTACGAATCGTATTCGGTACGGTTACACTTGTGATACGCTGCGCTTGCTGGTTATTGATTCCATAACTCATGTTCCTTAAATATGGCGGCTGACGGGAAAAAAGCCTCGGACTGAGCGTAATAACAGTATAATCTCCGACCTTTTCCGGTATTGTTATTTCGGTAGCCGTTCCCAGATAACCGATAAGCGCCGCCTCCGTAGCAGATAGAGGCTCATATACCCATTCGCCGTAAGTCGGGTAAAACGCCGGAGATGTATCTCCTGTATTTCCACCGTAATCAACCGGTATCGGGTCTACTGGAACATGCTTTAGCGGTTCATCTCCGCTCAGCGCCAATGCGCCTATCGCGACGAAACTAGTCGGCGGCTGGTATGTGGGAGGTTTTACGGGTGAATTTTCCTCCGTGAGGGTCGAATCCCCGAAAGCCTGGGCGCCATCATCAATGACGATATGATTAATTACTTTTCCATTATCATCACAGTAAACATACTCATCCGCTATACCGTCGCCGTCCACGTCAATGTACCGGATATAAGCCGCCTGCTCCATTCCGGCTTGCGTCAACGGTACGGACGACGCTTCGCCGGAGAATGGGGTGAAAGCGCTGAGTAATAGTAAAACCATGAGAAACGCGGAAATTTTTTCGTGTTTTTTTCGCATAAAACCCTTCCTCCATGTTTTGATTTCTAGTTTACCTTATACAGTTTGCCTGTGCAATCCATCGTAATCATTCTTGTGTTTAATTATAAAAATTTCCGGTCACAGTTTCGGTCACACTTATCAAGTGTTGTCAGGAATCCCCCTTGCCGATTATAGTTAAAATAACACTGAGTTAAATCCGGTTTGAAAGCGCAGTCTCAAAGCTATTTCTAAAACCCGCTGATACGCCCGCGGAAATACTGGTACACAAGAAGCACGTCCTGCATATCGACCTTGCCGTCCCTGTTGACGTCGGCCGCCTGCATCTGCTCCGCCGAAAATGCTATCCTGCCGCGGAAATTCTGATAAATCAGCAGCACGTCCTGCATATCGATTTTCCCGTCGCCGTTCACGTCGCCGAGTAAAAGCTCCGATTCATTCCCTGTGTCAATCACGTCATAAAAGGCTTGCAATATAGGATAGTCGCCATTGCCGGAAGCTTTATATCCCCATGCGGCGTCGAAATCAAATCCGATGTAGTTGAAACTGTTCGAGGCGTTTTTCATTTGTTCCGTCGTCAACGAAATTGTATTGTCTTCGCCAAAACCCACGCCTTTTTTTTGCCCAATCGGATTATCATTCACGATTTGAAAGCTGTCGGAATTCCAATAGCAGTTACTTATATTGCCGCTGATATAATAGCCGCAAATCCCGCCGCTGAATGAAAAAGTACCGGGAGCCGAAGAAGAAGAGACATTTCCGGTGTTATAACAGTTACGTATATTGCTATTGGCGCTGAAGCCGCTAATCCCTCCACAATATGATGATGCGGTGGTTGAAACGCCGGATATATTTCCTCTGTTATAACAATCAATGACCGTGATGCTGCCGCCCTCGTTTACGCCGCAGATCCCTCCGGCCATCATCGAAGACACATTACCGGTATTAAAGCAATAATCGATCGTCGTATTGCCCTTCCAGTTTGAGCCGCAGATCCCTCCGCCATATGACGCGGATATCTTTCCAACGTTGTAACAATAACTGATGCCTGTCCTGTCTCCGTCGCTGAAGCCGCAGATCCCTCCGGCATATGATTTAACAGGGGAGGAGGAGGATATGTCTCCGGTATTATAGCAATTAATGATACTGACCGAGGCACTGCCGTCGGCATAACCGCAGATCCCCCCGGCGTATGATACATCTGAGTTAGAAATATCGATATGCGATTTTTCTAAACCGATGTTTTTGATCACCGCGTCTTGTATATAACCAAAAAGCCCCGCGTATCCCATGCTGCCCGAGATACGCAGATCGCTTATCACATAGCCCTGGCCGTCAAAGGCGCCGGTAAACGGATTGGTTTCGTCTCCAATCGGCGCCCAATCGCCGCCTGACAAACTGATATTGTTTACTAAATAATAATTTCCGTTCAAAGGGTATTCAGAGTCGCTACCTATTTTTTCCAGTTCCGCTCTGTTCGATATCGCTATTGAATCGTCTTCCTCTAAC